>Ga0068859_100004694_pt1 | contig 13905 bp, 8 predicted proteins | sample KBSSwiS22_FD_66585 | JGI IMG/M metagenome (GOLD analysis project Ga0068859, IMG submission 66585) | Switchgrass rhizosphere microbial communities from Kellogg Biological Station, Michigan, USA - KBS Switchgrass S2-2 | ecosystem: Host-associated > Plants > Roots > Rhizosphere > Soil ... | reverse complement strand
CGACTACTGGGGCACGGCCACGATCGGCGAGGTGCAACTGCTGCAAAGTAACTTCGATGCAGCAGCCTCGCTCTATCAGCAAGCCGTGTCGATGGACACCGAAGGTCACGGTGCGCACCGCACGACTTGCCAGCAAGCGGTGAGGATTCTCGACGCGCTGGCGGCGCCGGCCGACGTGCGGACGAAGGTGTTGGCCGCCTTCGATCACGAAGGGTGCCGCGCGAGCTAACGCCTGCGCTTTTTCTTCGCAGGTCGAGCTTTCGCCGCGCGCTTCGCGGGCCGCTTGGATTTCCTGGCGGCCTGCTTCTGCGTCGTCTTTTTCTTTGGCGACTGCCGTTTCGTCGATGTCTTCTTCTTCGTCGGCCTGGCGGGCGCCGCTTCCAGCTCTTCGGGTTCGTCCGCCCCTTCGACGAAGGACCACTCAGGCACGGACCCGTCTCGCCGGACATTCGGGTCGGTCATCGCCAACGCATCTTCGCGAGAGATGACCGGATAGCGCACCGCGCGACCGTTTTCGAATTCAGCTCGCATGATCTGACCGCGCTTGCGCAGCGGATCGTGCGAAACGTGCACCCACACGACGGTCGGACTCTGCGCTTCGTAAATGACTTGATCGAACGGCAGGCCGAGCCGGATCACGGTCTGGAACAACTCGAGGACCGACTTGCCCGGCGCCTGGATGTCCGCCGCTTTGCCTTCGAGATGCTGACTGCTCTTCGCACCGTGAATGAGAGCATTCAGATCAGGTGACCGATAGCCCGAGGTCACTTTGATGGGAACGCCGATCGCTTCGCGCAGCGGATCGAGGATGCTGGTGCAGAGCGCCTCCAGATTCGCTTCCTGCGTCGGGTCGGGCTTGTTCGGAATATTCGCGCGCGTCGCAGCATCGGATCGCGTCATCTCGGCCAGTGTAAAGAATCGGCTCATGGCTGCCTCCCAGGTTGTTCTCGTGATGTCCTTCGTCCCAATGGTTTTTTCTCTGAGCGGATGTTAAACACCTGCGGCCGAAAGAGTACGACAACTCGAATCAACCTCGAAGCCCGAAGTCCGATCCGCTGACAACCACGTCGCCGCGGGCGACACATGGAGGGTCACTGATGGCGACCAAGAAGCGACCGGCCCGCAAAGCAAAGAAGAAAGCTGCTGCCGTCACGCGCCGCAGTAAGCAAGTCGCGCCCGTTGCGTCGAGTCGCGCGCAAGACCCTTCCTTGCAGGAAGGGACGCCCGCGGAAGGCGGGTCTTTCTCGCTGCATGGCCCGCTGGCAGCGACGAAATCTCCTTCCGCGCTGGAAACTGCGGCCGCGCCGCTCGCCGATGAAGTATCCATCCGCGTCAAGCAGGAGTTCCGGCCAGCGGAGCGCGGCATTGCCGAGGACGCTGCGGCGAACATCGAGACGGACGATGTCATCGAGCTGGAGTTCGCAGACGGGACGTGCACCTGGATGCGCGCGGACGAATACCGCGAGCGCTTTGCCAGCGGCGCCAGTCGCGATGCGAAGGATGCGGAGCTGTACGTGCCGGCGACCATCGCCGTGCCGAGCACCGGCGCGGCGACTCGCGGCGTCACCAGCTGGGTGCTCAAGTCCATCAAGGTGCTCGGCGTCGACGTTCCGAAGGCGTCGGCCCTCGCCGTCGCCGAGAAGGTCGAGAAGCGCAAGAGCTTGCAACGTCCCGGCTTCGGTCTGTTCAAGTGTGCGCTCGATGGCGGGTTCGGCCTGACGCCGCACGATCTCGGACGCAAAGCGGGCGACGAGCCGATTCTCGTTTTCCTCCATGGCACGTTGTCGAGCACCTGGGGCAGCTTCGGCGAGCTCTGGTCCAAGGAGCGCGCCGGCGAGCTGGCGCAGATCCGCTCGAAATACGGCGAGCGCGTCTATGGATTCGAGCATCCGACGCTGCCCGTGAGCCCGCTCGAGAACGCACGCGAGCTGGCGGAAGTGCTGCCCCAAGGCTGCAGAGTTCATCTGGTCTCGCATTCCCGCGGCGGCATGGTCGGCGAGTTGCTTTGCCGCGGGCAGACGCGCGTCGAGAGTCTGAGTTCGAGCAAGAAGAGCAAGGATGCGGAACAGGGCTGGGCGCCCGCCGACGCGTTCAGCGCGGACGAGCTGGCGCTGTTCGATGCAGAGGGGCGCGGTGAGGAGAAAAAGGAGCTGCTCGCGCTCGCGGAGTTGCTCGCAAAGAAGGACATCAGTGTCGAGCGCTACGTGCGCGTCGCCTGTCCCGCGCTGGGGACGACCTTGGCCTCGGGCCGGCTCGATCGCTGGCTCGGCGTCATCGGCACGGTTGCAAGCAAGGCTTTGCCGAACACGCCGATCAGCGACGTGTTCAAAGGCCTGGGCGAATTCCTCGCGGCGGTAATGAAGGAGCGCACCAAGCCCGAAGTGTTGCCCGGCGTCGAAGCGATGATGCCGGAATCGCCGTTCGTCCAGCTCCTCAACTTCCCGCGCAAGGTCGTCGCCGGCGAGCTGTTCGTCATTGCCGGCGATCTCGATCCGGATGCGTTGTGGGCGCGACTGCTGTCGTGGATCTCCGATCGTTTCTACGGCGGCGATCACGACATCGTGGTCAACACCGCTTCGATGTACGGCGGCGCGAATCGCACCGGCAAGAAGCAAGCTGGATTCTTCCGGGACCCCGGCGTCAACCACTTCAACTACTTCCGCAACGGCGACAGCGCAGCAACGCTGGTCGGAGCCTTGACCCAGGGCACTCACCCCTCGTTGCAGGACTTCGAGCCCAGGGTTGTCGACATCGCTCGCGAGATCGCAACGCGCGACGCGACACCGCGCCCGGTCGTGATCTTCCTGCCGGGCATCATGGGCAGCGCGCTCGCGGTCGATGGCGATGGCATCTGGATGGACATCAGCGATCTCGCCTTCGGCGGATTCATGAAGCTGGCGATCGGCGCGAAGCGCACCGTGCGCCCGGTCGAGCCGCTGCCGCGATCGTATGGCGAGCTGCTGCGCTTCCTGGCGGCGACTCATCGTGTCGTACCGTTCCCTTACGACTGGCGGTTGCAACCGGAGGTGGAAGCCGATCGCCTCGCGGACGTGCTGAAGAACGAGCTCGACACCGCCGAAAAGAACAACCAGCCCGTGCGCATCCTGGCGCACTCCATGGGCGGCCTGGTCACGCGGACGATGATTGCGCGCCATCCGAAGACCTGGGCACGCCTGTGCGCCAATGATGGCGGACGTTTTCTGATGATGGGCACGCCGAACGGCGGCTCGCACTCGATCCCCGAGCTGTTGATCGGGCGTTCCGGAACACTGAAGCAGTTGGCGCTGCTCGATCTGAAGAACAGTGCAGCGGATCTGCTCGGCGTCGTGTTGCGGATGCCGGGCGTGCTGGCAATGCTGCCGCACGATCCTCGCGACGACTATTTCGCCGCCCCGACGTGGGCGGCTTTTGCGCAGCACCTCGATGGCGACTGGAAGCAGCCCGAATTGGGTGATCTCGACGTAGCGCGAGCGTTCCGCAAAGTGATCGACGAATCGCCGCTCGATCGCGATCACGTTCTCTACGTCGCGGGGCGTGCTCCGCAAACCGTCAGCGGCATCCGCATCGATAGTCAGCAGAAAAACAAGGCCAAGCGCCTCGTGCTCGAAGCGACCAATCGCGGCGACGGCCGGGTGACGTGGGACAGCGGCATTCCAAGCGGCATCCGCACCTGGTACATGGATGCCGTTCACGGCGATCTGTGCTCCGAGGAAGATCACTTCGATGCGATTGCCGACCTGCTCACGACCGGAACGACGACGCGCCTGTCGACGGTCCAACCGGTGCAACGCGGGACCGGCGAGGTCGTCTCCTTGATCGAGCCCGAGCAGCCGTTGTATCCGGACGAGGCGATGCTGCGAGCGCAGGTTCTCGGAGGATCCGTGCGCCGGCAGGCGCCGCCGTCTGCGGACGTCGCGAAGGTCAACGTGCGCGTGTTGCACGCCGACCTCGCTTTCTCCAGCTACCCCGTCATGGTCGGTCACTACACCGGCGACACGATCATCAGTGCAGAGAAAGCACTGGACCGCAGTCTCGCCGGGCAGTTGTCGCAGCGCCTGTCACTCGGCTTGTATCCGGGACCGCCGCTGTCGAACGCGCTGTTCGTCAATCCCGAGCTCAGGAAGAATCACGACGCGGTGCCGAAGGGTGCGATCGTCGTCGGTCTCGGCATGCCGGGACTGCTGTCATCCTCGCAGCTCGCCGACACGCTGACGCGCGCGATCGTCGAATATGCCGTCGCCTGGACGTCGCAGGATTTACCGACCTACGGTCAGGTCGGCAAACAGCTGGGGCTGAGCGCGCTGCTCGTGGGCAGCGGCTTGGGCGGCGTCGAAGTGCCGGATGCCGTCGCGGCCTGTTTGCGCGCAGTCGTGCAGGCCAACGAATCGCTGGCTGCTGCAAGTCACGAGGCGCGCATCGCGACGCTCGAATTCATCGAGCTGTATCGCGATCGCGCCTACGAAACGATCGCCTCGTTCAAGAAGGTCGAAGACGGCGAGCCTTCGCTCGCCGCTCACTTCAACTTCAATCGCAACATGTCGAAGGCCAGCGGCGGCCGCGAGCGTCTGTACTATTCGGAAGCCGGCGGGTGGTGGCACCGGATCCACATCGAAGGCTCGGATCGCGAAGGCTCGAACCGCAAGGACCTGAAGTTCTCGGCGACGACGCGCAAGGCGCGCGGCGATCAGCAGAAGCTCACGGTCCAGCGCGCGCCGATCGACGACTTCATCCGGCAAGCGATCGGCTCGAGCGCCTACAACCGCGGCATCTCGCGCTCGTTGTTCGAGTTGCTGCTGCCGAACGACTTCAAGGACGGCTCGCTGTCGGAAGACAACGTCGTGCTGTTGCTCGACGCGGAGTCGGCGCGCTATCCGTGGGAGCTGCTGGAGGATCCGCTGTCGAACCGCGGGCAGCAGGGACCTTTCATCTGCAATCACGGTCTGCTGCGACAACTGATCGAGCCGGCGGACAACGTACCGCCGAGCACATCCTCCGACGTGCTCGTCATCGGCGATCCTTTGAGTCCGTTCATCGAGCTCAAAGGTGCGCAGGAGGAGGCGCGGGTCACGGCGCGTGCCTTCGAGATGCTCGGGCGCTATCGCGTCAATCACCTCGACCGGCCGCGCGGCCAGGACGTGCTGGCCGCGCTGTTCGATCGTGCCTATCGCGTCATTCATCTGGCCGGCCATGGCGTCTACAACTACAAGCCGGACGACAAGAGCGAGGCGATGACCGGCATGGTCATCGGCGCCGGAATGTTCCTGTCGCCGGATGAGATCGCGCAGCTGCGTCGGGTGCCGGAGCTCGTGTTCATCAATTGCTGTCACCTTGGGCGCGCCGATGCCGATCCGGCGCTGAAGAACCTGCACGGCAGCTACAACCGGATTGCTGCGAATCTGGCGCAGGCGTTCATTCGCAAAGGGGCACGGGCCGTCGTTGCGGCGGGCTGGGCAGTGGGCGACGCGGCGGCGACCGCATTCGCGCGTCACTTCTATCAGCTGATGCTGGGCGGTGCGCGGTTCGGCGAGGCAACTCGCAGCGCGCGCAGCCACATCTACGATCAGTTCCCCAGCGACAACACTTGGGGCGCGTATCAATGCTACGGCGATCCGGACTATCGCCTGCTGATGGATTCCGGCGGCGACGGGGCTTGGACGTCGGGTACCGATTCGCCGCTCGTGCAGATCAGGGACATCGAGGTGCGACTGCAGACGGCGAGCGATGCCGGCACGCTGGACCTGATCGAGCAGCTCAACAAGATCGAGAGCGAGCTCGACAAGCCGCTGAAGGACGGCGAAATCGCGCTGGCGCTGGCGCGCGCGCACTGGGAAGCGATGAATTTCAAATCGGCCGTGGACTTTCATCGCCTGGCGTTGAAGTTCCAGCCGCAACTGCTGACGCTCAAGGACGTCGAGCAATTCGCCAATCAGTTGACGCGACACGCCGTCGACGTGTTCGACCGCAGCCCCGGCGACAAGGCGCGAGCGCAAGCCAAGGCACTACTGGATGAAGCTTCGAAGGTGCTGGATTGGCTGCAGACGATGTGGCAAGGCACTGCCGGCACGACGATGGAACGCTATGGCCTGGCAGGGTCGATCTACAAGCGGCGAGCGATGATTGCCGCCGGCGGGTCCGCCCTGGACGACGCAATCGAGGAGATGGTCAGCTGCTACGGTGCAGCGAGCGCGCGAGCTCGCGAGGACAACAAGGATTCTTCTTACCCGGATCTCAATGTGATCGCGGGCAGGCTCGCGCAACACTGGCTCGCCGGACGCCCCAAGGCCGCTGACGCTGGCAAGCTGCGCGCGGATCTCGCCAAGGTCACCGCGGCGCTTGCAGCGATGAGTCCCGCGGTTCCGCAGTTGTGGGTGGACACGGCGAGGATCGATGGCGCGGTGCTCGCAGCATTGATCGACGGCAAGTTCGTGGAAGGAGGGCCGGAGGCTCTCGCGCGTCTCTACCGCAATCACCGTTCGCGAGCGAGCCGGCGCGAGTTCGGCTCAGTCTGCGATCAGATCGACTTCTTCGCGCGCATGGCAGATCGCGGCAAGCGCAAGGAGCTGGCGACCGGATTGCAGATTCTGCTCAAGGCCATGCGCGAAGCATGAGGAAAGCGCGCCCGCAGATCGCGGGCGCGCCCCTTGCCTGGTTCCTCAGAAGGCGACCGTCGCCTCCACGCCCCACATGCGGGGCTCCGAGATCAACGTGAACGGCGTGCCGAACGTGTCGGTCGTGATGTTGTTCACGCCCGTCACGTACTGGTCGTCGAGCACGTTGGTGACGTAGGCCGCCACGCCGTACTTCTGGTTGGTGCTGGTCCACGCCAGTCGCAGATCGAGGCGCTGCGTCGCTTCGCCGAGCTTGAAGCTCGACTGCAGATCGCAGGTTCCCTGACGCACGGAGTCGTCATTGCAGCGCGACTCGCCGCGGTACGCGTAGCGACCCGACAGATCCAGGCCGCCCAGGTTGCCGAGCGTCCAGCCGTAGCTCGCGCCGAGCGCGGCGTTCAGGTACGGCTCGCCGGTCGGCTGACCCGAGAGGTCGAGCGGATCGTCGCCGCGCGTCACGTTGTTCTTGTACGTGGCGTCGATGTACTCCGCGTTTGCAAACAGCATGAGGTTCGCGGTCGCTTTCCACTGCGCCTCGACGTCGACGCCCCACGCATGCTCGTCGCTGGTGTCGACGACGTACTGCGGAACATCGGAGCCGTTCACGTCGTCGACGAGCGAGATCGCCTGCTTGTCGTTGTAGATGTAGTAGAACGTCGAGGCGTTCAGCGTCAGCCCCGCATCGGGCAGCTGGCTCTTCACGCCGAACTCGGCATTCCACACGTCCTCGTTCGCGAACTGCGAGCCGACTTCGACGCTGTTGTACCCGCCGGCCTTGTAGCCCTTGGCGACCGAGCCGAACATCATCACGTCCGGCGCGACCTTGTAGTCGAGCACGAAGCGCGGGCTGACGTCGCTCCAGGTGTTCTTGCGCGTCAGGCCGGTAGCCGCCGTGTCCGCGGTGAACACGATGTCCTGCAGGCGATAGGTCTCGGGCGGAATCGGGAACACGCTCGGATCGAAGAAGCCCGCCTGCTCGAGACCGGCGACGATCTGGTCGAGCTCCGGCGTCTCGTGCGGCCCGTTCTTCCAGGTGAACTCCTTGGTGTCGCGCGTGAAGCGCGCGCCGACCGTCACGTTCATGCGGTCGTTCACGTGCCAGATCACGTCGCCGAATGCCGCGACAGCCTCGAAGTCACCGTGGTTGTACATCGCTTCGCGCCACGGCAGGCCCAGCATGCTGACCGGGATGCCATTGGCTGCGAGGATAGCGCTGGTGCCGCCGTACAGCGGGAACGGCAGGCCGGCAGCGGCCCAGATGCCGAGGTTGGTGCCGAGCGTGTCGATGCCGTCGGTGAAGGTGTGAGTGTCGCTGACCTGGTCGGCCTTCTCGTTGTAATAGCTGACGCCGCCGACCCAGTCGAAGCGATCGGTCACGCCGGAGAGCTTGAACTCCTGGTAGAAGCTCTTGTTGTGCTCGATGTTCGCCGTATCGAAGTAAGTGGCGATCAGGTTGGTGCCGTCCTCGTCTTCGCGATTCACGGTGTCGAACTGCCGCCACGCGGTGCTGGAGCGGAACTCGGCACCCGCGAACGAGTGGTCGATGAACAACGTCGCCTGATCGAGCTTGCGCGATTCTTCGTTGCCGAGCGCGTCGTTGTAGATCGGCGCCTTGCGCGGATCGAGGAAGGTGGCCGGGTCGGCCGGATAAGCAACTCCGGACTGCACCGGCACGATGCCGATCGCGGGGCGCGCGAGCTGATCGAGGTTGTCGTGATCCCAGGCGAGCGTGGCGCTCGTCTTGTCCGACATATCCCAGCGCAGCGCGGCGCGTCCGGCCCAGTTCTTCTCGGGCCACAGGTTCTCGCCGGTGGCCGCGTCCTTCAGCCAGCCGTCGCTCTTGTTGTAGACGCCGTTCATGCGCAGCGCGAGGCTGTCGGTGATCGGCGTGTTGATCATGCCCTCGTAGTACTGCTTGCCGTACTGGCCGAAGCGTACGCGCAGCAACGAGTCGAACTCGTTTGCGGGCTGATTGGTCACGATTGAAATCGCACCCGCGGCGCTGTTGCGACCGAACAGGGTGCCCTGCGGTCCCTTCAGGACTTCGATGCGCTCGATGTCGTTGAAGGCGAGGAGCGACGCGCCGGAGCGCGCTGCATAGATGCCGTCGACGTACACGCCGACCGCGGGGTCGGTGCCGACACCGAAGTCACCTGTCTGGATGCCGCGGATCTGATAGCGCGGCTGCGTCGGGCTGGTGGCGGACACCACGAGTCCCGGCACGAAGCCGTTCAGATCGCCCATGTTTTCGGCGGCGACGTCGTTGATGAGGTCGCTGTCGACGACCTGCATCGCGATCGGCACTTCCTGCAGCGACTGCGTACGCTGCTGGGCGGTCACCACCACTTCCTCGATGTTCTCGATTCCGGCTTCCTGTGCCACGGCAATGCCGGGGGCAACGGCCGCGAATCCCGTACCGGCCAGCACCGAGGCTACCGCGTACGCCAGTCTGTTCCTGCGCTTGCTCATTTGATCGTCATCTCCGTGGTCAGTTGGTCACTTTCAGCATGTAGTTCGCCACCGCAAGCCGCGTTTGCGGATCGAGATAGTCCTGCGGCGGCATTTCGGGATAGTCCTCGCGCTTCTTCTGCGGATGCGCGATGTAGTCGGCGAGGCCCTGCGGGTTCTCCATGTAGAGGGCCTGAATTGCCTGCACCGGCGGGCCGATCATGCGGCCGTTGTAGACATGGCAACCGCTGCAGATGCCGAGGTATACGACCTTGCCGCGTTCGCCCGGCTCGATCACGCGCGGCGGCACCGGGGGCAGCAGGTAGTTCGCGGTGGCGGCGGTGTTGGTGAATTCGCACTCGGCGAAGTCGCCGACGCCCGCGGTCACATATTGATGGCGGTTGACGATGCAGCTGCCGGGACTCGGCCCGACACGCACGATGTCGAGGTTGGTCTTGCCCACCTTACCGTCGGCGAGCAGCAGTGCTTTGGCTTCCTTGATCGTGTCGTAGCCGTTGTTGAGCATCACATTGTCGAGCAGCTTCACGCGATCCGAGTTCGGATCCGACTCGGGGTCGGCGGTGATGTTCGAGGCGTGAGCGTGATCGGTGATGATGACGCCGGACACCTTGTTGTCGGTGATGACGTTGCCCTCGATGACGACGTCGTCGGCGGCCATCACCAGGATGCCGGTGCCGGCCGGAATGCCGGACACGGTCGAGCCCGGCGCGCCGAAATTCGCGTGGTTGTTCTTGACCACGAAGTTGTTGCGGAAGATCACGTCGACCGTGGTCTTGATCGGCAACCCCGGCGTGACGAACGCGAGCAGGCCGCCCGAGTTGTCGTGCACGTAGTTGTGCTCGACGATCGCGTGACGGCTGTTCTCGATCTCGATGCCCGCGACACTGTCGAACACTTCGTTGTGCGCGACCAGGATGTTGTCGCTCATGCCGATGTAGATGGCGGCGTCGGCGATGCCGGAGACGACGTTGTGCTCGACGATGCCGTTCTGGCCGAGCTGCGGGAAGATGCCGTAGACGCCGGAGCTCGCGATCACGTTGTTGCGGATCTCGAAGTTGTTGCCGGCCTGCCCCATGATCCCGTTGCCCTTGTAGTTGCGGATCTCGAGGTTCTCGGCGACGAAGTTGTTGCCGGAGTAGAGGATGGCGTCGTTGAGCTTCTTCTCGCCGTCGAGCACGGCGCGGCGGCCTTCCTCGATGACGCCGACGATGCGGATGTCGTCTTTGTCGATGTACACGGTCTCGTGATACGTGCCCGGCATCACGCGCACGATCGTGCCCGCCGGCGCGGCCTTGATCGCCGCCTGGATCGACTCGCCGTTCTTCACCACGACCACGTTGTTCGGCGCGGGGCCTGCGACCGAGCGGATAACGGTTGCGCTTGCACCGTCGGCTTTGAAGCCGCCGCTGTAGCTCGCTCCCGCCGTGGAGGAGGTGATCATCACGTCCCGTTTGCTGCTGCGGCCGAGGTACGTGCCCGCACCGAACAACAGCAATGCCATGCCTAACGCAATCAGGCCCTTCTTCATCATCATTCTCCTAGCTGGGTTGGCGTCAGACCGGAGGGAACCCGTGCCGGTCTTTGCGGCAGGAAGGTCTCATCGGTCAGCGCGCCGAGAAAATCGACGATCCGGTCAACCTCGGTGTCCGTGAGTCTCGGATCCGAGATGTGCCAGTGCAGATAGAGGTGCATGTCCTTCGGCACTGAGTTGCCGCGTCCTTTGTTGTAGAACGCGACGACGTCGTGCAGCGAGGCGAACGCGCCCGAGTGCGAGTAGGGCGCGGTGCGCGCGATGTTGCGCAGTGTGGGGACTTTGAAGCCGCCCTTGAGTTTCGGGCTGTCCAGGATGGCTTCGGCGCCGACATCGAACGGTCGACCGTCGGGTTCCGGCATGCCGATGACCGCGATCTGCTCGTTCGTGAATAAAGGCGGCGTGTGACATTCGGAGCAACGAGCGACGAACGAGCGAAACACGTTCAGTCCTTCGATCTCGTGCTCGGAAAGCGCGGCGTCGTAACCGTGAACGTAGCGGTCGTAAGGACTGTTGAGCGAGATCAGCGAGGTCTGGAAGGCAGCGAGCGCTGCGTAGACCTGCTGCTCCGTGATCGGACCAGAGACGTTCGGGAAGGCCTGATCGAACAACTGCCGATAGCTCGCGTTGCCGTTGAGACTTGCGAGCAACCACACGCGCGTGTTGCCCATTTCCTTGGGCGAGTAGAGCGGGCCGGTCGCCTGCGCTTCGAGAGAGTCCGCGCGCGCGTCCCAAAAGAAGCGCTTGAGAAATGCGACGTTCCAAAGCGTCGGCGCCGCGCGCCCTGCATCTGCGCCGTGAATACCGATCGACCGAGGGCGACCGTCGGAGAGTCCGCGCGCCGGATCGTGGCAGCTCGCGCACGACAACGTGCCGTCGCCCGACAGCACCGGATCGAAGAACAGATAGCGACCGAGATCGATCTGCTGCGGCGTGAAGCCGTCACGATGCGGCGGCAGCGCAGTGCGTGTGCCGCCGAGGCCACGATTCTCGAGTGAATCGTAGAACTGATAGAGCGTGCGCAGCTCGCACACCCCGGCGCGGGTCTTCTCGAAGCCGGGCGGGCATGAACCACTGAGCGTGAAGTCGGCGGGCGCGGGGCCGACTGCGCCAGCCGTACCCGCGGCTGCGATCATCATCAACAGCGCGCGGATCATTTTGCCCGGCTCTGCTGCTGGATGAAGGCGATGACGTCGTCGAGGTCGCGCTCGGTCGGCAGAGTCTTCGCCATCATCGCCATCTGCCGGCCCGGCACGTCCTGCTGGTCAGTGCCGCGCACGCCGTCGCGAAAGTTGGCGAACTGCCGCTTGATATAGGCGGCGTCGAGGCCTGCGAGCCGCGGCGCTTTCAGCGCTGGATTGCCTTCGGCGGAGCCGCCATGGCATGCGCCGCACTTGCCCTGGTAGAGGTTGTTGCCGTTGTGAAGATTGCCCTGCGCTCGCGCGGCAGGGAGGGTTTTCGGAAGTGCGGCGACGTAGCTGGCGATCTTCGTGACGGCCGCGTCGTCGGCGAGCGTTGCCGCAGCAACAGCGCGCATCTGCGTCCCGAGCGAGTCGGACTTGTGTGTGCCGCGCCGGTCACTGCGGAAGTTGCGCAGCTGGCGCTCGAGATACGCAGCATCCTGACCAGCGATGGCGGGTGCGTTCAGTCCCGAGTTGCCCTCGGCCTTGTTGCCGTGGCACGAGGTGCACGACGCGAACAGCTTGTCGCCATTGGCGGCGGCTAGCACAGCGCCGCTGCAGATCAGCAGCAGAACGCCGATCGACGACGGTGCAGCGGTCATTTTTGCGAAGACTCTGGCGACAAAATGCGTGCGACTCTAGCGGAGGCACGCGGCCAGCCCTTCGCAATGAACGACACTTGCCTGTCATTTCATGACAAGCAGGGTTCGTCTCATACGAAGAAGAGGCGGGCGCCTGAACGGCGCCCGCGCAAATGGTTCAGTCGTGTATCGCCGGCAGCTTCACGAGTGCGCTCGTGCACGTCTGCGCTTCTGCGCCGCCGTTGCTGAAGGTACCGGTTCCGAAGCCACCGCCAAATGGGCAGTTGGCAGCACCGCCCGGACAGAATCGGATGTGATCCGAGCCAATCACGCCCGAGCCGAGAAACGACGGGTCGGTGCTGGAGATAGTGAGCTCGAGTGCTTTGCCATCGCTCGAACGACACGCAGTGCCCGTCGAGATGGCAATGACGCTGCTGGCGGTCTTGGTAAAGCCGGCCCACGGTGCGCACACGCCCGCCGCCGGAAGAGCGAAGTTCTTGCCGATGAAGCTGGAGCCGCCGTTGCCGAAGCCGCCGTTCGTCGCGATACAGAGGTCCGCCGCATTGCTGCAGAGTGGCGCGATCAATCCCAAAGCCAACATCACGTGGGATGCCTTGAGGCGAATCATGAAGTGTCTCCTGGTCGAGTTCCGTGGTCAGGATCCGGGAGCGTCGTTGCTGTTCGCTCGTTCCTGGACGCAACGATGCCACGGGGACAGCTTCATCCCGATTGTTCTGAAGGTCAGACACAGTTCCCTGTGTCGTTCGTAGCGAAGATCTAATTGCCCGTGGAGGACTTCGTCACGTTTTCGAGCCAGACGATCTGGTTGTCGTAGCCGACGGGCGCGGGCGCGCCTGACTCCATCCACTTGATTCTCGCGGCGGGCCGGACTTCACCTTTGCCTTCGCCGGACGCTTTGACCGAGATCATGGCGTAGGTCAGGTCGAAGCCTTTTTTGCTCTGATTCGATCCGCCGATGAAGCCGAGCGGCTCGTCACTGAGTACGATCAGATTGGTGCCATCGTCGAGGGCATAGCCCGAGGCGAAGCGAATGGGAACGCTCTTGTCGTCGGCCTTGATTGTGCCAAGCTGCGGTTTGCTCGCGAGAACGCTCTTCGCGGAATCCGGGTTGGCTTTGACTTGCTCCACGATGGCCGCTCGATCCTCCTCCGCCATCGCCTTGTCCAGGGTTACGGTGACGGTTGCAGTGACCTTCTTGCCCGCCTTGTTCTTGAAGCTTGCGGTGCCGGTGTAGACGTCCGCGGCCAATACTTGGCCCGCAAAGACTGCAGACAGACCTAGAATTGCAACCAGCCAAAGCATGCGAGTAGTGCGGATCATGGCGGGGGACACTGAGTTGAGGAGTTACGCGATAACGTACTCGACGATCCTGCAGTGTCGATCCGTGTTCGGGGCACGCGCCGTGTCATTGCTGCTCATGGCCTTGTTTTGTGCGGAAGCGCGCGGCGATATCCATGGCCCGCCGCTCGTCGACAACAATTACGACCTGGATCTGCGGCAGGGTCCCGTGCTGG
>Ga0068859_100004693_pt1 | contig 13906 bp, 9 predicted proteins | sample KBSSwiS22_FD_66585 | JGI IMG/M metagenome (GOLD analysis project Ga0068859, IMG submission 66585) | Switchgrass rhizosphere microbial communities from Kellogg Biological Station, Michigan, USA - KBS Switchgrass S2-2 | ecosystem: Host-associated > Plants > Roots > Rhizosphere > Soil ... | reverse complement strand
CCGGGGCGGATCTATCTCGAGCGCCCCGGCGGCGTGCGCATGAGGTCCACGAAGAGCTTCTCGAACCGCGGCCGGTCGATGTCCGTCTGCACCTTCCAGGTGCTGTCCGCAAACCACGGCTTCATGTCCTTCGAGGTCCACACCATCCGGCCGTAGTGGCCGTCGGGCAGGTAGGACATGTCGATGTAGAGGTCCTCGTGCTTGGTAATGACCGCGGGGTCGATGATCGCGGCCGCGGCCAGCTCGTCCCACATGTAGCTGAAGATGCCCTGATCGACCTTGGGCCCGAGGTAGGACTCGCGTAGATACTCGGTGAGCGGCGTCTTCGCCGACAGCGTCGCCTCGATGAGCTCCTTCGTCATCTGCGTCTTGTGGCAGACGTCGATCGGCGTGAGGTGCTTCTCCTTCCAGGGCGCGCGCAGGTGGATGAAGGCGGCCTCGGCGTCCCACCAGAAGTTGAAGCGCTGGTTCACCTCGACCTGGCCGCCCATGGTGTAGACGGCCTTGATCTTTCCCACGATGTCCGGGGCCAGGCGGATGGCCAGGGCGATGTTGGTGACCGGGCCCGCGGTGTAGAGCACCAGCTCGCCCGGGTACTTGCGGGCCATCTCGATGAGCAGCAGCGCGGCGTGCTTGTCCACTACCTTGATCTTGGGCGGCCCGCCCGGCGCCGGCGGGATCACGTTCTTGGGCGGGACGTCGCTGCCCCAGGCCCCGTGCCAGCCGTCGCCCGCCTTCTCGCCCCACAGCGCCTCGCGGCGGCGCATCATCTCCTGCGAGTTCAGCAGCGGCTCCTCGGATCCGGCGGCCACGGGCACCTCCGGCTTGCCGCAAAGCTCCACGATCTTCAGCGTGTGGTACACGGCCTGGTCCAGCCAGGCGTCGCCGGCCACCACGCCGATGCCCACCACGTCGACGTTGGGCGCCATCAGCAGCATGGCGATGGACACGACGTCGGTCCCGCCGGGCCCCGACGTGTCCTGGTCGATGAAGACCTTGATGCGGTCCGCGGCCGAGGCACGACCGGCCACAAGGACCGTTGCCAGGAATGCGACGGCGAAGCGGCGAGCGATCACCATGCAGGACCTCCGTTCCAGGTGCGCGGGAGCGGCAACGCTACAGGCAGGCCGCGGCGCGGGTCAAGCGGCGGGATATGATCGCCGGCCGTGAGCGATCCCGTCCGCAAGCCCGACCCGGCCCCCCAGCCCGACCCCAGGACCGAGGCCATCGCCGGAATCACCACCTTCTTCACCATGGCCTACATCGTGGTGGTGAACCCTTCGATCCTCTCCACGCCCGGCACCGGGATCACCTTCAGCGGGGCGCTGACCGCCACGGTGCTCGTCTGCTTCACCCTGACCCTGCTCATGGGCCTCTACGCGCGCCTGCCCTTCGCGGTCGCGCCGGGCATGGGCGTGAACGGTTTCTTCACGTTCAACCTGATCCTCAGCCGCCACATCCCCTGGCCGACGGCGCTGGGCATGGTCTTCTGGGCGGGCGTGCTGTTCCTGGTCCTCTCGGTCACGCCCGTGCGCGAGGCCATCGTCAAGGCCATCCCGCCCAGCCTGCGCTCGGCCACCGCGGTGGGGATCGGCGTGTTCCTGACCTTCATCGGCCTGCGCAACACCGGCCTGGTGGCCGCCGATCCCATCACGCTGGTGAGGCTGGGCGTGCTCGACCACCGCGCGCTGCTCATGATCCTGGGTCTGGTGGTCACGCTCTGGCTGTCCGAGCGGCGCAACCCGCTGGCCTACCTGGCCGGCATCTTGTCGGTGACCGCGGTGGCGGTGGCCGCGGGCATGGTGCAGGTCCCGGCGCATCTTTTCAGCACGCCGGACTTCACGAGCGTGTTCCTGAAGCTCGACCCCTGGGGCGCGCTGCGACTGGCGCTGGTGCCCGCGGTGGTGTCGCTGATGTTCACCGACCTCTTCGACTCGCTCTCCACGTTCATCGGCGTGGCGCAGGCCTCGAACATGCTCGACAAGGACGGCAACCCGATGAACCTCAAGCAGGGGCTGATCGTGGACGCCTTGGCCACGCTGGGCGCCGGCCTGTTCGGGACATCGTCGGGCACCGCGTACATCGAGAGCGCCGCCGGCATCAACGCCGGCGGGCGGACGGGGTTGACGTCGGTGGTGACCGCGCTGTGTTTCCTGCCCTGCTTCTTCGTGGCCCCGCTGGCGGGAATGGTGCCGGCCTACGCCTCGGCGCCCGTCCTGATCCTGATCGGGGCCGCGATGTTCAAGAGCGTCACCGCCATCGACTTCGGGCGGCTGGAGGACGGCCTCCCCGCGTTCCTGACCATCGTGCTCATCCCCCTCACGTTCTCCATCACGCAGGGCATCCTCTGGGGCTTCATCTCGCACGTGGGCCTGTACTGCCTCGCGGGCCGGCGGCGCGAGGTGCATCCCGTCATGTTCATCCTGGCCGCGATCTCGGTCGGGCTGCTGGTCCTCGAGCACGGCCCGCTCTCGTAGCGCCGAAGAGACCCCCGAACGTTCAGCGCTTTGCGGGAGCCGGCGTCGGTCTGGTCATGAGGTCCACGAACATCCGGTAGAAGCGCGGGAGGTCCAGGTCCTCCTGGAGGATGACCTTCTGTTCGCCGAGTCCGGGCTGGCTGCCCTCGGCCCAGGTCAAGGTGTTCCCGTAGCCGGCGCCGTGGTCGATGTCGATGTCCATGTAGGCCGGCCGCTGCTTGGTGATCAGACTGGGATCGAGCCAGGCCAGGGCCGCGATCTCGTCCCACATGAGCTGCTCGTCCGCCCACTTGGCGATGTACTGCGCGGCCGGCGTCTTCGCTTGTCCGATCTCGTCGATGAGGGCCTTGGAGAGCCGGGTCTTCACCGAGATGTCGACCGTGGTCACGGTGACCTTGGGCCAGGGCGCGCGCAGGAACATGCGCGTGGCCTCGGGGTCCCACCAGTAGTTGAACTCGCGGCGCGGCTGGTGGGTCACGGAGTCGGCCATGGGCGTCCCGTCCGCCACCGGCCGGACGCTGGCCCCCATCACGATGACCTCCTTGATCAGCGTGGGGAACTCGTGGTCGATGGCTACGGCCAGCGCCACGTTCGTCAGCGGCCCGCCGATGTAGAGCGTGATCTCGTGCGGGCGGGCGCGGGCCATGCGGACCAGGAAGTGCGCGGCGTCCTCGGCCGCGGGCTTCGTGGTCGGCTTGCCCTCCGGCATCTCCGGGACCTCGAACGGCCCCAGGTACCCGCGGTTGGCCCACACGCCCGTGTAGCGGGCGGGCGGCTTCTCGTTCCACGCGCCCTGGTAGCCCACGCGGCCGTGCAGCTTCTCCCAGCGGGCGATCTCCTCCTTGCGGTTGATGAGCGGGAAGACCGCGCCTGGCACCACCGGGATGTCGGTCCGGCCGACGATCTCGAGCAGGCGCAGCGTGTGGGCGACCTCCTCGTCGCGCCACTGGTCACCGCTCACCACGGTGATCCCGAGGACGTCCGCGTCGGGCGACTGGACGAGCGCCAGCGTGGAGAGCAGGTCGGTGGTGGCGGGCCCGCGGCAGTCCTGGTCGATGATCACCGGGCGCCGCGCCTGGGCCTCCGCGGCGCTGGCGCCGAGGGCCGAGGCCAGAAGAACGGCGGGCAGCATGGACGGCTTCATCGCGATCCCTCCTGACGCGCATCCACGACGAGACGGAAACCGATCGTCCCGGCGCGGTCGCGGCCGGGCGACATCAACAGGTACTTCTGGTGCTCGTCCAGCCGGTAGGTCTGCGGGAAGTACCAGACGGATCCGAGCGGCTGGTACGCGGCGGCGCCGCGGATCACGGCCGCGCGGGTGTGGTCGTCCCGGAACTCGTCGGTCCACTGCGAGACGTTGCCGGCCATGTCCAGCGCGCCGAACGGGCTGGCCCCTCGCGGAAACGCGTCGGCGTCCGCCGGCGGACGTCGGCTCGGACCGCGGTCGGGAACGGGGACCGTGGCCGGGCTCCAGTCGTTGCCCCACGGATACACGCGGCCGTCCGCCGACTGCGCCGCGTACTGCCACTCCCACTCGTGCGGCAGCCGCTTCCCCGCCCAGGCCGCGTAGGCCCGGGCGTCCTCGATCGAGACCCAGGTCACCGGCTTCCTGGCCCATCCCTCGGGGTAGGTGCCTTCCTTCCAATCGCGCAGGAAGTTGTGGTCGTCCGCGGGCCGGTAGCCGGTGGCGTCCAGGAACCGTTTGAACTCCGCGTTGGTGACCGCCGTGCGGTCGATGAAGAAGCTGTCGATCTTCATCTGGCGCCGGTGGTGCCGCCGGGGCGAGTCCTCCCACGGATACTGCACGTCCACGCCGGCGTCGTTGCCGCCTTCGATCTCGATCCCGCGCACCACGAAGTCGTAATCGCCGCCCGGTATGCGGACCATGCCTTCGGGCAGCGCCGCGGTGGGCTTCGTCTTCGGGATCTCGACCATGGTCTGCGGCAGCGCCTTCCACTCGCGGGAATACGATCCGAGCGGACGCGCGGCGCGCTCCGCCATGTACGCCATCACCTCCTGCGCCGGTCCGGGGAGCGGCGCCTCGCGGGTGACCAGGACCGCCCCGAAGCCCAGGCCCTCGATGCCGAAGCTGAGCGTGGCCATGCCGGCCTCGACCGCGGGCTGGAGCTCGGTGCCGCGCCAGAGGTCGTAATAGCGCGTGCCCGCGGCCTCGGGCAGGCGGAGCTGCGCGCCGGCCACCGCGTACTCGTTCCGGTTCACGACGGTCCACAACGTCCGCGCGGCGGACGGGAACCGGCTGGCGAAGACACCGGCCTGTACCGTCGGCGCGTGCGGCTCCCAGTCGGGGCTCGTCAGCTCGGCGGCGAAGGCGCGCTCGATGCGCGCGATGCGGTTCACCGCCTCCGCGTCGTGCGGGGTCATCGCGTACCAGAAGCCCCACAGGTTCTCCATGGTCGCGTAGCCGATGCCGTTGAAGAAGGCGTGCTGCAGGCTGTTCCTCTTGTCGCGCGTGAAGCGATCCGTCACATCGACCATGTGGCGCGGCTCCAGCCAGCGCGTCTTGTTCACCATGGGCGCGAACGGATAGGCCAGGTCCTCCCAGGTCACCCAGTCGTTCCAGCTCAGCGTGCTCCACTGGAGCGACTCGTCGCGGATGGCGAACTGCGGCTCCAGGGCCAGGGGATGTCCCGCGGCCTCGGCGGCGCGGCGGAACTCGATCGGCGCCGCTTCCAGCGTGTCGAAGTTGATCCCGTCGGCGCCGATCTCCTTCAAGGCCTCCACCAGCGCCGTCGCGGTCGGCCGGCCCTCCGGCCGCGTGCTCGTGTCCCAGGCCAGCGTGGGGAAGAAGACCTTCACGCCGCGGCGGTGGAACTGTTCCACGACGTCCTTGAGGGCGGGCAGTCCGCCAGGAAGGTCGCGCAGCAGGTCGAAAGAGTTCCGCTCGTCCACGCCCAGGTTCGGGTAGACGTGCCAGATGAGGACCGCGTCCAGCGGCCCCATCCGCGACTCGAAGTCCGCGAGGTAGCGGTCGACCGTGTAACGACGCTGGTCCGGGTCGTAGAACGTCCGCTCCCACACCAGCATCTGGTTCTGCGAGAAGACGCGGCGGGTCCAGAGGAGCTCCGGCCGCTCGTACTCGCGTCCGTCGTAGCGCATGCGCGTCAGGCGCTCGGCCCGCCACTGCTTCAGGCCCGCGAGCCACGCGGCCCGTCCCTCGGGGGCGTCCGGCCCGGCCAGCAGGACCTCCTGCGGGGGCGGGATCTCGCCCAGGTTCAGCACGCCGCCGGGCGGGATCAGCGCGTGCCGCGGCCGCCATTCTTCGGCGACCGCCCAGAAGGCGCAGCCCATCACGAGGACCGACGCGAGGCCTGCGACGTGACAGCGGGGGCGGGCCGCCACGTCAGTACATGATGGTGCGGGTCAGGTGATGCGGCCAGTGCGTGGTGTGGTAGTTGAGCCAGAGCCGCGCGTCCACCTGCGGGATGATGACCTGCAGCTCCGGCGGGCGCAGCGCGTTCACGTCCTCGGTCAGGAGCGCGCTGGCGTAGAGCATGTGCGCGCGGATCTCCACCTCCTCCTCGCCGTCGCGCGGCAGGAGCTGCCGCGTGCGGATCTTCTCCTCGAGCTCGGGCGTGTAGACCAGGATGCCCATGACGCGCAGGGCCACCGGGACGATGTAGTCGGCGAAGGCGGTCATGGAGGCCATGTCGTCGATGCGGAACCCGCCCGCGCGCTTGAGGCCGGCATAGAGGGCCCAGTAGCCGAGCTGCGCCAGCTTGTAGATCTTGACCTCATGCCCCTGGTAGGGGCTCACGTCGTTGAAGCGCGGGAACTCGGAGACCAGCCGGTCCACGAGCCCGCGCCCGCCGTCGTAGAGGCGGGGCGAGCAGGAGGCGATGAAGTTGTGGAAGAAGCCGGAGTAGCGCTGCTCGAGCACCTGGCCGGCCTCCCGGAGGCAGGCCAGCTTCTCGTCCAGCATGGGGATCTCGATGTTGCCGGCGAAGATCCGGGCCAGGTCGTCCCGGGTGAGGCGGGCCAGGGTGCGGCCGTCCAGCACCTTCAGGCCCTGGTCCATGGCCCGCTTGAAGCAGGCCACCATGGCTTCCGAATCGGACCACGTCTGGCCCTGGTACTCCGTCTGGAACTTGACGCCGGTCTTGAAGTCGCTGAAGGCGGTGTTGACCACGGTGGTGACCATCGTGAAGTCGATGGCCTGCTCGCGGTCCTTGTCGAGGCCGAAAGGCAGGCTGAACTGCGGTACGGGCAGCTCCTCGTAGGCCATCCAGCGGGCGACCTCGGCGATCTTCGCCAGGTCCGTCCGCACGTGGCGGGACCCCTCGATGACGGGCCGCAGGCTGTCGAGGACCGGGCTTCCGATCGGCCGGGGCCAGCGAAGCGCGACGTCACTCATGCTCGACCCCCGGGCCGCGTAGGGCCCAAAAACGACGGGGAGCGCACCGGCGCTCCCCGTCGCCTTCAGGAACGACCGACGAAGCACTAGAAGCGGACCCTCGCCCCCAGCTGCACCGCGAACGGCGTGCTCCCCGGCGAGATCTGGTCCAGCGTCCGGTAGCGCGGGCTCGCCGCGCACCCGTCGGCCGCGAAGCAGTCGCCGGGCTGTGGGACGTGGTCCAGCTCGGCGGGCACCACGGCCGACACGTTGGGGTTCGAGAAGAGGTTGTCCCGGTTGAACACGTTGAAGAACTCGGCCAGCACCTCCACCGCGCGGCCGTTGCTGAAGCCGAACTCCTTGCTGAGCCGGAGATCCAGCTGGACGAAGGACGGCTGGCGGGCCGGGTAGCGCTCGAGCAGGAATGTCCCGTTCACCACCGGGCGGTCGTTGCTGAAGACCTGGTTGGCGACGCCGTCGCCGTTGGTGTCATCCAGGATGTACGCGGGATACGGGGTCCCACTACGGGCGACGAAGAGCCCGCCCACGCGGAAGCCCGCGCCCAGGTCCGCGGTAGCCATGGCCTTGAACTGATGCGGGATGTCGAGCCCGTTGCGTCCGTAGTCCAGCTCGATGTCGAACGGGTCCTGCGGACCGAAGAACGTGTCCGTGTCGCGCTCGCTCGAGGCGTTGTCCTTGTTCTGCGACCACGCGTAGTTGATGAAGAACTGGTACCCGTTCGCGTAGCGGCGGGTCAGGTTGACCACCACCTGGTGGAAGTTGCCCCGGCTGGAGCTGCCGTTGGCCAGGGCCTTGGCGATGGTGTCGTCGAGCGGCGGCCCCAGGATGGCGCGCCCGAACTGGTCCTCACCCAGCTTGGTGAAGTTCCGGTTCCACTGCGTGCTGCTGAAGCCTCCCGTGCGCAGGAAGTCGGACTTGGCGTACACGTAGGTGGTGGAGAACGTGTAGTTGCGCGAGAGGTTCAGCTCCAGGGTGGCCGTGGTGTTCATGACCCGCGGGTTGCGCAGGTTGGGATCGTCATAGTTGGCGTCGAAGACCCCCCCGGCCGGCGGCCCGGGCACGGAGTCCGGGTTGAGGTTCGGGTAGCCGCCCGGGGGCAGGCAGCCGGGATTGAAGAAGCAGAAGTTGACCCCCGTCGGGTTCTCGCCCGGTGTGGTGTAGAAGATGGGCGGGGTCTGCGCGTAGTAGTAGCCCCAGTTCGCGCGCACGACCGCGGGCTTGTTCGCGAGGTCGAACGAGTAGGCGAGACCGATGCGCGGCCCGAACTGCTTCCAGTCGCTGGGCGGGCCCTGGGGCGGCGCGCCGATCGAGAGGTCCGGCTCCACGCCCGAGTAGACCCGCTGTCCCTGGATCGTCGACCGCGCCGGCGGGTTGTTGGTGCCGTCCCAGCGCAGGCCGTAGGTCAACGTGAACTGCCGGGACACCTGCCACTTGTCCTGCGCGTAGAGACCGTAGCCCGTCTGGTAGGACCGCTCCGCGCTGAGCGCCGCGTCCTTGTAGTGCAGGCCGTTGAAGCCGAAGCCCTGGATGAACGCGAACGGCTGCTTGGCCTCGAAGTCCTCCAGGGTGGCGAACTGGTAGGAGCCCGCCGACCAGCCGAAGAACAGGTTGTTGCGCGTGGAGTACGCGTTGATGTCCGCCCCGAACTTCATGTCGTGCTTGCCGAACGCGTACTGGAAGTTCTCCTGGGCCGTGAGCTTGTCCTGGTTGCCGTCGATGGGCAGGAAGAAGCGCTGCCCGATGGTCCCGGTGTCCACGATGACGATCTCGGGGATGGTGCTGTTGGGGTGGCGCGGCCGCTTCGAGTCGTAGTACGAGACCTTCAGCTCGTTGAAGGACTTGCCCCCCGAGAGAACCTTGTTCCAGGTGATGACGGAGTTGTGCCCGGAGTTCTCGAAGTTCTCGGTGTTGCCGAAATCGGCCTGGATCTGGTTCTGGCCGCGGCCGCCCGTGAAGCCGTCCGTCTTGTTCTGGGTGTAGAAGCTGCGCACGCTGATGCGGTCGTTGGCCCCCAGCTGCAGGTCGTACCGTCCCAGGATCGTGAAGAGGTTCTGGAACTGGGTGTGCGCGCCCTCGAGGTCATGCAGGTCGGCGATGCCGAACTCGGGCGCACCGACGCCGCTGACGTCGCGGGCGAACTGCGTGATGAGCGGGCCGTGCTGCCGCTGCACGTCGAAGGCCAGGAAGAAGAACTGCTTGTCCTTGGTGATGGGGCCGCCCAGCGAGGCCCCGAACTGGTGCTGGCTGTCGATGTTGGGCGGCGTGCCCAGGGCGTCGTCGCTGGTCAGGCTCTTGCCGCGGTAGAAGTAGTGGGCGCTGCCCGTCAGGCTGTTGGTGCCCGACTTGGTCACCACGTTCAGCAGGCCGCCCGTGGAGCGGCCGAACTCGGGGGCGAAGCCGTTGGTGACGACCTGGAACTCCTGCACCGCCTCCAGCGGGATGGTGAAGTTCTTCGTCTCCAGGGAGCCGAAGAACTCGCCGAAGAAGTTGTCGCGGGAGTCGGCGCCGTCGATGGAGAGGCCGGTGTAGTCGCTCTGCTGGCCTCCCAGGCGCATGCCGCCGCGCAGGCCGGGGACGACCTGGGCCGAGGGGCTGAGCTGCGCCAGGTCGCGGAAGTCGCGGCCGGAGAGCGGGAGGTTCGCGATGGCCTGCTCGTTGATGAGCTGGCTCACCCCGGCGGAGCTGGTGTCGATGGCGGCCCCGGAGGCCTCCACCATGACCGCTTCCTTCTGTCCCGCCAGCCCCATCGTGATGTCGTAGGTGACGGCGCCTCCCGCGTTGAGCACCAGGCCCGTCACCTGGGTGGGGGCGAAGCCGCTCAGCTCGGCGTTCATCCCGTAGGTACCGATCGGAACCTGCGCGAAGTTGTAGGCGCCGTCCGCGTTCGTGGCCACGGTTCGCGTGAAGCCGGTCGCGGCGTTGGTCAGGGTGACCGTCGCCCCCGGCAGAGCCGCCTTGGTCTGGTCGTAGACGACCCCGCGGATCTGTGCGCTTTCCAGAGTCTGCGCGCTGGCCGTGGCGGACCACGCGAGCGCCGCGCCGAGAGCCGCTGCCAACCATCGCTTCATTTGCCCTCCTAATCGGGCAGCCCCTTCCGGAGCCGCCACCCTACTTACCAGCCAACCGATCGATGAAGAACGACAGGAAACGCTCGGCGTCCACCTCCACCGCCACGTCGACGTTGGGCTCCAGGCGGTCGATCCCCGTCATCACGTAGTGATCGCCCCGGAGCTCGTTGTGCTCCACGGCGTTGTTCCGGTTGCCGACGGTAGCGCCGCGCGTGAACTCCCCGCGCGTCTCCACGTCCACCCGCATGCGGCGGGTCTTCACTAAGGAGGGATCGATGGCCACGCCCATGGCCAGCGGGTCGTGCATGGGCGTGCCATCCTCTCCGAACTTCGCCCCGAGCGCGACCAGGAAGCCCATCACCTTCGTGGCGAAGTCGTTCAGCGTGCCGTGGGTGCGGGCCAGCCGCTCCAGCTGGGCCTGGCGGAACCTGGTCTTGTGGGTGACGTCCAGGCCCACCATGGTCACCTTCCAGCCGGCATGGAACACCACCTGCGCCGCCTCGGGGTCGTTGTAGACGTTCGCCTCCGCAGCGGCGGTGACGTTGCCCTCGGTGATGGAGCCGCCCATGATCACGACCTCCTTCACCAGCGGCACGATGCCCGGGTCCTTGAGGACGGCCAAGGCTATGTTGGTGAGCGGCCCCACGGGGACCAGCGTGATCTGGCCGGGGTTGGCGCGGACCATTTCGATGATGAGGTCCGGCCCGAAGCGCGGGTCGGCCTTGCATCGCGAGGGCGGCAGCTCGATGTCCCCCAACCCGTTCTTGCCGTGCACGAACTCGGCGGTGATGAGCCTCTGGGCCAGGGGCCGCGGCGCGCCGCCGGCCACCGGGATGTCGCAGCGTCCGGCCAGCGAGACCAGCTTCAGCGCGTTCTCCAGTCCCTGGGCGGGCGTCACGTTCCCGCCCACTACCGTGAACGCCCGCACCTCCACCTCGGGCGAGGTGAGGGCCAGCAGGATGGCCATCGCGTCGTCGGTCCCGGGGTCGGTGTCGATGATGACGGGCCGGGGCGCGGCGTGGCTCTGCGCGCCGCCGGCGAAACCGAGGGCCGCGGTCAGGAGCGCGACGAACGCCGACGCTCGATTCATGGATGTGGACGCTTGCTGCGCGAAAGTGCGCGAAAGTGCGCGTATCCTAATGGCCCGTCGCGAGCCGAGTCAAGCCTCCGCGGACGCCAGGGTCGCGCGAGAGCGTCTTGAGTTCTCTAGTTAGGCGCCCCGCGCGACGCGCGTACCCGAGCGTCCGCGCAAGCTTCGCGCTCTGCGGCCAGATCAACTTGGGTCGGAGGCCAGCGCCAGGTCGCGGATCTCGTTGAGGTAGTCGACGTAGACCGGTATGGGGATGTCGGGAGAGTCGCCGTCGTTCAAGAAGTGGTCGAGCTTCACGGTCCGGGGGATCGACCGGATCACCTCCCTGAAGCGCGGCATCTGCAGGAACTTCACCCGCCAGATCTCGAGCATGAGGGCGCGGAACTCCGGGCTGATGAAGCCCAGGCGGCGCTCGCCGAGGTAGACGGCGTCGAAGCGGAGCCGATCCAGAGCGGGCAGCGCGGAGCGGTCGAAGAACCAGACGAGGTGCAGCATGTCCGCCACGTCGCCCCACAGGATCTTCTCCTGCAGGGCCGTGAAGCGGAACTTCTGCCCGCGGCGCTGCTGCGCCTCGCGCGCGCCTTCCTGCTGGGGCAGGCGGCCCATCTCCTCGCGGAACCACCGCAGCTTCTCGGGCACGAGGTTGGCGCGCAGGAACTCGATCGCGTAGGCGTGGGCGAAGTAGCGGTCCTGGTCTCCGGCCAGCCGCTCCACCCAGGGCTTCCAGTCGCGGGCCGTCATCTCGTCCAGAAGGGCCACCAGGTCGGCGATGTGGACGTCGGGATGGAACTTCACCGCCTGCCAGAAGTGCTCCGTCGAGTCGTAGACCGCGCCCTGGAGCTCGATCCCCTCTTCGATGGGGTACCAGTTGGAGAGGACCCGCGCCGGGATGGCGGGGGCGGCGCTCCAACAGTTCAAGGACGTCTTCCACCGCTCCTGGATGTCCAGCAGCGTTTGACGGTACACGGCGGGGTCCAGCCGCCAGCTGCGGCCCGCGAACGGCGCGGCGCGGGCCGTCTGCGCCGCCGCCGCCTCCTCCAGCTCCCGCCGGGTGTGGGTGACCAGCAGCTCGACGGGCTTCTCGTAGGTCATGGAGACGAGCCGGCTCTCCACCCCGCGCCGCAGCAGGCGATCGCCGAACTCCTGGCGCGCGGCCGCGCTGGGGAACGACCAGCGGCCGGCCTCGCCGTCGATGTAGGCGAAGAGCTCGTCCAGCGTCCGGAAGTTGACCAGACCGTGCAGGGCGAAGGTCACGGTCTGGCCGTCCTTGACGAACACCGTGGACGGCGCGACCAGGTCGGCCAGGGTCAGGTCCTGCGCGGACGCGAAGGGCGGAACGAGCAGGAGGAGGGCCGACGCGACGGCCGCGGCGCGCATCGGCGTAGTGTACCCGCTCGGCCGAAACCCGCGCCGTATAATCTCCGGATGCGGCGCGCCCCGACAGTCGTCCTGCTCGCGGCGGCCGCGACGCTGGGCCTGGCGCCTCCCCCGCCCCGGGACATCGCGGGATGGATCGGGGTGGCCGAGGCGCACCGCATCGCCGGGGAGATGCCCGACGCCATCGCCGCCTTCCGCAAGGTGCTGGAGCTGCGGCCGGACCACGAGCTGGCCCTGCTCGGCCTGGCCGAGTGCTACCGCCAGCTCGCCAACTTCGACGAGGCGCAGCGCGTGCTCCAGGCCGCGGCCACGGCCCATCCCCGCAGCCCGGCCGTCCCGCTGGCCCAGGCGCGGATCCTCCTCCAGCTCCAGAAGTACGACGAGGCGGAGGTCCCGCTCAAGGCCGCCCTGGCTCTCGACCCGCAGAGCGTGGCCGCGCGCGTCTACCGGGCCACCGTCCACAAGGCGCGGGGCGAGATCGACGCCGCGCTCCAGGATCTCGACGCGGCCGTCACCGCGGAGCCGGAGAACGCCCTGGCCCGCCACCTGCGCGCCACGATCTACGCCGAGAGAAACGACGTCGCGCGCGCCCTGCCCGACGCGGAGAAGGTGGTGGCCCTGGAGCCGGCGAACACGAAGGGGCGCTTCCTGCTGGCGGGCATCCTCGTGCGCGCCGGGCGCTGCGCGGAAGGGGCCGAGCATCTGGAGAGGATCATCGCCGCGGAGCCGGCCAACACGGAGTCCGTCTCCCTGCTGGGCCGCGCCTACCTCTGCGCCGGGAAGCCCGAGCAGGCCGCACTCGTCCGCCAGCGCTTCGCCGAGCTGGCCAAGGGCGACCAGGCGGCGCGCGAGAACCGTGTCCAGTCCGATCACCTGGTCCGCCAGGCGGCCGAGGACGCCCGCGCCGGCCGGCCCAACGAGGCGCTGGCCCTCCTGCAGCAGGCCCTGGCCCAGGACCCCGGGAGCGACGCCGCGTACACGCTCCTCGCGAAGATCCATTTCTCGGCCGGCCACTACGACCTGGCCCGGCAGGCGGTGGACCTGGCCCTCAAGAACAACCCCTACCGCTCGGACGCCCTCTACGTGCGCGGGCGCGTCCTGGCCAAGCAGGACGACCTGGAAGGCGCGCGGCAGGCGCTCGTGCAGACGACGCTCGTGAATCCCACCGACGCCGAGGCGCTCTACGTGCTGGGGCAGGTCTACCTCGCGCTCGACCAGCGCGACAGCGCCGTCCTGGTCCTCGAGAAGGCGGTGGCCCTCGACCCGGGCGACGAGAGCTACGCGCAGGCGCTCGCGTCGGCCAGGCGCGGGCGGTAGGGGCCCGCCCACTGGCGCGCGCGGCGGGTCGGGCCGCCCTCGTCGCCGCCCTGGGGCTGGGGTGGGCAGCCGCGGCCCGCACGGCGCCGGCTGCGGCGGACCCCGCGTCTTTCGCCGTCCGCTTCGAGGACGTCTCGCGCGCGGCCGGCATCGTGTTTCGTCACGAGCGCGCCGCGTCCAGCGAGAAGCTCTACCTGGAGAC
>Ga0068859_100004691_pt1 | contig 13910 bp, 12 predicted proteins | sample KBSSwiS22_FD_66585 | JGI IMG/M metagenome (GOLD analysis project Ga0068859, IMG submission 66585) | Switchgrass rhizosphere microbial communities from Kellogg Biological Station, Michigan, USA - KBS Switchgrass S2-2 | ecosystem: Host-associated > Plants > Roots > Rhizosphere > Soil ... | reverse complement strand
TGAATCCGGCGGCAGAAAAAATGTTCGGCTGGACTCTGGATGAGTTACGCGGTCGTAGTATGCACGATGTGACACATTATCAACATCCCGACGGAACACCATTTCCGGCGGAAGAATGCGCTGGATTTCAGGTATTGCATCACGGGCACAAGCTCGTAGGGTATGAAGACATCTTTATTCGTAAGGATGGATCCTTCTTCAATGTGGTCTATAGCTCAGCACCCCTCTGGGAAAACGGAAAGATCAGCGGTCTGGTCATTGTGTTCAGCGACAATACCGTCCGCAAGCAGTCAGAAAGACGACTGATCTTACTCTCTGCGATCAGCGATCTGGTGCGACGATTGGATGACCCGAACGAGTTACTGTTCGCAGTCTCAAAGGCTGTCGGCGAACATCTTAGAGTAAGGCGCTGCCTGTTCAACGAAATCGATGTTGACAATGATATTGAGATTGTTCATCGCGATTATTGTCGCGACGTGGAATCAGTCGCGGGCGTCCACAAAATTTCCGATTACAGCAGTGTTACTTCAAAGGAGATGGAAGCCGGGAAGACAGTTGTCAACCACGATTCAAAGACAGATCCGCGGACGGCACCCGACTACGAAAGAGCCTATGTCCAGTACGGTGAACGCGCTTATGTGACAGTTCCCTTGATGCGCGAAAACCGCTGGGTCGCCTCGCTGTGGGTGAGCGATGACAAACCACGCACATGGAGCAAAGAGGAAGTTTCTTTGCTCGAAACCATTGCCGAACGAACCTGGCTGGCAGTCGAAAAGCTGCGGATTACTGAAGCTTTGCGCGCCAGTGAAGCGCTCTATCGAACGATTGCCCGCAATATTCCGGGCGGTGGGATCTATGTGGTGGATAAGAACATGCGCTATATCGTTGCTGATGGAGCAATAACGGAAGCTTTTGGTCTCTCACGCGAAATGCTCGAAGGCCATACGGTTTCAGAGGTCTTCCATGATCAGCAACGTGCGAGAATGTTTGACCGCTTGAACCGAAATCTTGCAGGTGAAACCGTCAGTTACGAAACGGAACACAATGGACGGGCCTATTGGACCCAGCAGGCCCCTCTGCATGACTCCCTTGGGCAGGCAATCATTGTCACTCTCGATATCACCGAGCGCAAACGTGCGGAAGAGGCATTACGTCAGAGCGAGGCGCGTTTTGTACAGTTCATGGAGCACCTGCCCGGGTTGGCGTGGATTAAAGACGAACAGGGACGATATGTGTATGCCAACGCTGCCGCTGAAAAGGCATTCAATGCCAAGCGCGAGGAACTCTATGGCAAGACCGATCAGGAGATTTTCCCTTCAGAGATAGCGGCCCAATTCATAAAAAATGACAAGCAGGCGCTCATAGATGGAACGGGCGTGCAGGTCATTGAAACATTGGAGCAGGACGATGGTGTGCTCCATTATTCGCTGGTGAATAAGTTTCCCATTCCAGGATCGGATGGCAATATTGCCCTGATTGGTGGGACAGCTTTCGACATCACCGAACGATTGCGGGCAGAGGAAGCCTTGCGGCGCAATGAAAAGATGTTTTCGACATTGGTCGACGCTGCGCCGTTCGGCGTATATTTTATTGATTCCGAATTTCGCCTGCGAGCTATTAACAAAGGTTCGGAAGCGGTGTTCAGTGGCATCCAGCCGCTCATCGGACGTGATTTCGCGGAGATTCTCCGTATTCTTTGGCAGGAACCGTTTGCCACGGAAGCCATCGAGCGCTTTCGCCATACACTGCTCACAGGCGAGTCTTTTATTTCACCAACCATTATCGAAGAGCGGGCAAACATTGAAGAAATCCAGGCTTACGATTGGCAGATTCACCGTATCACTTTGTCTGATGGAACATTCGGCGTGGTCTGCTATTTTTACGATCTATCCGAGCAAAAGCAGATGGAAGCCGCGGTGCGCGCCTCCGTGGACCGTTACCGCAACCTGTTCGATCTGGTTCCCGTGGCTGTTTATAGCTGTGATGCCAACGGACTGATCCAGGAATATAACCATCGTGCCGTGGAATTGTGGGGACGCGAACCGGCCAGGAACGATCCAAATGAAAAGTATTGCGGTTCGTTCAAGATCTATTACACGGATGGCAGGTTTATGCCTCATGAAAATTGTCCGATGGCGCGAATTTTAAAAGAGGAAACACTCGACCCGCAGGAATTGGAAATTGTTGTTGAACGATCAGATGGTGTCCGAAGGACGGTTATTGCACATCCCTTGCCCATAAGGAATCTACGTGGCGAAATTGTGGAAGCGATTAATTGTCTTTATGACATCACGGAACGCAAGCAGGCGGAGGAGTCCCTCCAATTGCTCAATCTTCAACTGGAAAGCCGCGTGGCAATCCGCACTGCCGAACTGCAAGACGCAAATATGGCATTACGGGAAAGCCGTAAAAGATTACAGATTCTCTCCCAGCGCCTGGTGGAGGTGCAGGAGGAAGAGCGACGTGCCATTGCCCGTGAATTGCATGACCGGGTGGGACAGACCCTTTCGGCGCTGAATATCAATCTCATCATTATGAGAGGACAGATTTTGCCTGACTCTCTCGAGAGGGTCGGGCCACGGTTTAATGATTCGATGCAACTCGTAGGAGAGACGATCACACTGGTGCGGGATGTCATGTCAAATCTGCGCCCGGCGGTTCTTGATGATTATGGACTGGAAGCAGCATTACAGTCTCATATGGATGAGTTTACAGCTCGATATGGGATCAGGGTTATCTTCGACAGACCCACTCAACCGATCCCGCGGCTGGGCCCCAGCATTGAAATGACATTCCTGCGGATCGCGCAAGAGGCACTGATCAATATCGCCCGTCATGCCAATGCGACTCAAGTGACTCTTTCGTTATGGCAGGATGGCAGCTCCGTTTGCATGACCATTCTGGATAACGGCAGTGGGATCGTATCCTGGCAGGAAGCGAACCGTCCTGGCAGCCATGGGCTGACCATCATGCGTGAGCGCGCCGAAGCATTTGGTGGAAACTTAAAAGTCGATTCTGTCCCGGGCCAAGGCACAAAAGTCGAAATGAGTATCCCAATTGGAAAGGGCAGTCAAAATGAGGTCCAAAAGGAGATACGCGAATGATTACTGTCATACTTGCGGATGATCACGCAGTTTTGCGGGATGGTCTGCGTTATCTGCTCGAAGCAGCTGGGGATATTCAAATCCTATCGATGGCAGCCAACGGGCAGGAGGCTGTTGAGCAGGCCAGCCTCCACTGCCCGGACGTGATCGTGATGGATATTTCCATGCCGGTCATGAGCGGCATCGAAGCCACGAAACATATTTGCAGGATCTGTGAACACACAAAAGTAGCGATCCTCTCTATGCACCATACGACCGAATATATTCAGCGGGCCTTACAAGCTGGCGCGGTGGGTTATTTGCTAAAGGATTCGGCCGGGTCCGAACTGGTGACCGCGATCCGTGAGTTGAATGATGGCAAACACTATCTCAGCCAAAAGGTCGCCGGCTCGATCACAGAGGATATGTGGGACCGCAATAAAAATGATCGGGGTGGATTGGCGAACTAAGAGAATACCTGAGCGGGGACCGTTTGTTTTGCTGACGGCAGTCCTTTTATACGCTCAACCCTTCGAATTGCTTCACAACCTGGTCTTCCATTTCTAGCGGAAGGGATTCCAGAGGTGGTCGAACAGACCAACGCGGGAATCCGTGCAGGCGATGAAGCAACGCTTTGAGCGTTGGTGGAAACGGCGGATATTTATCAAGGATGTCGCGCTGCCTTTTGATCCGTGCCAGGGCCTCTGTTGGGTCGTTTCCCGCGTTGATCAAATCCCAGGCCTGGCGTAGATCAGGCGAAAGAACGTTGGCGGGCGCGGTAATGCAGCCGGCAGCCTTATTTTGCATGGCAAGTTGCAGGTAGGAATCTGTCCCCGTCAGGACGACCAAATCTGAGCCAAAGGTCTCTCCAAGATTGCGCGCCAGCTCTGAGTCATGTGAGGAATCTTTGATTCCCGCGAATTGGTTTGGGAATGCGTCTTTTAAGCGAGCCAGCAAGTCGATCGAAAGTCCGATCCCTGCGACATTGGGGAAGTGATAGCCCAGTAAATAGCCGTTGGAGGGGACCGCTTTTGTGATGACCTCACTGAACCAGGTGAACAAGCCCTGATTCGTCGCCTTGCGGAAGTAATAAGGAGGGACAACCAATACAGCGTCGTAGCCAAGATCGAACGCCAGCCTGGTTAAATCAATTGTTTCTGAAAGACTCGGTGTACCCGTCCCGGCAATCAAGCGGAAACCGGGCATGGCTTGGCGTGCCTCACAGGCGGCGCGCATCAATGTTTCGCGTTCGGTGGGAGAAAAGGAAGGTCCCTCGCCTGTTGTACCAAAGAGAACGATCCCGTGACAACCCCGCCCGGCGAGAAAGCTCATCAAGTTGGGGAGCGACTCAACGTCCAGTGTTGAGTCAGGCTGTTCGTGAAGAGGAGTGACGGCCGCAGCGTAGACTCCCGCGAGAGGATGTTGAGATGTCATGGATTCTCCTTGTTTTGTGAATGCAATTACTTTGTTCTCTTCTTGCCTTTATCCGACCGCGTCTTACGCGCCGGCTTCTTGACGCCTTGATCGACAAAAGCCCGGGCAGCTTCTTCCGGCGGCTGGAGAGCTTCCCCTTCCTCCGCCAGATATCGTTGATGGTCCTGCACCCACAAATATAAATCACCTTCGGTCTTCCCGGGGAATTCTTTTAAGATATCTGTCTCACGGATCACATGGATCACCGGCAGATACACGGTGTCGTACCAGTGAGCGATTGCTTCTTCTTCAGAAATATCCCGCTTCAAGTCGATGCCCATAAAATAGCGATGCACAGCGATATGCTCCAGCATGCGGTCGAAACCATCGGGAATCGTCGTCGCAATATTGGCATCCGGTCTCAAGGCATCCAGAGATGTCCGTTCAAGGAAATTGACTTTATTCCCAAGGATCTCCAGGTCTTCAAGCCTGAGATTGGGTGTCAGATCGACGCGCGTCGCGCATTCGCGTACCTCCGCTTCGATATCGATTTGTCCCTGCTCGCGCGCTACAGAAACACGGTGATGCCCATCCACCACGAAATAGACGTCGCCTACTTTATATAACACAACCGGCGGCAGGCTGATCTCTTCATAAAACGCGCGATTGACCCTTTGCCAGCGATCGGCGAGCTTGTCACTGGCCGGCAGGAAGACGCGGTCAAATTCATGGTAGCGGTTCAGGCTCCCGGCGATTTGCTCGACAGGGACAGTCTTCATGCCTCGATAGATGGGACCGCCGATATGCAATTTCTCTTTGACGGTATCATAGGAAAGAAGCGTGGTGGGTTTCCCCGACAGGGTCGCCCACACCCGGTTCATAAAAGCTTTGAAGCGCGCCCGTTGAAAATCTGCGCGTGCCTGTTCTGAAAATGGATCTGACATGAAATCGGTAGACAGATAGCTACGTACACTGGTAAACAGAGGTTACCTGATCCGTGCCTACCTGTTTACCTGCCTCCTTTTTTTCTTAGTGGCTAACTTCGATGATCTTATAGGGGAAAATATTGACGATTTTCGTCAGGTCGTGAATGCTTTCAGAAGGCGAAAGATTTTGCCGGTGAAAATGAGTATGCCCGTGAAAATGATAACGCGGTTTTGCCACGCGTAGGAGCCAGTTGATTGCTTTGAGGCCCTGGTGGGACTGGGTATCTTCATCGTGAATCCCGAAAGGCGGTGAATGCGTGATCAGGATGTCGAGTGCCCGACCGTAATTTATTCGATTCAATAATAGGCGGGGGAGCAGACGAAATGCTCTAAAGTAGGCTTCGGTCTGTGAATATTGATTGGTCCCGTTGGGACGGTAGAGAACGGAACCACCAAAGCCACCGATCAAAAATTTCTTAAACCGGACCAGTTTCAGGTCCAGGTTTGAACCGCCTTCCACGCGGGCCAGGTTGCTATCAGGATTGTAAATAGGGTCATGGTTGCCAGGGACGTAAAATAATGGGATATTTAAGAGCGTCAGCAGGTTTTCAAGGTAGGGATAGGGCAGGTCTCCACATCCCAGGATAAGCTCGATCTCGCGAAAGTGACCACTGGCACAAAGGCTATAAAGACGTTCGACAACTTCATCACTTACCGCAAGAATTTTCACAGTAGGCGTATTGTGCCGCAGAACCAACTTCCCGGCAAGGGATGTGCGCCTGGCAGATTTATACCCTCACGGTCACAAATTGCGCCTTTTTACTCTATGGGAAGCGCAATTTGTGACCGGGGGCATTATATTGTACGAAATTGATATGTTGCTTACCGATAAGTGGTTGTCAAAGGAAGCACAGCAAACTATAATCGATAAATTAGGAGATGCACAACTGGAAACAAGGATATTTCCTGAATTGTCAGACGATCAGGGTGATGAAGGTTCTCCCCCTCCCCGGCAACTTCAGGCGGGATTGACACTCGCAAAACGCTATGCAATCCAGGAGGTAATAGGCATAGGCGGAATGGGGTCGGTCTACCGCGCCCGCGATATGCATTTCCCAAACGTGACCAAACTGGTGGCAGTCAAGGAAATGATCAATACCGCGCCGGATCCTCTGGTGCGTGAAACGATCATCCAAAACTTTGAGCGCGAAGCCAACCTGCTGGCGACGCTTCATCATCCCTCTATTCCGCGTATTTATGATTATTTTTCGGTGGAAAGCCGTTCGTATCTGGTGCTGGAATTTATTCACGGCAAGGATATGGAGGCAATTATCAATGAGTCCACCGGTTTCCTGCCAGAGCATCAAATACTAAGCTGGGCAGCGGAATTATGCGATGTGCTTGACTATCTGCACAAGCACAAACCTGACCCCATTATCTTTCGGGATATGAAGCCCTCGAACGTGATGATCAACCAGAATGGCGATATCATCCTGGTTGATTTTGGGATCGCCAAAACGTTCCAATCGGGGATCAAAGGAACGATGATCGGGACCGAGGGATATTCGCCTCCCGAACAGTATCGCGGCGAAGCGACCCCTGCTGCGGATATTTATGCTTTGGGTGCCACCCTCCACCACGCGTTGACACGCCGCGATCCGCGCCTGGAGCCGCCGTTCTCATTTGCAGAACGCCCGATGCGACGCATCAACGCCAATATTTCCACGGAAATGGAAACTGTGGTGAACAGGGCTCTGGAATATAACCCGGAGAGTCGCTTTCACGGCGCGGCGGATATGAAGCAGGCTCTGACAATGGTTGCGCGTAAGACCGGCGCGCTGATCCACTCTGCTCCCCTGACGGGTCCGATGGCCTCCAGCGGGATTAAACCCTTGTGGTCGTTCAAATGCGAGGATGAGATACGCGGAACGCCGGCTATCTTTCAGGGAATCCTCTATACTGGCTCGTATGACAACAACCTTTACGCGTTAAATGCAGCCGATGGAAAATTTCAATGGAAGTATCCGACCGATGGCGGTGTGGTGACACGTCCGGCTGTGTTTGATGGGAATATTTATTTTGGTTCGGAAGATAAACGCCTGCATGTCGTCAGCGCGCGTTCGGGCAAGGTGGTTTGGACCTATTTCACAAATGGCCCCATCCGTTCGTCCCCGCGTATCGCAGAGGGGCACGTCTTTTTCGGTTCTGATGATAATTACATCCATGCCGTCAACCTAAATACCGGGCGGATGGCCTGGCGATTCGAAACGTCAGATTACGTCCGTTCGACGCCGTTCGTGGCGCATGAGTTGGTGTATACCGGATGTGAAAGTGGGGATTATTATGCCATCGACTTCCGCGGCGACTTAAAATGGCGTTTCCATGCTAAACGCTCGATCACCTCGTCCACAGTGGGGACAGAGCAGGCTTTGTATTTTACGTCCATGGATGGTACGCTTTACGCCCTTGATCCGCGGAATGGCTGGGTCCTCTGGCGATTCCGCCTGGGGAAGGCCTCCATCAGTACTCCCTGTATTGTGGATGACATGATCTTTGTCGGCGCGTCCGATGGTTTTATCTACGCGGTAGAAATGAGAAGCGCCAAAGAGGTCTGGCGTTTCCGGACTGAACATCAGGTGAATAGTTCACCCGTGGTCTATAAAGACTCGCTCTACTGCGGATCAGTGGATGGAAATATCTATTGTTTGGAATATCGTACAGGCCGTTTGCGCTGGAAATTTGCGACAGGGGGAGCGATTACAGGCACGCCGTTAGTCTATGATGATATTGTGTATATTGGTTCCACAGATCATCAAATTTATGCATTGCTTGCCTGAAAAGGAGTTCTTGTGGACAAATTTTTTCGCTGGTTAACTGGCAATAAACAAACAACAGCAGCAACACCTGCGCAGGATACTGCGAACACTGCTCCGCTCTCTGAACAACAGATCCAGGCTATTGTCAGCAATCAGAACCCGCGCTTTGATCTGCAACAACTCATTTGTAGCTGTGGACAATCGGTTGGCAAGCAGCGTGAACTGAACGAAGACAGTTTGTTAGCGATGACGACCACGATGGCAGGCAATTCCGGAAATCTGCCTTTCGGCCTTTACATCGTTGCCGATGGGATGGGGGGACACCAATTTGGAGAAGTGGCCAGTAATGCTGCGATCCGCACGGTCGCGGGTTATGTTCTGCGCAAATTTCATCCTTATCTCTTTCACATTAAATCGGACACAATGGATGAATCCTTTCAGGAGATCATGCAGGCGGCAGTCGGCGAGGCCCAACGCGCCATTCAACGGGAAGCCCCTGGCAGCGGCACAACTTTAACCGCCGCGCTCGTCGTGGGGCAACAGATCACAGTCGCTCACGTTGGGGATAGCCGGGCTTACTTTATTTACCCGGATGGACGAGTGGAACCCATCACCCGCGATCACTCGCTGGTAAAGCGCCTTGAAGAACTTGGTCATATTACTCCCGATGAGGCAGTCAATTACCCCCATCGCAATGTCCTGTATCGCGCCCTGGGACAGGGTGAAATTCTGGATCCAGACATTTTCACATTAGGATTTCCTCAGCCAGGCTATCTAATGATTTGCAGTGATGGTCTGTGGGGCGTATTAACCGAACAGGATCTTATCCGTGCAATTAATGAAGCGCCAACTCTTCAACGTGCCTGCCAAAATCTCGTCAATGCAGCCAACACCGCGGGAGGCCCTGACAATATTAGTGTTATTCTTGCCCAATTGATTGGATAGTTATGTTAAATAAGCAGGATTATTATGCTCTTCTGGGCGTGGCGCGCAACGCCTCACAGGAGGAGATCAAGCGCGCTTATTTCGAAGCAGCTCAAAAACTTCATCCTGACAAAAATACAGCTGCCGGGGAAACTGAGCTGTTCCTGGGGGTTCAGCAGGCCTACGAAGTCCTCTCCAACCCCCAGCGGCGGGCGCAATACGATGCCACGTTACCCCCCGAACAAAAACTTAACCTGCCGTATGTTCATCGAGTATCATACAGCCGTCCAAATTTAGTCCACCTGAACGAAGCGCAGATGCTTTATTTTATTCTGGAGCTGGAAGCGCCTGCAGAAGCCCGGGAGTCACCCTCGCCGCCCCTAAACGTTTGTCTGGTTCTGGATCGCTCCACTTCCATGCAGGGCGAAAAAATGGATATTGTCAAAGCGACCGCCATCCAGGTTTTGCGGAATCTCAGGCTGCAGGATATTTTAAGTGTGGTGGCATTTAGCGACCGGGCGGAAGTCATCATTCCAGCTTCCTATCATGAAGATAAAACGCGGGCAGAAGCGAAGATCCAGATGATCCGTCCCTCCGGAGCAACCGAAATCTATCAGGGCCTGGAGGCGGGCGCAAAAGAAGTTATGCGCAGCCTGGATAGCAAGCGTGTCAATCACATTATCCTGCTTACAGATGGTCATACCTATGGAGATGAACAGCAGTGCCTGGCGTTGGCATCCAAGCTTGCGGAACGCGGGATCGGCATCAGCGGCATGGGAATCGGCCAGGAATGGAACGATATCTTTCTGGATGTCCTCTCCACCCGTACCGGTGGAAGTAGCGCCTACATTGCCCAACCCCAGGACATAAAGAGATTACTGCTTGAAAAATTCAATGCTTTGGCCCAAACATACGCCGAAGATGTGATTCTGGATACCAAATTAATGGACGGTGTGGAATTAACCTATGCGTTCCGGCTACGCCCTGATCCTTCGCCGATTGCACTCGATGAGAGCACCCTTCATCTGGGGACAATATTGCAAGATACTTCCACCCAGGTAATTTTCGAATACATTATTCATCCAAAAGCGGTAAAATCGGACTCACTAACCATCTTGGACGGCACCCTTAAGGTGTCGATTGCATCCCTATTGATGCCCGTGCCGCCCCTTCGGATGCAGCTTAAGCGACCGATCACGGACTCACCGGAAACGGAACCTCCGCCACCCAAGATTGTTCAGGCGCTTTCCCGACTGATGTTGTACCGTATGCAGGACCGAGCTCGTAAGGACATTGAAAACGGAAACATAGACCACGCGACCCGTCAGCTTCAGGTTCTGGCATCCAACTTGTTGACACAAGGTGAACGCAGCCTGGCGCATACAATACTCTTGGAAGTGGATCATTTACAGAAGCAAAATTCCCTTACAATAGAGGGAAGCAAGAAGATCAAATATGGCACACGCTCGCTATTTACGGCGCCATCCAACAAGGAGTTGATCTCATGATTATTTGTCCGAATTGCCAGTATAAAAATGTGACTGGGGCCATGTTCTGCGCAGAATGTGGTGCACAACTTGATGGTGTGGATACCTTGATTACTCAAGCGATTACAGATGAACAGATCGCCGAGGAACTGAGTAAGAAAACCTCCCGTCCTGAACCTTCAGTCGCTCCTACAAATAGCTGGATCTCCTTGCATTTGATGGATAGTGGCAAAATCCTTCCGCTTGCCTCACGAAATGAATTCACATTGGGGCGTCTGAGTGAAGGGCAACCGATTATGCCCGATATTGACCTGACCCCCTATCAGGCGTATGCCTCGGGCGTTTCCCGCTTGCATGCTGTTGTGAAACGGGATTCCACTCGTGTGATGGTCATGGACCTTGGGTCATCCAATGGCACCTATATAAACGGACGTCGCATCAACCCCCACGTGGAAGAGTCTTTGAGTCACGGCGATATTGTTGCGCTGGGCAAGCTGAAGATCCAGGTTCTGCTCCGCAATATCTGATCAATCCCTGTTCGAAAGGTAGAGAGATGGCGTATTCTATCATTCTGCATATCACTGGGGAACCGTCGATTCTGGGTGAAATTGAAGAATTGCCGAAACCATCGGATAACTTACTGACCCTCTCCAACCCGCGTTTGCGGGACGGCAAGGATATTCATTACCTTGAGCATAACGTGGTCAAAGTGATCTGGCCGGTCGCCAAAATCGCGTTGATCGAAGTTTTGGAAAGTGAAGATGAAGAACACCTGATCGGTTTTGTGAGGGAATAATACATGCCTGAAGAGTTCGACCGCCGACGCATTCTTGTGGTGGACGATGAAGAGCGGATGGTCCGCTTTATTCGCATGAATTTAGAGCATGATGGTTTTCAGGTTGCCGAAGCCTTCAATGGCAAGCAAGCCATCCAAAAGTTGCGCGACGTTACCCCCGATTTAATTCTATTGGATGTGATGATGCCCGATATGGATGGATTCGAAGTCCTCGAGACCATTCGGGAAGGCAGCAGTGTGCCGGTGATCATGCTCACCGCCAAAGGGGAGGAAGACGATCGCGTCCGCGGACTCGAGCTGGGTGCAGACGATTACATCACCAAGCCGTTCAGCCCGCGTGAACTGGTCAGCCGCGTGAAGGCCGTCATTCGCCGCACGGAAGGCGCCAGCGGTTCCATGCACGATATTATCGAAGTGGATGATCGTCTCAAGATCGATTTCGACCGGCGCGAGATCTGGCTGGAAGGCAAACTCGTCAAATTGCGCCCCACGGAATACCGTCTGCTGTATCACCTGGTGCAGAACGCCGGCTGGGTGGTGACGCATGATCAGTTGCTCGTAAAAGTATGGGGCTACGAATATCGCGACGAGCCTCATTACGTGCGGCTGTATATTAATTATCTCCGTCAGAAGTTGGAGAAGGATCCGGCCAACCCGAAATACATCCTGACCGAGCGCGGCGTTGGCTACCGCTTTGTAGATTACAAGAGACAAAAAGCCTAAAACGAGATCGGAGCGTTTAACTTCTTCGAACCTCCCTCCTACAAATTTTTTATGGAGAGCTTGTGTGTTTTTAACACAGGCTTTTTATATTAAGGGCGTAACTATAAATCTCAACTGTAAGGAGGTTGTTATGTCTAATCTAACCCGTTGGGAACCTGTTCGTGAGATGATGACTCTGCGTGAGGCGATGGATCGTCTTTTCGACGATGCCTTCACACGACCGCTCTCTCTCAGGGATGGCGGCTGGTCGACGCCTGCGGTCGATATGTACCAGACCGACAATGATGTTGTGATCAAGGCGGCTCTCCCAGGTTTCAAAGCCGACGATGTCCAGATCAACGTGACCGGCGATCTGCTCACGATTCGAGGCGAACTGAAGCACGAGGAGGAGCAGAACGAAAAGTCCTGGCACATTCATGAGCAGCGCTGGGGTTCCTTTGAGCGTTCGGTCTCTCTTCCGACCGCGGTTGTATCAGACAAAGCCCTGGCAGATTTCGCGAATGGTATCCTGACCATCACGCTGCCGAAGGCAGAAGAGGTCAAACCCAAGACGATTACTGTCAAGGCAAAATAAACTAAGCTGTACCATGACAGCCACGTTCAACGTGGCTGTCGCTTTTTAATGCTAAACCTTAGGAATCAGGAAGCCGCAAATCGGCTCTATTTTGCATGATGCGGATAGTCTCCGTATAAATACATACTTATTTGTCATATTTGACAAATATTGGGGTAAAATCGGCATTATGCCAAAACAACCCGCCAAACAACGTATCATCCTGGTAGACGATCATGAGGTCGTGCGGCTGGGATTGAAATCTTTATTAGAACGTCACCCCCAATTTGATGTCATCGCAGAAGCCGGCTCGGCCCGCGAAGCGATCGAAAAAACAGAGAATCTCAAGCCAGATGTGGTGGTAATGGATATTCGTCTGCCGGGCACGTCCGGGATCGAGGCATGTGAACAGATCGTTACGAAGCATCCAAATATAAAGGTGATTATGCTCACCTCTTATGCGGAGGACGAGATGCTGTTCTCTGCAATTCGGGCCGGCGCCTCAGGTTATATCCTCAAGCAGATTGGCAGCGATGATCTGGTCAAGGCGCTGGAAGCAGTCTCACGCGGCGAAGCTTTGCTCGACCCGGCGGTGACCCAACGGGTGTTCCAGGAAGTGCGCCGGGCGGTAAAAGAGGAAGAAGCCTCGGCGTTCCAGCATTTGAGCCAGCAGGAGAAACATGTGCTTTTGCTGGTCTCTGAAGGCAAAACAAATCGGGAAATTGCCAAGCAATTGTTCCTCGGCGAAGGGACGGTGCGAAATTATGTTTCAAGCATTTTGTCGAAACTGGGTGTGAACAACCGGGCGGAAGCGGCAGCTTATGCAGTGGAACACAGTTTGCGGGAATACATATCCACGTAACATTTTGGAAACAGATCACGGAGGCATTTGTCTCCGTGTTTTTGTTTAAGGATCAGGACTGGTTATGATTCCTTCCGCTCAATTGATCGATGGAGAACTTCTCTTGCGCCCCTTTCAGCCCGGTGATTCAAACGCCTTGTATTGTGGCGTACACGAATCGCTGAAAGAGTTGCAGCCGTGGATGTCGTGGGCCACAGATACCTACACGGAACTGACTGCCCGGGACTATATTGCCATTGCGAGAGCGCGTTGGGAGGAAGGTACATTTTACGCCTTTGCTGTCACGCGCGCCGATGAACTCCTTGGGGTATGTACATTGAGCAGCAT
>Ga0068859_100004689_pt1 | contig 13916 bp, 13 predicted proteins | sample KBSSwiS22_FD_66585 | JGI IMG/M metagenome (GOLD analysis project Ga0068859, IMG submission 66585) | Switchgrass rhizosphere microbial communities from Kellogg Biological Station, Michigan, USA - KBS Switchgrass S2-2 | ecosystem: Host-associated > Plants > Roots > Rhizosphere > Soil ... | reverse complement strand
GCGGCGACCGGTTCACGCGGGCCGACCTGGTGCAGGCGGTGAAGGACGGCGCGCGGTTGCGGTTGCGGCCCAAGGTGATGACGGTGGTGACCATCGTCGCCAGCCTGCTGCCGATCATGTGGAGCACCCGGGCGGGCGCGGAAGTGATGCGACCGCTCGCGACGCCGATCATCGGCGGCATGGTGAGCAGCCTCGTCGGCATCCTGCTGATCACCCCGGTCATCTTCGCCTGGATCCACGAGAAGGAATTGAAACGGCAGAACGACCGGGGACGTCGCTAAAGAAAAAAATAACCGCGGATTCAGCAGATGACATGGATCGTTGACCCGTGGCATCCGCGTAATCCGCGGTTAAAGCGTTCGCCGGCTTACAGCCCTTTGCCGATCATGTACTTGAGCAGGTCGCCGACCCGGCAGCTATAACCCCACTCATTGTCGTACCAGCTCACGAGCTTGAAGAAGCGCTTGTTGAGCTCGATGCCGGAACCGGCGTCGAAGATGGACGACGATTTGCAATGGATGAAATCGCTGCTGACGACTTCGTCGTTGGTGTACTCGAGGATGCCCTTGAGATAGGTCTCGCTGGCTTTCTTCATCGCCGCGGAGATCTCGGCATAGCTCGTCTCTTTGACCGTGCGGACGGTGAGGTCGACGACCGAAACCGTCGGCGTCGGCACGCGGAACGCCATGCCGGTAAGCTTGCCCTTCACTTCAGGGCAGACCAGGGCGACCGCCTTGGCGGCGCCGGTGGTGGACGGGATCAGGTTGATGGCCGCGCTGCGTCCGCCTTTCCAGTCTTTCTTGCTCGGGCCATCGACGGTCTTCTGGGTGGCGGTATAGCTGTGGACGGTCGTCATCAGGCCTTCTTCGATGCCAAAACCTTCCTTCAACAGGACGTGGACGAGCGGCGCCAGGCAGTTGGTCGTGCAGCTCGCGTTGGAGATGACCTGGTGCTTCCGGGCGTCATATTTCTCATGGTTGACGCCCATGACGACGGTGATGTCTTCGTTCTTCGCCGGGGCGGAGATGATGACCTTCTTGGCGCCGGCGGTGATGTGGCCGTAAGCGGATTTCGGATTATTCTTGTCCGCGTCGGTGAAAAGACCGGTCGATTCGATGACGACTTCGACGCCGAGCGCTTTCCACGGCAATTCCGCCGGGGTCTTGGCGCTGACGACTTTGATCTCCTTGCCGTTGACGATCAGGATGTCGTCTTCCGGCTTGTCGGCGGCGGATTTTTTGGAGCCGACTTCGCCCTGGAAACGGCCCTGGATGGAATCGTACTTGAGCAGGTAGGCGAGGTTGTCCGCCGGCACGATGTCGCCGACGGCGACGATTTCCACTTCCTTGCCGATCAAGCCCTGCTCCGCGATGGCGCGGAACACGAGGCGACCGATCCGACCGAACCCGTTGATTGCAACTTTCACAGCCATAGTTTTTTTATTTGTTTGATGAAATGGTTCGCAAACCGAGCCAAGGAATTTACCAGCGCACCCCTCAGCGTCAATGAAGAATTCAGGACGAAATTGCTCAATGCCACCCGTTTTTTACCAGCGCACGCAGCCAGCGCACCCTCTCTTGCGGCAGATCCCGCCCCGGCCGCAGGCTGCGCCCCGCAGGCGAAACAAACAGCGGCCGGTCACATGATCTCGGGAAAATTGGTCGCCTGGTCCGGCGCATTCGTCGGGGTCGCCGCCCTGGGCGGGGCGACGAAAATATTGAGGTTGGTGACACCGATGACGGTCAACTGATTGGTAAAATCCAGGGCGATCTCGGGTTTATCCTTGAAATTTTTGACCTTCCCGCGGACCTCGATCGCCTTCCCCTTCAGCAGGTTCGCGTCGCCGTAAAACTGGCTGTGCCCGTGGAAAATGGTGACGGTGAACGGGGAATTCGGGAACGGCCGGTCGAGGTTGAGGAAGGTCACCGACGGACGGATCGTCACCTGCGCGACTTTTCCGGTCACGATGACTTCCTTGTCGTAATAATTCGTGGCCTCCAGGGTCCCGATCTTCGGGAGCGCCGCCGGCCCGGCCCCGCCCCGGGTCTCTTCCGCGGCCAGGGGCATCGCCAGCGAGGACAGGAGGAGGACGCGCAGGAGGATTTTCATGGAACGGATTGGACGCCTTTCTCCGTTTTTCGGCAACAAAAAATTCTCAAAAAGTCGCGGCCGCATCGCGCGTTGTGCAAAAAGCCACCTTCTTCGATTCTGAATTGTGCACGGCCTGGCGCGGCCTTTGCCCGAAAACATTTCCGCGGACGGAGAATCGAGCCGCCGCCGGGACGATAAGTTATTGGCATGTTATCAGCTAAACATCTTGAGGATAAAACATTGAAAGATGTTTTCAACGAGAACACTGACACGGAAAGGTGAGATATGCCAACGACACAAACACGGAGACGCGGACGGCCCCGCGGCGAACAAGGCCGTTTTGAAGGGCGAGAGAACTGGCAGGGCCAGGGCGGGTACCAGGAAGAACAATGGGAACCGGTCCCGGAAGGCCGTCGCGGGTTCGCCTCCTGGGCTTCGGAAGAGCGGCGTGACGTCGGCCCCCGGGGCGGCCGTTCCCGCGGGGGCGAGGGATATGAGGAGGACTACGACCAACCCCGCTCCCGCCGACAGTATGAAGAGGGGGATTATGAACCCATTTCCCGCCAGCGCGGGACCAGCCGCCGCGGTTTTGCGGCGATGGACCCGGAGCGCCAACGGCAAATCGCGTCCGAAGGCGGGCGGGCGCCCCATCGCGGACCCAGGGGATTTGCCGCCATGGACAACCGCGAACAACGCGAGATCGCGTCCGAAGGCGGACGGGCGCCGCATCGGGGGCCCCGGGGATTCGCGGCCCTGAGGGAAGATGAACTGCGGGCGATCGCTTCCCGCGGCGGACGGGCGCCGCATCGCGGCCCGCGTGGCTTTGCGGCCATGGACCCCGAAGAACAACGGGAGATCGCCGCTCGCGGGGGTCACGCCAGTCGTGGCGGCTGGGGCGGTGACTACCGGGAAGAAAATTATGCGCCGACCGGGCGCAGCCGCGGCGGCACTCGCCGGGGCTTGGCGACGATGGAACCGGCGCCACGCCGGCGCATCACTTCGCGGACCGGACGTTCGCGTCGCGGAAATTGAGGGAGGAGCACGGCAAATTACTCCGGCCGATTTGCGGCGGCCGGAGTAATTTTTTTTATTCGTTGCGGGCCGCCAGGAAACGCTCGGCGTCGATCGCCGCCGCACAACCCATGCCGGCCGCGGTGATCGCCTGCCGATAGACATTGTCGGCACAATCGCCGGCCACGAACACGCCCGGCACATTGGTCGCCGAGCCTTTTTTCGGGATGATGAACCCGTTCGCGTCCATGTCCACCTGCCCCTTGAAGATATTGGTGTTCGGAGAATGGCCGATGGCGATGAACACGCCCGCGCAAGGCAGGACCGATTCCCCGCCCGTCTTCAAATTTTTCAACCGCACGCCGGTCACCTTGTCCTGCTTGGCGTCCAGGATCTCGGTCACGGCCGAGTCCCAGATCGGCTGGATGGTCTTATGCGCATGCACCCGCTCGGCCATGATCTTTGAGGCACGCAGGGTGTCGCGGCGATGCACCAGGTGGATGGCCGACCCGAACCGGGTCAGGTACAACGCTTCTTCGCACGCCGAATCGCCGCCACCCACGACCACCAACGGCTGGTTCCGGAAGATCGGCAGCGCGCCGTCGCACGTCGCGCAATAGGTGACCCCCTTGGTCTCCAGCAGGTCTTCGCCGGGAACGCCCAGGTGTTTGTGGCTGGCGCCGGTGGCGATGATCACGGTCTCGGCTTCGATCTTCTCGCCGTCGACGATCAATTCGCGCGGCGACTTCGAGAAATCCACTTTTTCCACCAGGCCAAAACTTTTTTTGGCGCCGAAACGCTCGGCCTGCTGCTGCATCCGCGTCATCAACTCAAAACCGTCGATGCCTTCCGGAAACCCGGGGAAATTCTCGACGATGCTCGTGGTGGTGAGCAGGCCGCCCGGCTGGGCGCCCATGAGCACGAGCGGCTGCAGGTTCGCCCGCGCCGTGTACAACGCCGCCGTCCAACCCGCACAACCAGAACCGATGATCACAACTTTATGCATAAGCACGACAGGATGAAGTTTCCGGTTTTTGGTTTCAAGTTTTCAGTTCTGTGCTTGAAACTGAAAACCGGAACCTGAAGACTCTCCGCGAATGAGATCGCGATGCGCCATCCTTGCCTGCCTCCTGCTGGCATCGGTCCTGGCCCACGCCCAGCCCGCCACCCGCGCCTGGAAACTGTTCCTGTCCGATTATGCCTGCGCCTCGTCCCCCGCCCTCGCCGCCGACGGCACCATCTACCAGGCGAATTTCGAAGGCAAACTCCTCGCCGTGGACCGCGACGGCCGGATCAAGTGGACCTGCCAGGCCGCCGGTGAGATCAAATCATCACCCGCGGTCGCCGACGACGGAACGATCTATTTCGGGTCGCGCGACCGGAAATTTTACGCCGTCACCCCGGCCGGCCATCTGAAATGGTCGTTCCCCACCGACGCCTGGGTCGACTCGTCGCCGGCCATCGCCGCCGACGGCACCGTCTGCTTCGGCTCCTGGGACGGAAATGTCTATGCCCTCCGGCCGGATGGATCGCTGAAATGGAAGTTCCCCGCCGGCGGCATCGTCGATTCCTCCCCGGCCATCGCCACCGACGGCACGATCTATTTCGGTTCCCACGACAAGCATCTCTACGCGTTGACGGCGGACGGAAAGCTCCGATGGAAATTCCGGACGCGTGGACAGATCACGTCATCCCCGGCGATCGGCGCCGCCGGGGCCGTTTACATCACGTCGACCGATGGCAACCTTTACGCCGTGAAACCGGATGGTACCGAAAAATGGCATCTGCTGACCGGCGGGATCACCGCCTCGTCACCAGTCCTCGACCCGGCCGGGAACATCTACCTCGGAGTCAATCACACGGAATTCGGCGTGAGCCAGGACGGGAAAAAACTTTGGGAATACCCGTGCGGCGACCTGGTGGACGCTTCGCCGGCCGCGGCGGACGGCGTCATCTATTTCTCACAACCATGGCGGAGCGTCCTCGCGATCGCGCCGGACGGCAGGTTACGGTGGGATTTCCTGGAAGAAACGCGGATCGAAAGTTCGCCGGTGGTCGCCGCCGACGGGATGATCTATTACACTTCCGGCCGCGAACTGGTCGCCCTCACCCCGACGAACCGGGTCTCGCTGGCCAAAAGCGCCTGGCCGATGTTCCGCGCGAACCCGCAACGCACCGGCCGGGCTCGCTGATCAGAGCCGTTCACGCCCGCCGTACCCGGTCTCCAGGTCGTGCCAGAACTCGATGTCGTCTTCGTCCGATTCCCAGCACAGGAAGACTTCTTTGCCGCCGATGATGGCTGGAAAATCGATCAGGCCGCGGTCGAGGTCCTTGATGAAGATCTCGCGGCGCTGGAACTCGGCCAGGATGTCCTGCATGTCGGCCAGGGTGCGGATCCATTGGTTCACCGTCTCGCCGCCGATGTCGTTGCCCTGCTCGGTCATGCCGCTCAGGCGTTTGTCGAACCGGTCAAGGTCCTTGCGCGCCTGGTTCAACCGCGCCAGCCACTGCCGGATCTGCGGCAGCAACGCGCGCGCTTCGTCCCGCGTATAATGCTTCTGGAATTGATGTTTCATCGCCAGCCCACGTCCCGGCAAAATAAAGACCGTTCGCACGATTGCGCCGGCAACCGCGCGAACGGATGAATGAAAGACAGCGCCCGCGGCTTAAGCCTGCCAGGTGCGCTTCTTGTGACGATTCATGCGCAGCTTCTTGCGCCGTTTATGCTTGTTGATCTTCGCCTTGCGGCGTTTTTTGAGTGAACCCATGTGAAATGACGATATACGATTTATGATTTACGCCGCAACCTGAAAATCAGTAAACCACTTTGTTCAGCGGATATTCGATGATGCCTTCCGCGCCGGCGGCTTTGAGCTGCGGGATCAGTTCGCGGACGATGTGCTCGTCGATGATCGTCTCCACCGCCACCCAGCCCTTCAGGCTCAGGCCCGAGATCGTGGGATTGCGCAACGCCGGCAGCTCCTTCAGCAGCTTCGCCAGGTTTTTCTCCGCGATGTTCATCTTCAGGCCCACCTTCGCCTCCGCGTCGAGCGCGCCTTTCAACAACATCGCCAGGGTCTCGATCTTCTTGCGCTTCCAGCCGTCCTTCCACGAATCACAATTGGCGATCAACCGCGGCGTCGAACTCAACAATTCGTCCACGATGCGCAATTTGTTCGCGCGCAGGGACGAGCCGGTCTCCGTGACCTCGACGATCGCATCCACCAGCTCGTGCGCTTTCACTTCGGTCGCGCCCCAGGAAAATTCCACTTCGGCTTTCACGCCGTGTTTCTTCAGATATTTTTTGGTCAGATTGACGACTTCCGTCGCGATCCGCTTGCCTTCCAGGTCTTTCACCGATTTCACCGGCGAATTTTCCGGCACACATAATACCCAGCGAGCCGGACGGCGCGTCGCCTTGCTGAACAGGAACTCGCCCACCTCATGCACTTTGGAACCGTTCTCAATGACCCAGTCGTGGCCCGTGATGCCGCAATCGAGGTAGCCGTGCTCGACGTACCGGCTGATCTCCTGCGCGCGGATGAGCCGGATCTCCATCTCGTCGTCGTCGACGGTCGGGATGTAGGAACGGCTGCTGATGGAAATGTTGAATCCCGCCTTGGCCATCTTTTCGATGGTGGCGTCCTGCAAACTGCCCTTGGGCAGGCCAAATTTTAACTTTTTGCTCATGGTCGTTCGTTAATTCGTTAATTCGTTGAACGGTTGAATCGTTGAATCGGGAATTCCGGTTTAACGATTGAACGCTTTAACGATTCAACGCCTGCCTGCGCGAAACCGGGTCAATCTGCCAATTTGCGGGTAAAAAGGCTATCTTCTTTTGGCCAACCGCGAACCACACGAAATACACGAAAACTCTTTCGCGTATTTCGTGTGGTTCGCGGTCAATTTTTCTTCCAAATCACCCTTCTCCCCTGCACCGAGATCTCCCCGCGCGCGATGGCGGCGACGCACTTCGGATACAGCTCATGTTCCGCGGCATGGATCCGTTGATGCAAACTCTGCGGCGTGTCGTTGTCCAATACCGGCACGGTCTGCTGCCCGATGATCGCGCCCGCGTCGATCCCGGCATCCACGAAATGCACCGTGCAACCGGTCACCTTGACGCCATGGTCGAGCGCCTGTTTCCACGATTCCAACCCCGGAAACGACGGCAGGATGGACGGATGGACGTTCACGATCCGCCCTTCGAAGGCCCGCAGGAAATCACCCTTCAGCACCCGCATGAAACCCGCCAGGACGATCAGGTCGACTTTCGCGTCCTGCAACGCCTTCACGAAAACGCGTTCCGATTCCTCGTCCAGCTTGGTCCGGAATTTTCCCGGCGCGATGAATTTGGCGGCAATTTTTCGATCGCGCGCGTGTTGCAAAATACCGGCCGTCTCGACATCGCTGAGGACGATCGCGACCTCAGCTGGAATCTTTCCGGCGGCGACGGCATCGGTGATGGCGACAAAGTTGGAGCCTTTGCCGGAACCGAGGACGCCGAGTCTGAATGGATTGCTCACGCCTTTTTAGATACCAAAGCCACATCGTCAAATAAATGAAAATGGGCGACGTATTATTTCCTGGCGACTGTCCAGTTCCGTTCGGTCTCACCGATGGATTCACATCAAAGCGCGGCTAAACCCGGACTGACGACCAACTTTATGTTGCATATGCAACATAAACTGCGTAGCGACTTCAGGTTGCTTTGTGCGCCCGGTTTGAAGTCGAGGTAACGAGCTCTGATCAACCGCTATGGGTTCAAACGCCGCCGAAGCGGCGATGGCGTCGGGCGTATTCCTCCAGCGCCGCGAAGAACTGGGGCTTGCGGAAGTCCGGCCAGAGCGTTTGGGTGATCACCAACTCCGCATAGGAGATCTGCCACAACAAAAAATTGCTCACGCGCATCTCGCCGCTGGTGCGGATCAGCAGGTCCGGGTCCGGAATGCTGCGCGTCCAGAGATGGTCCGAAATCACCTTTTCGCTGATGTCGGCGGGTTCCAACTTCCCCTGCTTGGCCTTGGCGGCGATGGCGCGGACGGCTTCGACGATCTCGATCCGGCTGCCGTAACTCAACGCCATCACCAGCGTCAAGCCGTTGTTCTTCGAGAGGGTCGCGATGGACTTCTGCAAATGTTCCTGCACGTTTTCCGGCAGGCGCCAGATCTGGCCGATGACTTCGAGCCGGACGTTGTTCTTGTTCAGCTCCTTCGTCTCGCTCTTGAGATAATGGACGAGGTATTTCATCAAGCCGTCCACCTCGTCCTTGGGCCGGTTCCAGTTTTCCGCCGAGAATGCGTAAAGCGTGAGGTATTTGATACCCAACTCGCCGGCGGTCCGGATGATTTCCCGCGCGGAATCCGCGCCGCGTCGATGCCCTTCGAGCCGCGGCAGATGGCGCGACTTCGCCCAGCGACCGTTGCCATCCATGATCACCGCCACGTGCTGTGGCAGCGATGCCTTGGCTTCGGCGCTCAATTGTAAAGGGGCTGCACTCACGATGAGCGCGTATGATGCGGGATGCGGGATGCGGGATGCGAGATTATTTTGGGGAGGGCGGGATACGGGATGCGGGACGTGAGATGGCGGGATGTGGGCTACGGGGATTACTTTGGGCTGCGATGGCCTGCTTCCACTGAATCGATGAACTTACTGATTTTTCGGCTGAGCAAATCGAGCTTCACCATCAACTCCTTGAACAAAGACTCACCCGTAAGCGAACCGGTTTCGAAAAGCGTGTCCAAATGGTCGATCGTTTCATCGCAAGACGCGTGGGCGTAAACGAGATGTTTGATGAATTCCAATTTGTAGCAGCGCCGGCCATAGCCCTCAACGATGTTAGACCGAATCGATTTAGCGGAACGGCGGATTTGACTTCCCTCCTCATACATTTCGAACTTGGGTAATTTGGTCAGCGTCATTTTATGGACCACCACGCTGACCTCCCGCGCCAGTTCCCAGATCTCAAGTTTCCGATAGCTCATAATCGCCCCTCATCCCTTACGATCTCCGACCATTTTCATCCCGCATCCCGCATCCCGCATCTCGTATTACACGAAGATCGTCTGATCCCGGCTCGGGCCGACCGACGCGATGTACAGCTTCGCGTTCGTCAACTCGGCGATGGCTTTCAAATAGGCCCGCGCCTTGGCCGGCAATCGTTTGAACGTCTTCACCTTGTCCGTCGGCGTGCACCAGCCCTCGAAATCCACGTAGATGGGCTCGCATTCCGCGAGCACCTGTGCGTCGTTGGGAACGAAATCGTACCGCGCCTTGCCATGACGATAGGCGACACAGACCTTGATGTTCTCGACCGTGTCGAGGCCGTCGAGGTTCGTGATCGCGAGGTCGTCGATGCCGTTGACCATGGTCGCGTGACGGGTGGCGACGGAATCGAACCAGCCGCAACGACGTGGCCGCCCGGTGGTGGCGCCGAATTCACGGCCCATGCCGTGCAACAGATCAGAGATCACCTGGTTCTCGGTCGGCAACGGTCCTTCGCCGACGCGCGTGGTGTAGGCTTTCATGACGCCGACGACGCGGTCCATGCGATGCGGCGGCACGCCGGAGCCGGTGCAGGCGCCGCCGGCGGTGGTGTTCGACGACGTGACGAACGGATATGTGCCGTGGTCGATGTCGAGGAACGTCCCCTGCGCGCCTTCGAACAGGATGTCCGCCTTGCCGCGCATCTCGTTGTGCAACAGCACGACCGTGTTCTCCACGTACGGTCTCAGGAATTTCCCGGCTTTGTTGTAATCGGCGAACACTTTATCGAACGACAGCGGCTTCGCCCCGAGCGCCTTCAGCACTTCGTTGTTCTCTTTGATGCGGAGCGACAATTTTTCCCTGAGGCGGGCCGGGTCGACGAGGTCGTTGACACGCAGGCCGACGCGGGCGGCCTTATCGCCGTACGCCGGGCCGATCCCGCGCTTGGTGGTGCCGATCTTATTCTTGCCCTTGAGCACCTCGCGTTGGGCGTCGAGTTCGCGATGGTACGGCAGGACGACATGGGCGGTCTCGCTCAGGACGAAGTTGTCGGGCGTGACCTTCACGTTGAGCTTCTTCAGGCCTTCGATCTCGCTGACGAGGCCGAGGGGATCGACGACGACGCCGTTGCCGATGACGCACAATTTGTTTTTGCGCAGGATGCCGGACGGGACGAGGTGGAGGACGTACTTGGTCTTGCCGATGAAGACGGTGTGGCCGGCGTTGTTGCCGCCGGCGTAGCGGACGACGATGTCCGCTTTTTCGGTCAGGACGTCGATGATCTTGCCTTTGCCTTCATCGCCCCATTGGGCGCCGACGAGAATGGTGTTTGCCATGTTTGGTTTCGTTAAAGCTCAACCGAACAACAAAAATCCCCCGACTGAAAATCGGGGGCAAAGCGTGTGGTCTTTGCCGGAAGAAATTAGGAAAAGCGGGCCATCGAGTCAATGCTTCCTTGATCATCGGCCGGCGTCGGATGAAAGGGCGATGTTATCGCCGGGCAACGATGGCATCCCGGACCGCCGGACAACCCGACGGTCATGCGGTTTTGCCAAACCGTTTCCGGAGGGTCGAGACGACGATCCGGTCCGCTTTTTGCGAAAACAGTGCCACCGGCGAAAAGCCGCGGCGCCACGCCAGCACGATCGCGAGGACGATCAGGGTCGCGGTGATGACCACATTCGGCCACGCATTCAGCGCCCATTGGTGGGACCACGTCAACTGCCATCGATCCGAAAACGGCAGCAGATACGGGATCGGCCACTGATCACCGTCCGGCCCGCGGGCGCCGACCAGGTCCGCGAGGAGGTGCAGGTGGAAACTTAGAAAGACGAGGACCGCCGTTTTCCCCCTGTGCGTCGCCAGTATGGCGGCGAGCACGGAAACCACGAGCGCGAAACCGAGGTTGTGGCCAAGCACGTGGTGATAGTCGCTCCACCAGGTCAGGGGATGCGCCGAATGTTGGGTCAACTTTTCCGGAATGATGCCCAGGCCGTCGATATCCGGGATGACGCCCGCCCACGTGACCATTGCCCGTTCCCGCGGGGTGAGCGACGGGACCGTATTGGCCACGGCCCAGCCCATGAAGAAATGTGTGATCGGGCTCACGGGTGGCATCGTATTGGAATGGCAAAGAGTTTTGAATTGAAAATGCCGTGAGCTTCGCTGAAAATGAATTTTCCGGTGGAGAGATGGCAGAGTGGTTTAACGCGCACGCCTGGAAAGCGTGAATAGGTCAAAAGCCTATCGGGGGTTCGAATCCCCCTCTCTCCGCCACTTCTAAGATTTCCAACGATTGGACAAACCCATCCACTTTGCACCCGCGCCGGGCCGCGATGAACCTTGACACGATGCCCGTCTTACGACATTATCCTGATCAATCAGACAGGCAAAACAGGAAGCCATCATCAATGAAAAAGGCCTTCGCAATCCTTGCGGCCACATTGCTTCTCGCGGGAAATCTTTATGCCCAGGGTTGCGCCACCCCGCCCTCAGGACTGGTCTCCTGGTGGCTGGCCGAGGGCGATGCCACCGATTTTGCGGGCGGCAACGACGGGGCGACGAACAGCGGCGCCGGCTATACCTCCGGTAAAATAGGCCAATCGTTCATCTTCAATGGAACCAGCGCTTATGTCCTGGTTCCCGCGAATCCAAACCTTAAATTCACCAATACCTTTACTGTTGAAGCGTGGATCAACCACAACAACCCTTCCGCGAATGAGACGATCGCCGCCAAAGGCGTCGAATCCAACACTTCCGTCGACTGGCAGGTGGCCGTCCATGGCGGGCACTTGCATTCGGACATCTTTGTTTCCGGGGTTTGGCAGGGCGGAAATTTCGCTTCCACGTTGACCACCGGCGGATGGTATCATGTCGCCATCACCTTTGACGGGACGTCCCTCAAGGGATACGTCAACGGCGCCCTGGACGGAACCATGAGTTTGCCCGGGTCACTGCGCATGTCGGATTCCACATTGCGCATCGGGGCATTTAGCCCTTCTGCGGGTGTGGGAGAGTTTTTCTCCGGCAAGGTCGACGAGCTTTCCATTTATAATCGCGCGCTGTCGGCCTCAGAGGTCCAATCCATCTATAACGCAGGCGTGACGGGCAAATGCACTCAGCCTTTTCCGCCGGCGATCAGCTCCCAGCCGGCCGATCAAACCGCGATCGCCGGTGGCACCGCCACGTTCACGGTGAGGGTCACGGGGTCACCGCCGTTCCTGTACCAATGGAGATCGAACGGAACGAACATTAACAGCGCGACCAATGCGACGCTGACCTTGACGAATGTCCAGTTCGCCCAAGCGGGAACTTATTCGGTGACCATCTCCAATACCGCCAGTTCGGTCCTGAGTTCCAACGCGGTGCTGGTCGTGAACCCGCCTCCCCCGCCGCCTGCCGGCCTGGTTTCCTGGTGGCGCGCCGAGAACGACGCGAACGATTTTGCCGGCGGAAACCACGGGGTGACGACCAATGGCGCAGGTTTCACCACCGGCAAAGTGGGCCGGTCATTCATCTTCAACGGGACCGGCGCCTATGTCCTGGTCCCGATCGGTTCAAACCTTAAATTCACCAATGCGTTCACGATGGAAGCATGGGTCAACCACAACAATCCTTCAGGCAATGAAGCGATCGCCGGCAAAGGCGCGGAATCCAGCGGCCCGATCGACTGGCAGGTCGCCATCCACGATGGACATTTGCATTCAGACGTCTTCGCTTCCGGGGTTTGGCAGGGCGGGAATTTCTCCTCCACGTTGAACACCGGCGACTGGTATCATATCGCCGTCACCTATGACGGTTCATCCCTCAAAGGATATATCAATGGTGTCCTGGACGGGACCAAGAGTATCACCGGCCCGTTGCGCACGTCCGATTCCACGTTGCGTATCGGGGCCTATAGCGCGCCCACCGGCGCTGCGGAATACTTCTCCGGCGAAATCGATGAACCTTCCATTTATAATCGGGCCCTTTCCGCTTCGGAAATCCAATCCATCTACACTGCCGGGGCGGTAGGCAAGGCCACCCAGCCTTTTGCCCCGGGATTCAATACCCAACCCGCCAATCAGACCGTTTTTGTGGGAAGCACCGCGACGTTCACGGTGAAAACCACGGGAACCCTTCCATTGGGCTATCAATGGCAATCGAATGGAACGAATATCAATAATGCGACCAACGCGACGTTGGTCATGACCAACATCCAGTTTTCGCAGGCCGGAAACTATTCGGTGACCGTCACCAATACGGCCGGTTCAACCAATAGTTCCAATGCCACGCTCACCGTCGTCACCCCCCCTGCTTTCCTGGCGCAACCGCAAAGCCAGACCGTCTTAAGCTATAGCCCGGCGTATTTCACCGCCGTGGCGACCGGCACCGGCCCATTGACGAATCATTGGCGAAAAAACGGGATCAACCTGGTCGACGGCGGCAACATCTCGGGGGCGACGACCACGAATCTCACCCTGGCCAGCGTGAGTATCGGTGACGCAGGCAACTATGACCTGGTCGTGACCAGCCCATACGCGACGACCAACAGCAGCGTCGCCGTTTTGACCGTGCCGCAAACACGCTTGACCCTTGGTTCGGTTTCGGCGATCTCAGGCAATACCATGGTCGTTCCCGTCTTGATGAACGCTCTGGGAGTGGAAAACATCTTTTTAGCTTCCGTGGGATATGATCCTGCCAGGATGACATTGCAAAGCATCCAGACGGGACAAGCCACCGCCAACGCCTATCTGCAGGAAAACGACACGAAGACGAATCTCGGCCTGGTAGGCTTTACCATCCTGTTGGATGCGGGCTCCACCATGCCCGCCGGAACGAATCAG
>Ga0068859_100004688_pt1 | contig 13918 bp, 12 predicted proteins | sample KBSSwiS22_FD_66585 | JGI IMG/M metagenome (GOLD analysis project Ga0068859, IMG submission 66585) | Switchgrass rhizosphere microbial communities from Kellogg Biological Station, Michigan, USA - KBS Switchgrass S2-2 | ecosystem: Host-associated > Plants > Roots > Rhizosphere > Soil ... | reverse complement strand
CGGAGATCCTCTTCGGCCTGGCTTCGGAGCGAGACCAGCGCGAACACCGTAATGCCATAGCCGAGTGCCGCGGGATTGAGCCGGGCATGGTAGCTTTCGATCACGCCCGCCTCCTCGAGCGCGCGCACGCGGCGCAGGCAGGGCGGAGCCGTCAATCCCGCCTTGCGGGCGAGATCGACGTTGGTCATGCGGCCGTCCTCCTGCAACTCGTGCAGGATGGTGCGATCGATTTGATCGAACACGGGGCCGGCCATGGAGCAACCTTTCAAATTTCACGGTCGATCGTATAAGAAAGTTACGAGCAAGTGCAATTAAAATAGGACAGTGTCGATCGTCCATCAGCCCTTTGCGGGCGACGAAATGCGATTTAATATCGCCGCGTTGGGGAAGGTCGGGGCCTCGCCGCGACCGGGTGGAGACCGGCCTGTGCGTTTTGATGATATGTTGGCCACGTTGCTGGCACAGCCCGCGCCCACGGCTGAGGCGCGGGCGATCCTGTGGCGTCAGGTGGTGGATGTATTGGCGCAGGGGCGCGGCCACCGCATCGACGATCCGCTGGTCGACGCGCCCAGGGCGATGGACGCCTATAATTTCCTGCGATCGGTGCGGCCCGAGATCGCCCCCGAGCTTCGGCTGGCCGCTGGGCGCGGCCTGGCCGGCCGGCGCGTGCCTCCCGAGCTCGTGCTGTTGTTTGCCGAGGATCTGCCCCATATCGCGGCGCCGATGCTGGGCCATGTCATCCTTAGCGCCGAACAGTGGCTCGAGGTGCTGCCGCGCCTCAATCCCAGCGCGCGCAATCTGCTGCGCAACCGTCGCGATCTGGGCGCGGAGGTGGAGCAGGGGCTCGAGGCATTTGGCGGGAGCGATTTCCTGATTTCCGGCCCCGTGGGCGCGAGCGGTGCGGACGCCGCGCCCCTGGCGGTTCCGATCGATATGTTGCTGGCCTCCGCGCAGCCGGACGGCGCCCCAGGGGGGGCGGCTTCGGCCGCCGATCCGGTCGCCGCGCCGCCGGTCGCCGCGCCGCCGGGCGGCGAGACGCGCGCGATGGCGGCGGGCGAAAGCCAGATACGCGAATTGCTGACGCGGATCGAAACCTTCCGCGCGCGCCATCCGCAAGCGCACGAGCCCGAGGAACTGGGGGCCGAAGGGGCCGCGCCCTCTGCCGCATCGTCGGCCGCGAAGATCGCCCCGATCGAGAATTTCCGGTTCGAGACCGGGGTCGACGGGGTAATCTGCTGGGTTCAGGGTGCGCCACGCGGTCCGCTGATCGGAGAGACGATCGCGGTTGCGGCGCACCAGACCGATCATGGGGTCGACGGCCATGCGGCCGGCGCCTATCGCAGCCGCACCCCCTTCCGCGACGCCCGGCTCACGATCGCGGGGCAGGGCCCCGCGTCGGGCGAATGGCGGATTTCCGCGGTGCCCTTTTTCGATCAGAAGGATGGCCGGTTCAGCGGCTATCGCGGCACCGCCCGCCGCCCGCGCGCCGACGAGAGCGCAACCGCGATGGCCGGGGAAACGCGTGAGGAACCTCTGCCGGGCCGCAACGACTCGCTGCGCCAGCTCGCCCATGAACTCCGCACGCCGCTCAACGCGATCATCGGCTTTTCGGAAATGATCGAAGGTCAGGTGCGCGGCCCCGCGGCGGCCGCTTATCGCGGGCGCGCCCAGGAAATATTGGAGCAGAGCCGCAAATTGCTCAGCGCGGTCGAGGATCTCGATCTGGTCGCGTCGGCCCGCGCGGAGGATGCTGCGCCGGTGCCCTATTCGGTCGACACCGCTTCGGTTCTCACCCGGCTGCACGCCAGTTTCGAGGAAGTCGCCCAGGAGCGGGCGAGCAATCTTGCCTTTCGCATCGATGCGACGCTGCCCCCGGTCGCCGTCGATGCCCCTACGGTTGAGCGCATGCTGTCGCGCCTGCTCGCGGCGACGATCGCGATGGCCGGCGAGGGGGAGCGCATCAGCGTGGACCTGCAGCGCGATCCGCGCCGATCCACCCATTTGCTGCTGACGATTTTGCGTCCGGCGGCGCTGAGCGGCCGTGACGAGAAAATGCTGCTCGATCCCGGTTATAATCCCGATGGCAACTGGCCCGATGCGCCGGTGCTGGGGCTTGGCTTCGCGTTGCGCCTCGTGCGCAATCTCGCGATCGCCAGCGGCGGGATGCTCGAAATCGACGAGCGCTGCTTCCATCTGAGCCTGCCCTTGCGCGATCATGGCGGTCGCGCCGAACAGGCTTGACCGACCCTCGCGGACGCCGGGCGGATCGGGGATCGGCTCGACGCTTGCCGCGCGCGGGACCGTCGGCTATCGCGGCATCGCGCTGGTCGGGGCCTGTAGCTCAACTGGTTAGAGCTGGCCGCTCATAACGGCTAGGTTGCGGGTTCAAGTCCTGCCGGGCCCACCAGTGCTTCACGACATTCGTGACATATCGTATCGGTAAGCCCTTTCAAAAGAAGGACTTACCGACCAATGCTCTACCATATGCCAACATGGGCTACCAAGGGCCATCACGACTCGTGTGTGAAACTGGGGGTAAACGGCGCCAGAAAGTGTGTAAAAGTGACGCTGAATATCAACGAGGTTAAGAACGCCAGGCCCAGCTATGGGACAACCGGCAGTTGGTCATTACTATAGACGTTGAATATGCCAGAATATCCCTGAGTTTGAAGGTGTGTCATGGCGCATGTCATCGTCGGAAAATCGGGCAAGAATCTCGCTATTCGTGTGCCCTTTGATATTGCTCGTTCCTCGGGGCTGAGCGATGGCGAAGAGGTCGAGATCGAGGCTGTGGACGGCGATATCCTGATTCGTCGATCATCTGCACATGCGCGAAACCGAAAGGACGCGGAACAGGCCGCAGCCGAAATCATCGCGGACAGCAAGAGGCACTCTCTCCGGGGCATATCCATACGGGAACTGCGTGATGAGGGCCGCCGAGGATGAGCGTCGTTCTCGACGCGTCCATGACCATCGCCTGGTTATTTGACGACGAACGCACCGTCGCTTTTTGAGGCGGCGATTCGGGGATAAGGTCTTTGGCGCCCGCCATCCAAGCACACCGGCGTCGCAGTGAGGTCATGAGACACCATGTCCGCTTTGCGCTCAATTGGGCCGCAGGGGCCGGTTCGCCCCTTGTGATCGCTCGCTTCATCCGCACTCTGCACTGACAAGAAGCAGGCCTGTCGACAGGATTGCGGCGGACTTTTCCAGAAAATCGCGACTGGCCGCAACATCCGGCATGCGGCCTTCGGCATAAGCGTCGGTGATCTCGCCAATGACATTGCGAACGTGCATCCTTGCCGCCACCAACCGATCGACATCGCGCATAAGCTCTGCCGGTTGCGCTTCGAGATAGCGGACCAGAGGCATGATCTGATCGCGAAGCACTTCCTGGCGCATGATCCGCTCGAGATCTGGGACGCGCTCCTTTTCCTTCTGCATCAATCGAAGGAACGCCGCGATATGCGGGGTGGAATAATGAGCGAAGAGCGCCTCGCCATAGCAGACGAGTGCCGGGACCAGCGGCATATCGGGGGGGAGACTTAGGGCGGTGCTGGTGTGCTCGGACGAAAGCCATTCCAGCACGGCGACGAACAGCGCCATCTTGTCCGGGTAGCGGGCGTAGAGGGTTCGCTTTGAGATGCTTGCCCTGGCAGCAATCGCGTCCATCGAAACGGAAAGACCGCTTTCCATGAACAGCGCCATCGCCGTTTCAAGCAAATGCCGCTGGCGGCGCCGCGCCTCCTGCTGGGTCGGGCGACCGCGCAGCGGCGTCTCGCCGTCGAGGGCAGCAACATGTTCCATCGGCCGATCTCTGTATGGATAGGGCCTGCCCCGCAAGCTCCTTTACATGTAAACAGGATCGTACCATTATGGGCAAACAGGCGGAGGATGCAATGCGAATCATTGATGTGGACAGCCATTTCAACGAGCCGGCGGACTGGTTCGCAAAGGCCAATCCGACTTTGGCGGCGAAGCTCCCGAGGATGACGGTCGCTGAACAATTGCTCGACATCATTGTCGGCGATCTCTTCTCCTCGGTACCGCCTGCACTGCGGCCGGACCCGCTGAAGCTGATCCCGCCTTACATCGTCGAGGCCTACGAAAAGTCGCTTGCAGGGGGCGAGCCGCCGCAGATCGCCATAGACGCCGGTGCGTTCTCGCCCGAGGCCTGGCAGCCTGCACCCCGCATTGAGTGGATGGACAAGCGCGGCATCGAAAAACAGATATTGCTGCCGTCCAACGGCTATCATCCTTATCGGCACGCGATGCGGAACGATCCGAGCCTGGCTTTGGCGACGCTGGACACATATAATCACTGGGCGCTGGAGCAGATGCACGGTTACACCGACCGCCTTATTCCTGCGGTCGTGGTCGACCTCATGGACGTGGAGTGGTCTATCGCTCAGGTCGTCTCTGGTCGGGAAAAAGGCTCGCGCGCGGTCTTCGTGAAAGCGGATCCGCACGACGGCAAGGCGCTCAACCACCCGGATTTTGAACCGTTCTGGGCAACGTGCGAGGAACTGGGCGTCGCGATCCTGTTCCACGTCGGTGGTGGGCGCGCTGCGATGCATTCGGGATGGGCGAACAACGGCGGCGACCTCAGCGCCTTCTATACGCTCGCCAATCTTTCCCGACGCCTTGTGCCGCAGCTGGCGGTGGGCGCGATGATCTTCGGCGGTGTGCTCGAGCGTTACCCCAACTTGGCCGTGATCGTGCAGGAACTGGGTATCGACTGGCTTCCCGATTTTCTGGAGACGATCGACCGTGAAGCCGACAACAGCCGCCCGCGGATGCTCAATTTTGCACCCTATTCGCTGCCGCTGAAGCCGAGCGAATATGTACAACGTCAAGTGCGGGTGTCGGTGGTTCACCAGCAGGACTTACTGCGCCCGACGATCGATCGCGTGCCCCAGGGCATCATCGTGTTCTCGTCTGACTTCCCGCATATTGAAGGACATCAGGAAGCCGTTGCGCTTTATGACGCGCAGTTGGAGGGGCTAAGCCAATCGGCGCGCGAAAGCTTTTTCGGGAAGTCAGCTGCGGACTTGCTGCGTCTATGACCACGCGACCGCCCGGCGATATTATTGGGTTTGCATTCACGAAGCTCATGGTCGCCGATCTGGCGGCCATGGAGCGTTTCTATTGCGATGCGCTAGGCCTTGTCGTACGTACCCGGATCGCTGTCGATCGTCCGGGCTATTCGATCCGCGAGACGGTTCTGGAAATCGGCGACGGGCAGACGCTGCTGAACCTTGTTCAACATCTCGACCGTCCGTGTCCGAGCCCTGGAGAAGCGATAGTCGGGCTGTCCGTCCGCGACATTGAGGCGGTGATCGAGCTCGCCGTTTCAGCAGGCGGGACAGTTTCGACGCCGGTCACGGATATCCCGGAGCATCAGCTGAAGGTCGCCTTCGTTTCTGATCCGGAAGGCCATATGCTGGAGTTGCTGCAGTTTGTGGCGTGACCCGCAAAAGCGTACATCTCGGCATATAGCCAGTACCCGGAGCTACGCCTGCGTTTCTCTTACGTAAGATAGATGACCGAAGGTCTGCTTATAGCGAGAATTGCGCTGATCAGCGATGAGCCTTGCTGGTTCCATCTACGCAGCGAGGTCGGTTGCCACCCATCGTCAGTCGACCATTGTCTGGTCTGGAAATCCCGCGAAGGAACCTTTGTCATGGTCTCGGGCAGCTTGGGCTGAGTTTCTAGCTGGCCCCCCAGCGTTTCGATAATCCGCCCTATGGGCATCCTCTGGCCGCTGGTGGCTTTTTCAATCCCTTAGAACCAGGTGACGATGATCCGGCCGCTCGCGGGCACATGACAGGCGATACGGTCGGGCGAGGATAGATAGGGTCGCAGCACGTCGCCGCCCACCGTCTGCACCGTCACTTTGGGCAGCTTGCGCCGCTTGAGGCGGATGAAGGCGAGGTCGGCCCAGCAGGTTTCGCCGCCATCCAGCTGGATCGACAGCACCTTCTCCCCGGTCCGCTCGGAGGCGCGTATGAAGTGATTGCAGAACAGCTGGAACGGGGCATCATCGACATGATGGTAGGCGCGCGTCGCGAAGATAAAAGCAGCCCCCGCGCCATAAATCTCCTGCCCGACTTGCCCGGCCTGTTGCCCGTCGGGATAGAGATCCTCCAGCGGGAACGACAGCTTGCGGTCGATATGACCGTTCCGGTTCTCGGTCGCGAGGATTTCCCTGGGAAGCGCGTCGGGATAATAGAACCACGCGCGATCGAGCGCATATTTGCAATATTCCGAAACCAGCATCCGCGCCGCCGGCTCGAGGTCGGGGCCGCTGTCGTCGAGGTAGCATTCGAACGCCGCATAGGAATCGAAGCACTCATAGATGGCCATATAAGGCGCGTCCTGCAGGCAGGTGACGCCAAGGAAGTTCTTGTAATGGGCGGCCGCCTCGATCCGCGACTCCCAGATTTCGGAATTGTGGAAGAAGCTGGCGAGATAGACGTAGCTCTGCGCGAGGTAAGCGGCGTCGTTCGATATCCGCCACAATCGCATGCAGGCCGCTGCGCCCCATGCCGTCAAATTGGCCTGGTAATTGACGTTGAACTTCATGCCCTTTGCGCCGTCGAGCGCGGCGCGCGCTTCCCTCAGGAAGCGGTCGTCATCGGTCAGTTCGTAGGCGAGCAGCATGACATAGGCGTAGATGCCGCCGACGTCGGTCTGCCCGCGCCCATCGTTCGCCGCGGCGGTGATGACCGAAAAGTCGGTCACCTTATATTGGATCGGCCATTTATAGTCGAAATGGTGCGCCGCCTTGATGCCGAAATCGAGCGACTTCAGGAACAGCGCACGCGCTGCATGGTCGCCGCCGGTCGCCATCCGCCCCAGGTTGAGCATCGGGTGATAGAGATACCAGCTGTCGACGGCATCGGCATCCTTGTCGCTTCCGACATTCGGCAAATAGCGCCGCAACGTGGCAAGCCCCGGATCATAGAATCGGCCCAGGCCTTTGGTCAGCCTCGCCTCGAGCGGATGCGGTTCTCCCTGCCAGCGGCCCCAGTCATGAATGGCCGCGATCAGCGACATCTGCACCATGATGTCGGGATATTCAGCCGCGGTGTAGGGACGGACGTAAAGATTGCCATAGTGACGCACGGTCGCCTCGGGAGCGGTCTCGAGATCCTTGAGCGTCCGTCGGGCGCGCTCGACCCAGTCGCGATATTCGGTCGCGGGCAGGTCCAGCGTCTTGTAGGCCGCCCCCAGCATCGCAAGGAATTCGCGCGCCGTCTCCTGCTCACCGTCGCCCGCACCATCGCGGAAGACCAGGATCGCATCGGACAGGGCGACCTGCTCACCCGCCGGCAGCGGATCGGTCGGCGGTGTGCCGCTCTGCGGAGGTGTCGGCGGCAGATAGCCGAGCTCGGGCCATTCGCCGCCGACCGCGCCGTCGGGCTTGGTTCGAGTCGCCGCATAATAGCGGTTCATCGCGGTCAGATTCTGGAAATAGAGAAACTTTCCGAACGCGGGTTCGTCAAATCGACCGTAGAGAAGCCCGCTGTTCAGCCCGCGTTGCGCGGCCTCGACCGTGCCCATGGCTCCGAGAGGATCGTCCTCGGCGTCGAGCGGATATAGATCGCGGGGCAGGAACGGGATGAGCATCGGCGCGGCCGGCGTGAAGCGCACGGTCATGCGAAGCCGATGCAGCGCGTCGGCGGCGGTGCCGAAAGCGACCACATGCTCGCCGAGCGCGCTGGTCAGGATGAAGCGGCAGATCTCGCCTTCCTCGGGCGCGGCGCGGCGCGTGGCGAACGGCGTCGGCAGATAGGCCGCACGCAGGGCGAGCCCGCCGCGCTTGGGACGGCGTATGATTGCCCAGAACGAATCGGCGCCGACAATCAGGTCGACGCTTCGGCCATCGATCTCGAAGGCGTGCAGCGGTTTGGGCGTTTCATTCTGAAGAAGGTCCCGTAGCGCGATGACATAGGGGCTGACGCCGGCGATACCGGAATTCAGGGTGCGCGTAGCCATTGACGGACTCCGGATATTGCTCAGAGCACCTAACGCGCGGGTGAATGGAGCAATAATGTTCGAGCGGGAAACTAATCGAGGGCATGTATGGAAGACGCGAGTGATCATCTTCCCGCGCGTAATAACCAGCGGGCGGGCGGAAACGTTCCCCATGCTCGCGTGGTGATCCTGCCAATCTATGTTGGTTTTGGGCACCGGTCGTGTGGCGGGGAGGGGTTCTGATCTAGGCTGTAAACTCATAAACTGGGATCGGCTGAGATCGACAACGGGGTCATGGCTACCGTAATTCACGATCCAGCGTGGCTCGTTGCCGCATCGCCTTTTTTCGTTGGATGAACCTCCAAGGATGGGCGTATCCGACGGACGGACCTTCTGAAAATGAGGGTTCCAGACCTTGGGCCAGTTGCCGTTTCATCGCCCGAACTTGCGAAACGTAACGCCGCGCACAGAAGGCGGCGTAGGCCCCAAGGCGCTTGCGCTTCAGAGAAAAAGCACACTGATAGCCGTGGCGATAATCTTCCCAGCGAGGGTCAAGGGTTGGATCACCGCTTCTCATGCTTTTGCTCCCATGACGGGCTGTTTAACATCAATGTGTGAAATCAAGCTTGATCCATGGGAGCCGTTCGCGGCCATGTGCGATGGCTCCTTTTTGGGTAAAGCTTCCATCTCTTGGCGAACTCTGATTCAAGCCCCGCATGAGCCGATACGACCTGACAGACTTCGAGTGGCGCGTGATCGAGCGCTGCTGCCCAACAAGCCGCGAGGCGTGCCGCGCGTTGATGACCGGCGGACGCTGAACGGGATCTTCTGGGTGCTTCGGTCCGGTGCGCCGTGGCGCGACCTGCCCGAGCGCTACGGCCCGCGCACCACCTGCTACAACCGCTCAATCGATGGCGGCAGGCGGGCGTGTGGAACCGGCTTATGGACGCCATCAGCGCCGCGCACGACGGCGCTATCCAGATGATCGACAGCACCTCCATTCGCGCCCACCAGCAGGCCGCGACGGCAAAAAGGGGGGTCCAGATCATTGTCTCGGTCGCTCCCGAGGCGGGCTCACGACCAAGATCCACGTCGTCGTCGATGCGCAGGGACTCCCAATCCGGCTCGGCTTGACCGCAGGACAGACGCATGACGGGCAGATCGTTGACCGCTTGCTCGACCATCTCGGCCCGCGCACCATCGTGCTGGCGGATAAAGCCTATGACGCCGACCGCATCCGCGAGCTGATCTAGGACCAGGGCGCCACGCCCAACATCCCGCCCAAGAGCAACCGCCGTTGGAAACCCTGTTTCAGCATACGCCTCTACCGCGAGCGCAACCTCATCGAGCGCTTCTTCTCCAAGTTAAAGCACTTCCGCCGCATCGCCACCCGCTACGACAAGCTCGCCGCCAACTTCCTCGCCATGATCCAGCTCGCCTCAATGCGCCTGTGGCTCCGAGCTTATGAGTCTACGGCCTAACGCGTCGGCCGCGCGCCTCGTGGTTCTCGGCAGGCTTGGCCGCGCGACGGCAGCGATCGGCCGATAAGACCCCGGCTCACCGCTTTCGCGACGGCCCGAGTGCCGGGAGTCTTTCCAGCCAGGCTCGCCCCGCGCTAAGACGCGGACATGCCGGGGCCGAATTTCAAGCTGGAGAAGACGCACGCGACGCCGCTGGCGGGGGTCGACGAAGCGGGGCGCGGCCCGCTGGCGGGTCCGGTGGTCGCCGCGGCGGTGATCCTCGATCGGCGGCGCGTCCCGCGGGGTATCGACGATTCGAAAAAGCTGAAGCCCGAGGCGCGGGCCGAGCTTTGCCGGAAGATCCGTGCTTCCGCGGCGGTCGGGGTCGGGATCGCCACCGTCGACGAGATCGACGAACTCAACATCTTATGGGCGACCATGCTGGCGATGGAGCGCGCCGTTGCGGCGCTCCACGTCGAGCCGGCGATGGTCCTTGTCGACGGCAATCGCTGCCCGCGCTGGAGCCGCCCGTCGCAATGGGTGATCGGCGGCGACGCGCTATGCCTTTCGATCGCCGCCGCTTCGATCGTCGCGAAGGAGGAGCGCGACAGGATGATGGCCGACTATCACGCCGATCATCCCGGCTATGGCTGGCATCAAAACAAGGGCTATGGCACCCCCGCGCATCTGGACGCGCTCGCGAGGCTGGGGCCGTCGCCGCTCCATCGCCGAAGCTTCGCCCCGATCGCGCAATATTCGCTGTTTTCAGCGGGCGACCAGACCGCCTGAGCATGCCTTCGGCGGCGATGCGGCCGACGTGTGAGCGCCGTTAAATACCGCCTATGTAATCAAGGCAGCCGCGGCGAAAGCCCCAGCTGTCATTAGGGCATTGGCCGGGCGAGCGGATCGCGGCCAGCGCCGCCCAGCGATAGCCGAGATCACGCTCCGAACATTGGGTGCAGCCGTTCGGGCGGTCTTCCTCGCCGGCGCCCGCAGCGGTCGTGCCGCTCGCCAACTCGTCGGATCGGTCGGCCCAGCCCGCAAGCGCGGGCGGCGCCACCGGCCCATAGGCGTTCTGATGCAGCCCGCGCACCGCCGCCGCGCCGCCGAGCAGACCGCCGATCCCGGCGGCGAGCAGGCACAGCACGGCCGGCGAAAGATGATGCAGCGGGCGAGCCATCACCGCAAAACGAAGATGGTCGGGCGCCGTTCCGCTTTCGGCAGAAAGCAATGGGGGTGAGTCCTCCGCGCCACACCACAAGGGATTGAGTCCCGACCGGTCGTTGAGACTCAATATGAAGTGGCGGACTCGCTTCGTTCCGAGGCTTGTGTAAAAATCTCAGCTTCAAGTGCCAAACTATTGAGCTTGACCGCAGAGTCCTGATGAATCAGGTTTCCCACCGTTCGAAGGGGGTAGCTCGTTGATGGGTGTTCTGGAAAAAGTCACGGCTGCGCGCCGTGCGCGCCGCGCCGATGCGGGCGAGCCTCGGCTGCCGCTCAACGAGATCATCCGGGGGGACTGCATCGCTGCGATGGCCGCGTTGCCCGACCGCTGCGTCGATATGATCTTCGCCGATCCGCCCTATAATCTCCAGCTCGGCGGCGATCTCCACCGCCCCGATGGGAGCCAGGTCGACGCAGTCGACGACGATTGGGACAAGTTCGACACCTTCGCCGCCTATGATCGTTTCACGCGCGACTGGCTGCGCGAGGCGCGCCGCATTTTGAAGGACGACGGCACGATCTGGGTGATCGGGAGCTATCACAACATCTTCCGGGTGGGGACGGCGCTTCAGGATGAGGGTTTCTGGATCCTCAACGACATCGTCTGGCGCAAGGCCAATCCGATGCCCAATTTCAAGGGAACCCGCTTCACCAATGCGCACGAGACGCTGATCTGGTGCTCGAAGGCCGAGAAGGCGAAATACACCTTCAACTATCGCAAGATGAAGGCGCTCAACGACGACATCCAGATGCGCTCCGACTGGACCCTGCCGATCTGCTCGGGCGGCGAGCGCCTCAAGGACGGCGACGGCCACAAGGCGCATCCCACGCAGAAGCCCGAATCGCTGCTCTACCGGGTGATGCTCGCCTGCACCGAGCCAGGCGACCTCGTGCTCGATCCGTTTTTCGGCACCGGCACCACGGGCGCGGTGGCGCGGCGGCTGCGGCGGCGCTGGATCGGCATCGAACGCGAGGACAAATATATCAAGGTCGCGTCCGAACGGATCGAGGCCACGCTGCCGCTCGACGAGAGCGCGATGCTGTCGATCCCCGAGAAGAAGGCCGCCCCGCGCATCGCCTTCGGCCTGCTGGTCGAAAGCGGCCTGATCGCGCCGGGATCGACTTTGACCGACGCGAAACGCCGCTGGACCGCGCTGGTGCGGGCCGACGGGGTGGTCGCCAGCGCGTGCGGGGCGACGGGCTCGATCCACGCACTCGGCGCGAAGCTGCAAGGCGCGCCCTCGTGCAACGGCTGGAGCTTCTGGTATATCGAGAGGCCCGAGGGACTGGAACCGATCGACGCGGTGCGGCAGCGTCATCTGGCGGCCATGGGGGAATAGGGCCCATGCAGATGATGAGGATCGACGCCGCGACGCTAAATCGATGTAGCGTCTGATCGAGTCATTCGTGAAGGTCGATTTCGACGCGTTCGCCGCTCAGCTATCACATTCTCCTGATTGCCACTTCGGCTGGGCAAGGCAATAGCGTTCATCATGGCCTTCTCACGCTACGCCCGGCTCTATTTCCTGCCGACAGCCTTCATCGCGTCGCCCTTCGGCCATGACGGCGAAGCCGAGCGGCTCGCCGGCGGGTTGCTGTGGTTCTCGGCTTACGAGGTGATCGCGGTCGACGCCGGCGAACGGACCGCGACCAAGCTCGTGCCGGTGCGCGAGATCGATCGCTTCATCGGCGGCCTCGCCGAGGATCAGGCCGAAGCGGCGCGCGCCACGATCGCGCGGATCGTCGCGCCGCGCCCGCCCTTCCAGCTCGGCGAGCGCGTGCTGCGGCTCGATCAGCCGCAGGTCATGCTGATCCTCAACATGACCCCCGACAGCTTCTCGGACGGCGGGGCCCATGGCGGCGATCCCGCTGCCGCGGCGGATAGCGCCTTGCGCTCGGTCGCCGGGGGCGCGGCGATCGTCGACGTCGGCGGCGAATCGACCCGGCCGGGAGCGGCTGCGGTGTGGGAAGGCGACGAGATCGCACGGATCGAGCCGGTGGTGCGCCTGCTCGCCCAGGGCGGCGCGATCGTTTCGATCGACACGCGCAAGGGGGCGGTGATGGCGGCCGGGCTCGCAGCGGGGGCGGCGATCGTCAACGATGTCTCGGCGCTGTGCCATGATCCGGCCGCTGCGGCGCTGCTTGCGACGCACCAGTGTCCGGTGGTGCTGATGCATCATCAGGGTGAGCCCGCGACGATGCAGCGGCGACCCCATTATGACGATGCCCTGATCGAAGTCTATGACTGGCTGGCCGAGCGGATCGCCTTTGCCGAGTCCGCCGGCATCGCCCGCTCGCGACTGATCGTCGATCCCGGCATCGGTTTCGGCAAGACGCTGCGGCACAATCTCCAGCTGCTCAACGGCCTCGCGCTGTTCCACGGGCTCGGCTGCCCGATCCTGCTCGGCGCGAGCCGCAAGCGGATCATCGGCGCGCTGTCGAACGAAGCGCCGGTCGACCAGCGCCTCGGCGGCTCGGTCGCGCTCGCGCTCCACGGCGCGCAGTCGGGGGTGCAGCTCCTGCGCGTCCACGACGTGCCCGAGACGCTGCAGGCTATCCGGGTGTGGCGGGGGCTAAGAGACGAGGCGCTGACGCCGAGGGGGTGAGCCCTCTCGCCGGCAGGGAGAGGGCAACATTCAAGCGTCGATCACTTCTTCGTCGACCGCCGCCGCATTGGCCTGGATGAAAGCGAAGCGATGTTCGGGATTCTTGCCCATCAGCCGGTCGACCAGGTCGCGGATGCTGGCGCGCTCCTCATATTCCTGGGGCAGGACGACGCGCAGCAGCGTGCGGGTCTTGGGGTCCATCGTCGTCTCGCGCAGCTGCTGGGGGTTCATCTCGCCGAGGCCCTTGAAGCGCGCGACCTCGACCTTCTTGCCCTTGAACTCCTTGGCCTCGATCTCGGTCCGATGGATGTCGTCCATCGCGTAGAGGCTCTTCGCGCCCGCGGTGAGCCGGTAGAGCGGCGGCTGGGCGAGGTAGAGATGCCCTTCGCGGACCAGATCGGGCATTTCCTGGAAGAAGAAGGTCATCAGCAGCGTGGCGATGTGGGCGCCATCGACGTCGGCATCGGTCATGATCACGACCCGTTCGTAGCGCAGCAGATCGACATTGCACCGTTCGCGCGTTCCGCAGCCGAGCGCTTGGATCAGATCGGCGATCTCCTGATTGGCGCCGATCTTGGAGCTGTTGGCGGAGGCCACGTTCAAGATCTTGCCGCGGATCGGCAGGATCGCCTGGGTCTTGCGGTCGCG
>Ga0068859_100004687_pt1 | contig 13921 bp, 13 predicted proteins | sample KBSSwiS22_FD_66585 | JGI IMG/M metagenome (GOLD analysis project Ga0068859, IMG submission 66585) | Switchgrass rhizosphere microbial communities from Kellogg Biological Station, Michigan, USA - KBS Switchgrass S2-2 | ecosystem: Host-associated > Plants > Roots > Rhizosphere > Soil ... | reverse complement strand
GCGGATTCCAGGTACTTGATCAGATACTCCGGCATCCCCGCCCCGATCTTCTGTTGCAGCGACCGGAGCGTGTCGAGTTTCGTGGGCCCCGCGAGCACGATCGCGTCGAGCCCCTCAACGTCCGGAATGTCGAAGATCTGGAACGACATCTCACCTTTGTCTAGGTCCACCGTGCCCCGGTCGATGCTCGAGGAGGCCGCGATGGAAATGCGAGGGTCTCCGATCCAAACGGGGGATACCTGGTTGTTCTCGATCGCCTGCAAAGCCAGGCGATGGAATACGAAGCAGCGGTGCCAGTCGGCGTAGAGGGTCTTTGGAATAGTCAGCTCGAAATGGCGTAGGTAGGCGCCACGCGCTCCGAACATGCGTGCCCGCTGAATGTACGTATCCTGCTGAAGCTTGCTCTTCACATCCCGAGTAAAGAACATCGACAACAGATTAGGAAATGTCACGCCGCGCGACACGATGTTGCCGCCGATAATGATCGTAAAGGGACACGTCGGCAGCGTCGGCTTATCGCCCCCCGAGGTTTTGTCTCGTTTGCTATTGAGAACGACGAAGGCGGAGCGAGAGGCATTACCAATGACATAGGCAGCCAATTCCTTCGGGTCATCCTGTGGATAAAGTTGTCCGGCGGTGTCGTACGCCAGTTTTGCGAAACTGACGAATTCTCGCCCAGATCCAGAGATCAATGCATTCATTTCCTTTTCAATGACGTCGCGGTCGACTCGATGATCATCCGTCTTGCCGCTGGTGTGAACCAAAAAGCTGTAGTTCTGCTCAGGGAGGCCTTGGCTATCCGCCTCCAAGTTGAGATGCGCGACGGTCACCAGGAAACGCGCCAAAGCCTCTCTCGCATCCGTCGCCGTGCCCGGTGAGTCAATCTGCTTTAACCGAAATTGGGGTTGGCCCTCCAAAGGAAAAAACACGTCTTGTCCTGTGTACGCCGGATGTGCCCTGAAACGCACCCAGGTTTCAGTCGTGTTGTTGAAGGTGTTATTCAGATTTAACCGCGCGGGTGTGGCCGTGACGCCTATGTAAATTCCCTTGGTTCCGAGCAGGTCACCGACCAACGCATTGATACGAGTCTTCTCCCGCACATTGATTTTGGCGTTAGGCGTCGCATAATCGGCTTCATCGTCAATTACCACGACCGGCCCGGAGTTGCGAACACTGTCGATCAACTTCATCAGGTCGTTGCGATTCTTTTTACAGAAGAGGATCACCGTGTGCCCAGGCTTCAGCGGTGAAGTCACCACGTCAGCGGAGTTACGAGGGGCAGGCGCTAAGCCAGCAAGCTTGAAACGATCCAAGTTCTGCACGAGCAGATCCACGCTGTCATTCATGAGGTGGATCAGAGTCTTGTATCCCGCGTCGAGCAATTTCCCGGTCAGGGCAATCATCATTTCTGTCTTGCCGCTTTGGGGATCTCCGTAAACCACCAACGCTCGTTGCTTCGGATTGCCGAGGTTGTTCATAACACCATCGACCGCATCACGGATGCAGTCAGTGACCTGCTGAGCCGCCTTCAGCCGCTTGAGCTGTTTTTCATACTGGTTCTTCGGATTAACTTGTTGTGCAAGTGCAACAAAGTTTGGCGCACCGGCCATGAGGCGCTCCTGTGCAATTTCCCTGCTCGCGCTTGAGCATCCGCGCAGTATATGGACGAATTAGACTTCAGCCTGTGAATCTCGACAGAGTTTACGTGGTTCGTGGCAACGGACTCTCTCAGGAGTCCATAGCGAATCTCGCGGATTCGACGCATAGCCGCCAAAGTAACCCGTGCCCTCTCGGTTATACTCTGATGCCTCCACGCAGCGGGGCGCCATGCGACCGCCGAACCAGGCCTACAGGTGTCTCGAACGGGTATCAATAATGTTCACTGACATAAGCGGGCTCCGAGTCGACGATAGTCGAACCGACGGGAGTAATCGATTCACTGAGACGGACTGAATCGTTGTGGGAATACCCGATCGCGGCTCCATCAAGAGCGATCTCGTTACTCTCATCCGGGACCGTGGCACCGTATCTCCGGCCGAGGCCTACGTTGCACTTGCGGCCAAATGGCACCTTACGCCTGATGAAAGGACCAAGGTGCGAGGGTCACGGAGGTTGTATGAGCACGAGATCCGATGGGCTCGTCAGGAGCTGGTGATAGACGGTCTCCTGCAAACCACCCGGGTGGCTGGCAGAAGTACCTGGCGGCTGACCGAGCCGTTACCGGGTGTTACGTCGATCACCGCTGGACCTTTGGTAGAAATGGTCCAAGGGTTCTTGAATCCCAGCCATTGGTTCCTGGAAAGTTGGTTCCCGCAGTACGCATCGACCGTCGAGGTGGTACAGCGATCTATAGCCGAAGGGAACATCGACACGGCAGTTGATGTCATTTGGTTGCAGCAGGATAACTCGGTCAGTCACGCCGGCCAGGGTGTGCTTCCGTCCCGAGACGTCGCAGCCAATCGTGAGTTCTTCCGCGCGCTGACGCTAGAAATCGCCCGTGATCCTTCACCAACCGTGTTTGACAAAGTGCTGGAGGATGTTCGCAAAGCCCGCAAGGCGGGGCTTCTGTCGAAGTTGCCGCGGCTGCCAGTTTCTCGCGCGTTTGCCACACTCTCGCCTGAGCGCTATCACACCACGGTGGATGCCGAAAAGCACGAGCGGGTTGTGACTTGGTTCGAACACCATACTTCCTTCCGTGCCACGGTCGGCAACTGGGCACACAGAGCGATGGAGCTCAGTGACTACCTGAAGGGCGTAGCACAACTCAACGGATCACCATTAATTCGTAACATGTTTCCCTGGTTTGTGTTTACACAGATCGACGATAGGGACGGACGACCGTTATTCACACCGGGCCACCGCTCCAGGTCACGAACGGGAGCAGGGCGAGACGGCAGAGCGGTGGAGGCAATTGTGCTTCGCCACAACTTACTCGTCGAATCGCTTTATGCGGAGTTGAGCGCGCAATACGGGCGAAAGGCCGTAGGTACCGAGCAGCCCAGTGGTCTCGGAGGGTTTGTTGATGCGATCGTGAGGGTGACGGGCGAACGGTACTGGATATACGAAGTCAAAGTCACCGATACGGCTTCGGATGCGATCCGGCAGGCACTCGGCCAGCTCCTCGAATACGCTTACCGCCAAGGCGCGTGGAATCCGCAAAGAATGTTCGTAATCGCTGAACCGCCACTAGATGGAGCCAGTCGCCGCTATCTCGCTCGGTTGCGCAGGCAATTCAAGTTGCCGATCGCGTATCGGCAATTGCACCTGTCGTAATCCGTGGAGTAGGGGAGCAGCCATCATCGGGTGTTAATCCCGCTGGACCGCGCAATGCGCAAACCGAAGTCGCAGTCAGTCTAATTCCGTGGCGTTCAATCGCAGTGCTGGAGAATCTCCGTGAGCTCAAGCCGGCCAGATCAATGTGATGCTCGCCCAGGCGGGTGTGTTCTGTGGCTGGCCTCTTTAGATTGGCGACCTTGGCCGGCATCGCTGACCGGACAAACTTGAAATACGTCCGCTCGATCATCCGAAGGTTGGTGCCCGTTTGAGCTGCCGGCATGCTGATCCGCGGCTCTATTCAGCCAGGCAGGGTTTATCTGATCGAGCACAGCAGGATTATCGAATCGCTCACCAGCATTGTGCAGGCAAGATGCGGGATACGAGAGGCGATCAAGGCGGGGTCGGCGCGCGGCTAGTGCGCAACGGCGATCCAGGCTACCTCAGTTGCGGACTCTCAGCGCCGGGGATTTCCGTCACCATCGATGCGACGAGAGGATGGAACCCCAGCACCTCCCGATAGCCGTAGCCTTCTCGGATGGAAATAACCGAGCTGGCCGGCAAGAAGCGCTCGGGCAGGGATTCGTCTGCGAACGGATTGTGAAAGAGCGTGACTCCCTCCGCCCAGCTTTCGCGCGGTGCGGCTGGGTCGCCCACGTGGTACTCGAAGGTACGCGCGACAAACTCTGAAGTGCTGTACTTCTGGTAATACCAGCCAGAACGGACGGCGGTTATGGTTGAGTTTGGACCTAACCGCGTCGCCAACCGAAGAATCGCGAGACGTGAAGGCGTTGCAGTAGAGGACGCCGCTGATGGTCGCGGCCTCCTCTTGCCAGGCTGGCCGTCCGTGCCGATGGGCTCTGACTCTGGCGGTTCATACAGACTATAGAGAAGGGCGTCGTCCATATAGAAGGGGCACCGGCCTCGAAGTTCGGCGCTATCATCAGGATCAACGGTTTCCCCGAGACGTGCGCTTCAAGGTGGTATCGCTGGGCCAGCTTCTTGCGCAGAATGGCAGTCATCCGTTTGGGCTCGAGATCCACTTTCTCATCGATCTCGCTCTGTGAGAGCTGTGGCATCTGATCCAGTGCGATATCCAACCCATGATCCAGGGAGGGGTTCGCCGTCACGCATTCGATGGCGACGCTGACGCCAGCGCGAGATGCTAAAAAATCGGGTCGCTCGAAGGAGCGATCGATTTTGAGCTTTGCGCTCTCAGATACGCAAAGCAGGAGAGCTCGAACAGGCGCGAGTGAAAATCCCTTCCCCTGAAAGTGTCGGACAAAGTTTCCATTTGTACCTCCCATGCGCGAATACAACTCGTTCATGATTGAGCGTCTCTCGGGGAGGTCCGTGGGTCGCCGGTCTTAGGAATTGGATTGATCCAACGCGCTTCGATTTCGTTTGGTTGATAAAGTGCGAGGTAGGCACCACTGCGTCGCAACAGCGTACCCGCTAGCGCATACAAGTCCGGTGGTCACGCCGACACTCATCGATGGACAGTTGCTTAAGACCGATTCCATTGATCCAGGTTTCTATTGTGAGTATGGGCCGTGCGGTCCGCTCGCTGTTATTAGTGGTAGGTCCTGTGCCAATCCGGCCACTGCGGGCAAAGCGACACGGAGGCGAGCTCCTTAAGCCAGGCTAACCAGGAATCGCGCTTCTCACCGGGTGGAAAGGTATCCAGAATATTGTCGCGCAGACAATCAAGTGCTTCGGCGTCTTCTTCCATAGCCATCATCTTCCTCGGCTTGGCGCGACCCGTCACTACCGAATAATTGGGTGCTTCGGCGACAAATACAGAACAGCGGTGCTGCTCGCTGCATTACCCCGTCGGCCAGCGCTCCGTCAGAACCACCTGACCTGACGCACCGCATCCACCCATGGCGCCGCATGCCGAATGTCGAAAAGCGGGTCACGCGGTTCCGAATGCAGATACATGTCTTCATGGAGCGACCCGCAGTGAAGGCCAATGATTGGCGAAGTAACTGTCCAGGCCCCGGGCCGCGTAAACCTCCCGAAAATTGCGCCACGCGGCCAGGGGCATCGGCAGGGCGAGAACCCTCACCCTATAGCGACACCCCAAGATCGCGATCGCGCTTCCGGTCCCTCTCAAGCTCCTTGCCCTCCTTCTCCCCCTGTTTCCCAACTCCGTCACTGGATTGAGATAAGCCCCCTTGTCGCTGACGCTCGCGATACGCCAACCAGTTCTTCGCCGACTCCTCGGGAGTGGGGCCGGGACCGTGAGTTTCGCGGTACGCCAGCCGGTTCTTAACTGACTGCTCAGCCGTGGAGGAGATGGACGCCTTCGCAGCCTGCGTTGCACTCAGCTCACGTGCCTTCCTGGCCGCCATCCTCGCGTGATACTGCAGTCGCGCCTTCTCACGCATGCGGTCTCGTTCTTCTTCGTTCAGCCCGCGGTGCTGCTCGCGGCGCTTCTCCCTGCGGATCTCCAGTCTACTCTTCGCTTGACCATCGACCTGGGCAATCTCCCGATTCCGTTCGCGACGTTTCTGATTGAGTACGTCCTTGTTGGCCTGATAACCCTCACGCCGCAATTGATTAAGCTCATCTCTGGTGAGTGCGGCGTGACGAATCTCCTTCGGTAGCCGTTCCTTCTCCTCAGAGGCCTGGACCCCCCGCTGCCGGGCCTGTTCCTTCTGTTTGCTCAAGACCCGAGCAAGCTCTTCACTTCCCTTGAGCCGCGCCTCGACACGCTCGCGATGCCTCGCTCGGATCTCGTCGCCCGCCGAGGTGCTTCTGCCGTACTTCTGTTCCGCGTAGTACACGTTCTGAGGCATTGCGACCGCCGGGTCGCGGTCCAAGCCCTGGGCCACGTAGCTGAGATGATCAACGCGGTCGTGTATACCCGTCTCCAACAGCGCCTCATTGGTCAACTGCGCCCACCGCTCACGAATCAACAGCAGGCATCGCCATCGGATCAAACTGTTGATCGCGCGAGGCCTGCGGATGTCGAAGTTGCGCAAGCTCCTGCTGCGCCAGGGTATGCAACTCCCTACTTGGCGGAGTGCCGGCGAGGGCGGTGCTGGCGGGTCCAAAGTGGTCTGACGGCCGAGGCGGTACACTTCTGTCACAGTCACTCGATCATTCGAGTCGTGCGGAGACGAACTGATCGCAGTCGATCGCTGCGCGATGTCACCAACGTTGCCGGCGATTCCTGCACCCCTGCGGGAAGATTGTCCACCGAGTTGTGATGAATATTGCTTAAGTCAGCCCCGACCCGTTAGCACCTTCCGATAATACGGAATGAGCGCACGTCGTTCCTTCTTCGACTCTTGCACTCCCATCGCGTAATAACCCACCTGGTGGTAGTACATCACGCGCGCCCGGATGTGCGCCTCCTTGCCCGTATAGCCCATGTCGTTGAAGATCTGCTCCAGAACAGCGATGCGCTTCTGGTCAACCTTCTGCACGACCTTGCGCACGGCCTCTGAGGTGCGCGCCCAATCCCTGACGGCGCCGTCCCACTTCGGATCGTATTGATCCTCGTCGATCCAGAGATTCGTGAGGGCCAGATATTCCTCCATACCATTGCCCCCAGGATTCTGCAGAATTCTCTCGAACAAGACCGTGCTGGTGTCGGCCCAGTACGTGAGTAACTCATCGAGCATCTGAGCTCGGTTCTTAAAAAACCAATAGAAACCCCCGCGGCTCGAGCCGAGACGCTTGGCGAGTTTGTTTATTTCTATCCCCGCGGTGCCTTCTTCAATCAGTGCCCGGCGGGCTGTGTCGAGCCAGATTTCACGGCCCAAGGGCTGCCGTTTCGAGCGGGTCACAGCGCCACTCTTGCCGACGGCCGGCCTGCGCGCCATGAACTTACGGTGTTTGGAGTTATTGAACATCGAGCGCATTCTATCTGAGTTGACCAGACACTAGTGTCTGGACTATAAGGCCGCATGCAACGCTACTCGCTGCTGAACGTGCTAGGCCACGCGCTGCGCCGCAACACCGGCTGGCGTCCGGCATGGCGGACACCTACCTTGCGGCACTCTTACGATGTGGTCGTAATTGGCGGAGGTGGCCACGGATTGGCGACCGCGTACTTCCTTGCCAAGAAGCACGGGGTGCGCCAGGTAGCGTTGCTTGAAAGGGGACATATCGGGCAAGGAAACTCAGGGCGCAACACGCAGGTGACCCGCTCCAACTATTTCTACCCCGTGAGCTCCAGCTTCTTCGATCACTCGCTGCGACTTTACGAAAAGCTCGGCCGCGAGCTCAATTTCAACGTGATGTTGCGTCAGGGTGGCCAGATCAACCTGGCGCACTCTCAGCATGATCTAGAGATGGTTCGACGCTGGGCGAATGCCATCCGCATGAACGGCGTGGATGCCGAGATCTTGAGCGAGGCCGAGATCCGCAAGCTCGTCCCCATACTCAACACGCAATCGCGCTTTCCGATCGTCGGAGGATTAATCCAACGCCGAGCAGGCATCTCCCGCCACGACGCGGTGGTCTGGGGTTTTGCGCGAGGAGCGAGTGCTCATGGGGTCGACCTCGTGCAGGGTTGCGAGGTAACGGGTTTTCGAAAATCCGGCGAGCGCGTGACCGGAATTGAGACTTCGCAAGGCACCATTCAATGTGGCCGCGTCGTGATGTCGGTGTCCAATCAGAGCTCGCTGTTAGCAGGTCTTGCAGGCTTTACGCTGCCTACCACGACGATGACGCTGCAAGCCATGGTCAGTGAGCCCATTAAGCCAATCCTCAATCCGTGCGTCATCTCTGGGCTGATCCATGCTTATGTCAGTCAGAGCGATCGCGGCGAGATCGTCATCGGCGGGGGCGCCGATGTCTACAACTCATATAGACAACGCGGCAGTGTTGCGGTCACGCGTGCCGTGCTGGCGGCGACGCTCGAGCTCTTTCCCTCGTTCAGCAGACTGAAACTGATGCGTCAATGGGGTGGAGCAGTGGACATCACACCCGACACCAGTCCCATCATGGGCCTCACACCGGTGCAGAATCTCTATATCAACTGTGGCTGGGGCACAGGGGGCTATAAAGCAATCCCAGCGGGCGGCGACACGATGGCGCAGACCGTGGTAGACGACAAGCCGCACCCGCTCATCCGCGCTTTTGGCCTTGCACGTTTCGAGCGCAACGCTCTTATCGACGAGGGCGCCGCCTCCGGTGTCGCCCACTAGGTGCAGCAAGATCAGGATCCTTCATGTTACACATACCATGTCCTCACTGCGGCCTTCGAGACGAAACGGAATTTACCTACGGCGGCCCATCGCATCTCATTCGACCGGAGCTAACCGCCTCGGATCGCGAGTGGACGCATTACCTGTACCACCGCGAGAATCCCAAGGGGCCATATCGCGAGCGTTGGCTACATAGCTACGGCTGCGGCCACTGGTTCAACGTCCTACGGGATACAGCCACGCACGAGATTCTCGAAACCTATCTCATGGGCCAATTGGCTCAGTCGAGCTCGCCTGTTCGCGCGATTCAGGGGTCTCAGCCGGCCCAGCCCGTTCAGCCACCTCAGTCATCGCCAGCGCGAGAGCCCGCCGGGTGAGCAGCCCCGGGCCGTATCGCCTGAAAACCCAAGCGCGCGGCAGACCCGTCGCGTTCCGATTCGACGGTCGTCCACTGCAAGGGCTTGAGGGGGACACGGTGGCTTCGGCGCTGTTAGCGAACGGCTTCCGAGTAGTGTCACGCAGTTTCAAGTATCACCGCCCGCGCGGCATCTTCAGCGCCGGTTACGAAGAGCCGAACGCACTCATTCAGCTGCACTCGGGATCACGCGCTATCCCTTGCGCCCGGGCCACGTTGACACCTCTCTCCCCTGGACTCGAAGTGTCTTCGCAAGTCGGCTGGCCGAGCGTGTCATTTGATCTGCTGCGCGCCATTGATTTGGTGCACCCAGTTTTTGCGGCCGGCTTTTATAACAAGGCCTTCATGTGGCCGAGCTGGCACGCATACGAGCCGATTATCCGCAAACTAGCCGGCTTCGGTCGCGCCCCCACCGGACCCGATCCGGATCGCTACGATGAGCGGCACGCCTACTGCGACGTTCTAGTGGTGGGTGGCGGTCCGACAGGCGTTGAGGTCGCGAAAGCTGCCTGTGCGAAAGGTGATCGTGTGATGCTCGTGGAGCAAGATACGTCGTTCGGTGGCGATATCTCCCCACTTGCAAATCTCCGAAACGTGCAGTTGCTGCTGCGAACGACGGCATTTGCTTACTGCGATCACGACTTGGTAGCCCTCGCAGAGGCTGTCGGCGGCGCGGGCGTGCATTTGCCACGCGAGCGGCTATGGCTGGTGCGAGCGGCAAGCGTCGTGCTTGCCACGGGCGCGCTCGAACAACCGTTGATCTTCTCCAATAACGACCGCCCCGGGATCATGCTCACCAGTGCGGCTCTGAAGTTCCTGCGTCGCCACGCGATAGCGCCTGGGCGCAAGGTAGTCATCGCCACCAACAATGATTCGGCATACACCGCGGCGCGTGAGTTACATGACGCCGGCATACATGTCGCAGCATTGGTGGATTCCAGGCCATCACCTAGCGCGGCGCTATTGCAAGAGATTAAGGACGTAGGGATCGATGTGCACGTACACTCGATGCCGATCGACACCAAGGGCTTCAGCGCGCTGAAACAGGTTACCGTCGGCATCCTCAGCTCTGCCAATGGTGTAGGAACGACCGCCCAAAATATAACCTGCGATGCATTGCTGGTCTCAGGCGGCTGGAGCCCGACTCTTCATTTGTTCGCTCAGGCCGGCGGCAAGCTCAAATACTCAGAGAGCACCCGCGCGTTTACGCCGGTGGCGGACTTACCGAACATCCAGATTGTCGGTTCGGCGGCGCCTGGCATCCCCGAGCCTCTCGGCGAGCGCGTGAGCCCGGTCGGGAACAAATCGCGTCAATGGGTCGATCTGCGCCACGACGTCACGGTCTCCGACATCGAGCTCTCTGTCCGGGAGAATTTTTCCGCCGTCGAGCACATAAAGCGCTACACCACCCTCGGAATGTCGGTAGACCAGGGCAAACTAGGGCAAGCACCCGCCGCAGAGGTCATTGCACGGGCCCGCGGGCTGCCGCCTGCGCAACTGGGACACACCACGTTTCGTCCACCCTTTATGCCGGTGACTCTAGGCACGATGGTCGGCCGAAATGTAGGCGCCCTGTATGCACCGACCCGCAGAACGCCGCTCCACAAGCTTCAGGCGGATGCCAACGCCATTTTCGAAGACTTCGGCGAATGGCAACGCGCTGCTGCCTTCACACGCAACGGTGAGTCCCGAGAACAAGCGATGGCCCGCGAGGTCAAGCTTATCCGCAATGGGGTAGGGCTCTACGACGCTTGCCCTCTGGGGAAAATCGAACTGATCGGCCCCGATGCGATGGCCTTCGCCGACCGTTTCTACATCAACAATCTGACAACTCTCAAGCCCGGACGCGCGCGCTACGGCATCATGCTTCGCGAGACAGGTGTTATTTTTGACGACGGCACGATAGTCGCGTTCGACGAGGATCGCGTGCTCCTTACCACAACGAGCAGCGGCGCCGGACGTGTCGCTGCGTGGCTTGAAGAATGGCGGCAATGCGAATGGCCTAGCATGCGCGTCGTTGTTGCCCCGGTAACAGACCAATGGGCTAGCGTCGCGCTCACGGGCCAGCACGCGCGCACCGTGCTCAAACGTCTGAGGCCGGAGTGCGATGTCTCGAATGAGGCCTTTCCGCACTTGGGATTTCGTACAACTCAGCTCCTCGGCGGCGACGCGAGGCTCTATCGAGTCAGCTTCACCGGCGAGCTGACCTACGAGATCAACGTTCCCGCCAACAAGGGCGCGCAGCTATGGGCCGCGCTGCTCGAGGAAGGACGATCGTTCGGCATAGAGCCTTATGGGATCGACGCGCTACTCAACCTTCGCATGGAGAAAGGCTTTCTGCACATTGGCACTGACACCGACGGCACGACCGTGCCAGACGATGTGGGCTTCGGCAAGCCAGCAGCCTCCAAACAGAATCACTATATTGGCAAACGCTCGCTAACCTTGCCCGAGAACGTGCGGCCAGATCGGCTGCAGTTGGTTGGTCTGGCAAGTGAGAATGCTGTGGCGCTTCCCGTTGGGAGTCATCTGCGTCTGCCCGGCAGTGATAACGCGACCGATGGTTGGGTCACATCCGCTGGCTTGTTGAGCACAGATGGCAGGCCGATCGCCATGGCGATGCTGCGCGCAGGACGCAGTCAGATGAATCGAACCGTCACTGTGCATGATGCAGGAAGGGTCGTAACGAGCGCGCGTGTCGTCATGCCCACGTTCTACGATCTCACCGGAGCGCGTATGAATGCGTAGTCGTGTTATAGATTCCTGTAGCATCACTCGCGTGCAGACTTGGGATTGTCAAGCGAGCGCGCCCTCGAGAATAGAGCAAACGCTGGACGTTACCTGGCCTCGACAAGTCGGCATCGTTGCAAGGAGCGGTCGCGCCGATGTTCTTTGCATCGGGCCGGCAGACTGGCTGGCGGTCAGTACCGCTGCCGACACGACGGCGCTTCCGGGGCAGCTCCGCGAAGCTTGCGACGGCAGCACCTATCGCGCAACGAACGTGTCACAAGCCCTAACTCGCATTGAAATCGTGGGCGTTGCAGTGCGCGATGTTCTGTTGAAGGGCTGTGCGCTCGATCTACATCCGTCCCGTTTCCCGCCCGGACGCTGCGCGCGTACCCGCTTCGCTGCTCTAGCGACCGTCATCCAGTGCACACAGCCTTCGACTTTCGAGTGCATCGTCAGCTCGAGCCATCGCGACAACCTGCTCTCGTGGCTCGCGGACGCCACGGAAGAGTTCGTCGGAACCGCGTAAGTCCAGATTTCTACCGACGCGGTCGCCAGCGCGGGCACGCGTGGTCGTTGGTAAACGACGCAAGAGTCACGGCGTCATACCAACCGTCCGCAGCGCAACGGGGTGCACGCAGTACAGCTTGGACTCTGAGTCAAAAGGAGGTATTTCGGCACTTGTCGAAGTCCTCACTTCCATGTCGGCATCAGATCTCGAAGCTTTCATCACCACTCAACTGAATCTGCCCCACGAGCGGCGTGAGTTTGACTGCGCCCGGCGCGCGGAGTGCGGAATATCGAAGAAGGGCTGCTGCGGCCCAGAATGTAGATATAAGTCGTCCTGCAACGCTGCGCAGTGGGGGCAATGATTGGCGAAATGGCGCAGGTTGGCGTGGCATCCATTGCCGATGGTTATGCGAAGGCTCGGCCTGACTGCGGCTAACGAGTGTGATGGCCGGCGTTGGCGACTCGCGTTCACGGATCAGGTATCCAGGTGCGCAAAATTGCCCAAAATTGGCAATTTGTCAGGCTTGTTTGCAACCGTCGAATCATGGGTAACTACCCGCATGCAGTTGATGAAAACGGACTGTTGCAAAAGGAGTATTCGAGCATGGCCAACAAAGTGTTTACGACGAGGAAGCCTGCCTCGGAGCCGCGGGCCACTGGGATAAAAGACCTTTCCGACAATTTGAACAAGGTGGCTCCGCCCAAGACCTATCTCTATATGGGGCCGACGCCTTCTAATTTTTCGATTGTCTCGGCGGCGATTGGCCGAGTATTGGCGGAGCAACGGAAATCTTTTGAGTTGACTCGGGCAGTGGCCGCTGAAAGAGCTGATTTAAGCTACAAGCAGTTCAGCGCGCTCGAGCTGGGATCGGGGCAGCCGACTATTTGCGAGTTTCTGTCATTGTGCGAGGCGCTAGGCGTGGACCCTCGAGAGCTATTCGACCGGGTACTCGCAAAGCTGCGTTATCCCGTCGGGTACAGGCCGGTGTGAGCTGCCTGAATCACGGGTTTATATGTCGCAGTGTCGTCCCAGGCGACCCGGAAGCATCAAATTTGATTGTTGGAGCAGGGTAGGGAATATCACACATGTTGAAACGAGCGGCACCGGACGGGGTGGCTCACAGGCCGGCGCCTGACCACCCAATCTATTAGCAAGGATGAATGTCTATGAAAAAGTTTACGACGAAGAAGGCGGTCTCGAAACCGAAGGCTTTTAAGAATGATAAATTCTGCGACATTGTGGACATGGATTGGCTGCTAAAGGGGTACGAGTTCATTCCGCCGAAACAGTTGGATATCGCGGTCGTCTCGGAGGCGCTCGTCGCCGTTCTTGCGGAGCAACGGCAGTACGTCGAGTTGACGATACCACCGGCGGCTCAAAGAGCCTATGTGAGCTCCGGACGCCTTCGTGCGCTGGAGCGAGGATCGCGGCAGGCGACGATTTGCGAGATTCTGTCATTGGGCGATGCGCTCCACATAGACCCTCGGGAGCCATTCAGTCGGGTGCTCGCCAAGCTGGACTATCCCAACCGACTATCGGAGGTTCAGAGCTGATGACCGACGGGTTGCCGATCGTACTTTGAGCCAAAGCGAGGCATTTCGGCGTTTGTTGAAATGCTTGATCGGACAACGCCTACTGCATCGGCAAAAGACAAGAGCAGTGAATCGCAGATCATTTTCGGGGACATGTTCAGGTAGGTGCGGTGCGTTACCCCATCGGTTATCGCCCCGTCAAAACCATCTAACGCTTGTCCAACCCTGCACGGTGTTCCTCGTGGAACACCGTGCACACCAACTCACATATCCCCCGCAAGTGAAGGACTTAGCCGATCAA
>Ga0068859_100004683_pt1 | contig 13926 bp, 9 predicted proteins | sample KBSSwiS22_FD_66585 | JGI IMG/M metagenome (GOLD analysis project Ga0068859, IMG submission 66585) | Switchgrass rhizosphere microbial communities from Kellogg Biological Station, Michigan, USA - KBS Switchgrass S2-2 | ecosystem: Host-associated > Plants > Roots > Rhizosphere > Soil ... | reverse complement strand
GATAACGCCACCAGAAGGACGGATGAACTGGAACTCGTCCGCGTAGAGTTGTTCCAGCCGAGGTCGATCTCGTTTCGTAATGGCGTCGTTCAAATCGCTGAATAGTTTTTGTATCTCTTCTTTCGTTTTGTCGTCTTTGGCCTGGTGACCTTGTGCCTGGACCACGGCCGGGGTTGTCAATAAGAGAACGATCGCGACGTACATCACTATCTTCATAATGAGATCTCCTCGGCGAAATCGGTGCGAAGCAAGCGCTATGTATTGGATTGTCAGAGAGAAGTCAATGAGAAAAATGATTGTTCCCAGGATTAACATAATCGAAACGTTGACCTTTCTTTGCGAAGATCATCGGTAACTTACGCGCGGCTTGATGCTACAATACCGGCGCTATGGGAGCAGTGAACATAGTCGCGATAATTGTTCTCTCTTCTGTTTGTGTGAGTGGATTTTGGCCCCTTCCAACCTCACTGAGACGGGATAGACTTGCCGATGAACAGGATATAAAAGAGGCGGTATTCCGGTATCAGTTCGACCATAATGGTTCTGGCCAACAAAAAAACGCCAAAGTCTATTTCTTGTCGATAAACCAAACGAGTGATCCCGGCGATGATTTCATGAACAGATTTAAAGATAACAAACCGCCGGTGAGGAAAGTGTCCCAGGCTACAGTCTCCGCGGACGGAGTCGTTGATAAGCGAACGCGCGAACGAGGCCTCTTATTCCGCATCACTGGTGTGCAGTGGTTACATGAAAACGAGGTTGAAGTTACGGGAGGCTACTTTGAATCTGGTCAAAGCGCCTCCCGTAGTGTCTATAACGTGAAAAGAGTAAACGACAAGTGGGTTGTCCAGAAGGAGAAGCTAAAACGAGTGTCCTGAGTCATGTCCGCGCACGCTCAATTGGACGAGACGTCGTTGTTATCATCCCTCCTGAACTTTCCCTGAATCAAGGCACCAGGCGCACACTATCACTTCCCCTGATTGGCGTGCCCGTAACGGTCAAGCCCTTCAGGATCCCTTGAACATCGCCAGGTAAAAAGGCTGCTTTTCGAGTATCGAAATGGCAGACGATATCCGGGCGTTGGTCTCCATTTACATCAGCGATACTCGTCCTCAATAGGCTTCGCTCATCGCCACTGTGACCAAACGTCAAAGACGTCCGGTTAACCACAGCGGGTGCATTGAACGTTGGCGTGGAGAGAATAGCGACCGGAATATTTCCCATGCTCTTTGGGTTAATGCTGTTGGGAGTGCCTTCCGGCTTGATGTCTATTACCACGGGAACAACTATGCCCTGAAGCACAGCGCTTGCGAGTTCGTCGGCGTCCTCGGGCGCAACCACACCGCTTTCTACGAGACTATCTATGAGATTCTTCGTCAAGTCCTGTGGCGAGTCTGTTAGTTTCGCATCTAGTCGAAACTTAACGATCCGCTTCAGTTGTTCTAACAACGAAGGAGTTTCTGATACGAGGGTTGAGGTTGGCTCAACGGTCGTTGTCCCATCAGGAAAAGCCTGCAGGAAGGCGGCGGTGGCAAACCGCGAGTCCGGTGCTTCACATGCATCTCCGAGCCCATTCAAATTGCTGTCGAGCTGATCCGGATTCGGAGTTCGGATGCAGTTGTCCGACTCATCCAATACCTCATCTTTGTCTGTATCCAGCGGCACCACTGGCTCACCGCCGACGTTCGCGAAGGCGAAAATGAACGTGTTTGGTTTGCCTAAGGTTGGTCCTTCCGGCGTATTCGGTTGCCCAAAAGAAAATACTTCAGCACGAACTGCGGCTAATGCAGCCAGTGCTTCGCTTTCACTGGGCGCAGCGCCGTAGTAGATGTTGAATGACACCTTAGCTCCCGGCGCGAGATTTCCAAAACCGAAGTCAAACAGCGCCCCGTGGTCTGTTGGACCGCTGTCTTGAGCATCTCCGGTGAACAGGATCGAACTCGGACCTGACAAAGGATTAGCCGAAGCAAATCCGTTGTCACTGGAGAACAGAACGTTCGCCGCTTTTGTAGAGCCCTGTATTGTGACCAGGGTTACAAATTCGCTAAAGGGGGTCGGCTCAACGTCCCAGTCCATGACGCGCCGGTAACGAACATCAACATTGGCGCTACTGATGTTCTCGATGGTTACCGTCGCTTCGTAGAGATTGGAAGTGAACGACGGATGATAATCATGCGTGACCTTGAACGTACTACCAATTTGTACTGTCGACACAGCTGTCGTACCGGTTGACGCATAATTCAGTAAGTTCATGTTGCTCACGCCACCTACAGACTGGTTGGCAGAACCCGACACCCTGGTGATGGCGTCTGCCACACCCCATCCTTCACACAAACACCCGGGAGCAGTAGCTTCGGCGCCTGTCGGCAGGAATCTCAGGCCAACAACTGTGGTGCCCGAACCCGAAGACGGCAAGCCGCCCGGCACATTCAGATGTCCTTCGTTGTTAATTCCGAGTTGGACCACGCCGTTGTTGATCATGTTCGGCGATACCGGCAGAGGCGGAAGGATTTCGATGGAATTGAAAGCAAATTTTCCGGTTGCATCCTGTGCCGTCAGGAAATAATTCCCTGGAAGCACTGAGGGCGCTGCAAAACTTCCGGTGAAAGCTCCCCCAGAGTCAAGCAAACCAGAAAACACCTGATCATCGTCAAGCAAAAGAGTGAAGGCGCTATTCGGTTCTAATCCACTGATAGTGAAAGGCACCGATAGGCCAACGCTTACTCGCTCCTGAGTCAGGGTCAGTGTGGGATCATCCTCGAAACGATTCTGATCGAAAATCAGAGACATTGTGTCCTGAGTTGTCGCGGCTGAATCTTGTGAGATAACGGCCAGTGGAACGTCGTTCGTAGTAAGGTTCAAAAGCGCTTTGGGAATTGCGAAAGTAAAGTGCGTTTGAACATTGGGCGAAGTTCCGTCCAGGCGTGGCTCTTCAAAAAGTTCCGGGGTTAACGGCAAAGGTGTTTGCGTTCCACCGGCGTTATGGTCAATGACAGTACCGGCAACGACGCGCGGTGCTGCGCTACCACTAACGCGGATGCGGACCTCTTTGTCGATTCCGGAGAATGTTCCAACTGCAACACCGGTCGCAGCATTAGCATCGGTGTTGAATAACAGCCGGTAGGTTGCATCCACCGCTCCTGAAGCTGGGAAGGCTCCTTGCACTGCCAGGACGGTATCGATATTCGGGCTGGGAACTTCTGAGCTCATCATCACACGATACAAGTCGAAGTGTTGGGCGACGCCGAATGCAATGTCGCCAACGTCGTCCGCTCCGCTGCCATACTGTTGTTGTTTCTTTTGGCCAGGGCTCTTTTTTACAACCGTGTTCCCGAAGCTTGGAAAACCACCTTTGCAGATCTCCTCAGTCTGCTTGTCATCCAGGCTCGTTGCGCTGGATGAGAACGTTGACAACATGAGATTAACCGGATCGGTGGAGTGTGGAAACTTCGGGGTTGATAAAGTCAGAACGTGCCCGATTTCGTGCGCTATAGTTTGACCGGGACGGGCTGTTTTCGAAACCACGATAGTGGGACCACGGTGATACGAGAAGCCCGTGGTCGGCAGACCCACTTCTGGTGTTTTGGCGACCGTGATGGTAATGCCTTTTGACCCGGCAGCGGCTTTGTTTCCATTCGCGATGACATTTACTCCTTCGTCACCCGTTAGCTCGCCATCGCCGGCAGTGCCGCCTCCCGATCCGTCATCACCATCGACCACGTTTGTATTAACAGCGGAGATTTGCAGGCGCACGTTGAGACTCGCGTTAGCGTTATCGAGAATCTTGCTCGCATCTTTTACGAAGGTTCGCGCCTCAGCCGCGGTGACGCCTGCATTCTTGAGGATATTAACCGTGACCGGGATAGTGGTGAACTCATTCGCCGGACAGGGTGGCGGCGTGGGAGTTGGCGGTGGTGCGCTACCCCAGAATATTGGATCAGGTGAATACGCGCCGTCCAAAATCACGTTGGCTGCTGACAATTTGATTTCAAATTCGGCCATGACGTGCGGGACGGAACATTTGGACGATGGTCCAAACCCTGCTTTCCCACGCTGACCTTCCACTAACTGCGTGCGACCGGGTGCTTGCAGGATCCCATTTTCAAAAAACATTATGGTCCCATCGGTGAAGATGTGTATTACATAATGTTCGAGTTTCTCCTTACCGTCCTCAACCTCGACCGTCTTGAAGTTGATAAGAAAATATTCATCCGGGCCCATGGGTGTAGTCCGATTACACTCGTCATACATCAGCATGAGTGTATCCACTGGCGATGACGGCGTACTAAGACCTGGATCAAGATCGGCCTGGTCCGCATACAGGTATGAATTTGTTTCCGGGAAGAACTTCGAAGGAACATCTGACCACTCCGAAGTACCGTCTGGACAGGCGGTAAAAACGCCGTCAGTCACGTGGCACGAGGCGCTGGGCGAAGCCGCGGCGTGAGTGGTCCGGCCTGTATATACAAAAAGTCCAAAGGTGAGCACAACGCCTAACACACAGATTGCGATTGCTGCTGGGAGAAGCCTGTGCTGGGTTGAAGTGAGAGAGGAAATGGAAGCTACTGAAAGCCGGCGGTGTAAAGCAACACGCCGATCGGGGCCATACGTCATGAGGTTACTCCTTGAGATTAGAGTGAGAGGTCACTAAAGATCGCAGACGGGCCGAAAGGCCCAACGACCTTCATGTGAACCAGATTACTTCACGGGAGGGAGGCTCTTGCTTGGTGTGAGCGGAACTCTCCGTAAAGGAAGATGCCGAACTCAAGCGAGGACACTAGCCGGCATATATGGTGACACGGCAGCTATACACCTAACGCTCCTTAGGTGTCAAGAAATTAATCGGAGAAGGCTGGGTATGTAATGCTTGAATTCGCGTGAGAGGTCGGGTACAAATTAACCGTATCCGTTCTCGCGTTGACATTCACCGGCAACGCGACCCAGTTCATTCCGCTCGAAAGGATCTCTCCATGTTGAAAACAACTTCCCCACTGCTTCTTCTCTTGATTCTGTGTTCAATAACCTACGCACAACAAGGCCGAGATATGGCAAAAGAGAAAGCCATTTGGGCAGAACTCGAAACGTCGGCGCCGCAGAGCGTTGCCGATTTCAAGGCCGCTACCGAGGCGATGGACGCTCAAGACTACGAGAAGGCTATCGACCTGTTCCTGAAAGTTCATCAAGCAGCACCTAAATTCGACGCCGCACTTCGCCGTCTCGGAAGTAGTCTGGTTGCTACTGGAAAGACAGAGGAAGGATTTGCCTTCCAACGACAGGCGCTGGCAATTAGACGCTCCCCTGAAAACCTCATCAGTCTCGCTGAATCATTGTTTTTTCCGGCCGGAAAGGAAGGAACAAAGAAGCAAAAGCAGGAAGCCTACGAATTGATCAGAGAAGCCAGAGTTTCGGATGGCCACGACGTGTCTGCTCTGGTGTTGCAAGCGCAACTCGCGATGGAGCTTGATAAGATCGAGGAGTTTCGCCATGCGACCGAGCAACTGGTCGCCAACCACCCGGAGCTAATGGCCACCCATTTCTACAATGCCATTCTTGCAGCTAATGATGAGAAATGGATAACTGCTGAAGAGGAGATCAAGGTGGCCCAGAGCTTAGGACTCCCGCCCGAAGTGGCGCAACAGTTTCTTGACTCGGGGGTGAGTTCGCGAGCAACAGTGTGGCATTACGTGATCTATTCCCTATACCTGATCGGAGCCTGGTTGGTTGGTCTCGCAGCGCTCTTTCTGGTCGGGAAACTAATGTCCTGGAGAACTCTCACGTCTCTCGAAGCGGCCAATCCCAACAGTCCAGCTTCCGCATCAGAATTGACTCTCAGAAAATTCTATCGACAACTTATAAATGTCGCCGGCTTTTACTATTACATCTCGCTGCCCGTGGTGATCTTTCTCGTGATAATCGTCGCCGGCTCGATCACCTATGCGTTCGTGATGCTGGGACGAATTCCGATCAAGCTGATCGCTGTTCTGGTCATCGGTGGACTGGTCACTATCTATACGTTGATTCGTTCGCTATTCATTAAAATTGAAAGAGTTGATCCAGGAAGAAACTTGCAATACGAAGAAGCGCCCGGCTTATGGGATCTGTCTCGCGCCGTGGCGGTTAACCTCAACACCCGGCCGGTGGATGAAATCAGAATCACTCCGGGGACTGAATTGTGCGTCTACGAGAAAGGAACATTGAGAGAGCGTTCACAGGATAAGGCGCAACGAATTATGCTGCTTGGAATTGGCGTACTCAATGATTTCAAGCAGAACGGGTTTCGCGCCGTACTGGCCCACGAATACGGGCACTTCACGCATCGCGACACAGCCGGTGGTGACGTAGCAATCAGAGTCAACAATGACATGATGAAGTTTGCGCATGCAATGATCGCCACTGGCCAGGCCAATTGGTGGAATATCGCCTTCCAGTTCCTCCGTATCTACCACTTCATATTTCGTCGCATTAGCCATGGCGCTACACGATTGCAGGAGGTGCTTGCCGATCGTGTAGCGGCGCTCCAGTATGGACCACTCGCTTTCGAAGAGGGATTGACCCACGTCATCGGCAAGAGTGTCGAGTTCCATCACCTGGCTGTCAAAGAGATCAAAGACTCTGTCGCGGTGCAGCGGGCCTTGCAGAACCTTTATGAGCTGCGCCTTGAGCAAAATTCCGACCTGCAGCAGCAGATAGAGGAATCGCTGAATCGCGAGACGAGTGAAGACGACACGCATCCGTGCCCCAACGATCGTATTCGCTTAACGCGCAGAATCACCTGCGCGAACGAATCGCCAGCCACCGGGATGGTCTGGGATTGGTTCACGAATCGCGAAGCGTTAACTAATGAGATGACTTCGCTGATTCAATCAGAAGTGCACGGCTGAGGTATTCAGAGGGGATACGTTCTCACCGACCCGAGGAGGTAACAAGATGGATATCAGCGCATTGGCAAGCTCACTCACCACGGCACTCGTTCCGCTTCTGCCCTATTTGCTCAAAGCGGGTGAGAAGGCGGCGGAAGAAACCGGCAAGGCAGTCGCGGGGCAGAGTTGGGAATGGACCAAGTCACTCTGGACCAAACTGAAGCCGGGAGTCGAAGCCAAACCAGCCGCACTCGAAGCGGCGCATGACGTTGCGCATGCGCCTGAAGACGAAGACCTGCAGATAGCTTTGCGAGTGCAACTCAAGAAGCTGCTCACCGAGGATCAGTCGCTGGCGGAAGAAGTAAGCCGTTTGCTGGAGCAGGGCAAAGCGGCTGGCAACATCGTGACTGTTTCAGGCGAGCGCAACATCGCGATTGGCGGCGATGCCAAAGGCAACACGTTCGTCACAGGCGATCAACAGGTGAAGTCTTAACTAACGTGACTGACCGTCCAGCCCACGATAAAACTCCTCCCACCGTCGCCACGAGCGGTAATCGTGGTGTGGGCATTGGCGGTAATGTCACAAACAGCAAGATATATACTGGCGATATAATCGAGGCGCCTGATCCTGTAACAACGTCGCGGCATCAGCTTCGCGCGCCGGTGGGCGACTTCGTTGGCCGCGAGCGAGAGATCGACACTCTGATCAATGCTCTGCATCGTGAAAGCCGCGCTTGCATCACCGGCATCAGCGGCATGGGCGGTATTGGCAAAACAGAGTTAGCCCTGTTCGTCGCCGAGCAGCTTCGAGATGACTATCCTGATGCGCAGTTCTTCATCAACCTTCAAGGCACTGACACCAACCCGCGTTCGCCACAAGAAGTGATGGCCACTTGCGTCCGCGCTTTTCTTGGCCCGGAAGTGAAGTTGCCAGAAGACGCTGAGCAACTGTTGAATCTCTATCGCAGCCAGTTGAGCGGCAAGCGCGTGTTGCTGTTGCTCGACAATGCCGCTGACAGCGTTCAGGTGCGTCCGCTGCTACCACCAACCGGCTGTGCTGTCCTGGTTACTTCACGGCAGTCCGTCACTCTGCCGGGCATGTCGCCGCTAACGCTTCATCCTCTTACTGAGGAAGAAGCACGACAGCTATTGTTGGAGATCGCAGCCCGCGCCGAACCAGCAGCGGAACAGATCTGTAAACTCTGCGGATATCTCCCGCTGGCGCTGCGCGCAGCCGGCAGCCTGCTCGCGATCACGGCTGATCTGGACCCGGCGGACTATGCTGTGCAACTGCAAGACGAGCGCAACCGGCTAGAACGCATCGGCACGGAAGGTGTCGAGATCAGTGTGGAGGCCTCTTTCAATCTCAGCTATGCGCGACTGGCGACGGAAGCCTCGAGCGTTTTTCGCTTCTTGTCGGTGTTCCCGGCCACTTTCGATGCAGCAGCAGAAGAGGTCGTATGCGCAGACGTAGGGCATCTTCAACTCAGCGATTTAGTGCGGCGCAGTCTGGTGCTCTACGACGAGGGCACGAAGCGTTATCGTCTGCATGACCTGACCCGGCTGTTCGCAGAGGCAAAGTTAAGCGCCGAAGAGCGCGCGGTGGGTCAGAAACGTTTCGCAACGCATTACAAAAACGTGCTGGCCGCCGCAGACGAGCTATATATGGAAGGAGGCGAGTTGCTGCTGCGTGGTCTAGCGCTCTTTGATCTCGAGTGGGGCAACATTCAAGCAGGGCATGACTGGGTAGCCGCACAGGCTGATGCGGCTGATATAGATGTGGATCGGTTAGGCATGACTTACCCTGATGCTGGTGTGTATGTACTTTATCTGCGTCAGCACTCACGCGAGCGGATTCGCTGGCTGGAAATCGCCCTGGCCGCCGCTCGGCGATTGCAGGATCGAGCAGGCGAAGGCGTTGCGCTGGGCAATCTGGGCATTGCCTACGCCGAATTGGGAGAGACCCGCAGCGGCATCCAGTTCTATGAACAACGCCTGATTATCGCCCGCGAGATTGGCGACCGCCGCGGCGAAGGCGCTACGCTGGGCAACCTGGGCATTGCCTACAAAAACCTTGGCGAGACCCGGCGTGCCATCCAGTTCCATGAACAGCGCCTGACTATCGCCCGCGAGATTGGCGATCGCCGCGGCGAAGGCAATGCGCTCGGCAACCTCGGCATTGCCTACGCTAACCTGAGTGAAACCCGGCGCGCCATCCAGTTCTATGAACAAGATCTCGCTATCGCCCGCGAGATTGGCGACCGCCGCGGCGAAGGCTCTGTGCTCGGCAACTTGGGCCTTGCGTACGCCGACCTGGGCGAGACCCGGCGCGCCATCCAGTTCTATAAACAAGCTTTGCTTATTGATCGCGAGATTGGCGACCGCCGTGGCGAAGGCACAGATCTCTGGAATATGAGTCTGGCGCTGGACCAACTCGGCGAGCGCGCTCAAGCCATCCAACACGCCGAACAGGCACTCACCATTCGCGAGCAGATCGAAGATCCTCGTGCCGCGAAAGTGCGGACACAACTCGCCGGCTGGCGCGAACAAAAAAACACGTGAAACTCGCTTGCTCAGGTGAAAACGTAGGGCGAGGTAACGCCGATCGCTATGACTAAACTTGAGGCGCCAATTTGGCGCTTCAAAAATTTCGGCCTCCTCCACCGCAAATTGAAACATGGAATCCAATGGATTTCTTTTTACGGTGCGATTGAGCGCAAGCAACCAACACGTGAAACTCACGTCTTCACTGCGCGCCTCTCTGAACCGGTCACAAACTGTGACCGGTTCAAACTTTTGAGAAGCCAATTTGACATCTCAAACATCAGCTTCCTCTGCCGTGAGTGGGTTACGTTTGATTACGCCGAAGGCGTTGGCTAATTACAGCCCAGGGTTCGAGCTTGCGAGAACCCTGGGTTAGCTTTCGAAATGGTTACAACCCTGAAAGGGTTGCACGGTTGGCGAACCCTTTCAGGGTTAGAACGCTTTTTATGTTTGGTCCCCAGGGTTCTCGCAAGCTCGAACCCTGGGCTGAGATTAGCCAACGCCTTCGGCGTTATCGCAGTATTCAGAACACGAACCTTTGGCGTTAATTGCCGTATTCACGACACGAGCGTGTCGTCTGCCAGCAACTCGCTCTCAAATACCGCAATCTGCGCCTCGACAACGCCGTTGAAATTCAACTCACCACAGCGAGTAAAGGCAAGGTGCTTCGCCAGATTCGCAAGTGCTTTCGGGTGCGATGCGTTTTCCAACGTCGACATGAGGACAAGCAGCGCGGCTGATTTCGTTCCCGCTTCATCACCAGCGCGACAGATTAGCTCAGCCAGTGCCTCGACCTTCTCTTCGTCGGTGTTGGGTATGTTCAAGTAGCCCGCCTCATCGAGGAGGGTTTCGCCCGCATCGGCGCGACGCACGAGTTCCGGCAGCAACGGATCGTTCGTCTCCAAAGCGTAACGAATAATCGCGCGACTCGGCGCATCGATTGACTGGTCGTTTAAGACTGCCTGCGCTCTTTCTTTAACCGCATTGATGAAAGTGTTGGTTTGGTTTACGTGAGGAGTTTCGCGCACGCTTGCGCTACTATCATTAGCCATGATTGTCATCCTTTCTTTGGAAGGTTGATAGTCAAGGGTCGGCGTTGTGTTCAGAGCACAATGTCGGCCCGCTTCGTTTTTTTGAGGGGTTGGCGGCACTATAGCACATCTGTCTTCGCTCTTGTGCGTTTCTTTTGAAATCAATTAGCATTCACACGCTCACTCGTTCCAGCAACCTCTAACGTGAAATGACGCCTGGCCCAACCGAACTCAAAGCCGCACTGCAACGCCTCATCGACGGCAACGCCGGCGAAGCTGATAAGAATGCAGTGCGCACGGCGTTGAATACCGGCGTGCTGGTCACTGGCGAAAGTGCGGTGGCTATCAATGGCAACGCTTCAGACGCGATCATCATTACAGGCGATCAGAACATCGTGTTCCCTGACGCGGCCACTGTCCTGACTGCCCTCGGCTCGATTGCTCCAACACGACTTCACGAAGCGCCGCGACCACCGGCTGACTTTACCGGCCGCGAAGATGAGCTTAAAGAGTTGCTGTCCGCAATCGAAGCCGGCGGCGTTACCATCTCCGGTTTGCAGGGGATGGGCGGCATCGGCAAAACCGCCCTTGCGCTCAAACTCGTCGAACGGCTCAAGCCACGCTATCCCGACGCCCAGTTCTTTCTCGATCTCAAAGGTGCGAGCACCCAACCGCTCACCGTGGCTGAGGCCCTGGCCCACGTCGTTCGCGCTTACCATCCCGCCGCCAAACTCCCTGAGAGTGAAAACGAGTTGCGTGGCCTCTATCTCTCCGTGCTCGATGGCCAACGCGCGCTGCTACTGATGGACAACGCCGCCGACGCCGCGCAAGTTGAGCCGTTGATTCCACCTGCTGGTTGCCTGCTGCTGGTTACTTCGCGCCATCATTTCACCCTGCCCGGACTGGCTGCGAAAAACCTCGACACGTTGAGTGCCGCAGATGCGCGCAACCTGTTGCTGACCATTGCGCCACGGATTGAAACGCAGGCTGACGAGATCGCCGCACTGTGCGGGCATCTGCCGCTGGCATTGCGACTGGCGGCCACAGCAATGGCGAAGTACAGAAATCTTTCAGCCGCGGATTACGTTCGGCGTTTGCGTGATCGGCAACAACGGTTGAAATTGATCGATGCTTCGCTCAGTTTGAGTTATGAGTTGTTGAGTGAAGCGCTGCGTGAGCGGTGGCGCTGGCTCACGGTTTTCCCTGACACGTTTGCGGACGATGCGGCAGCCTCGGTGTGGGAAGTTGAAATAGACCCGGCGCAGGACATCCTGGGTGAACTAATGGCCACCAGCATGGTGGAGTGGAACGAGACCAGCGATCGGTATCATCTGCACGACCTTGCGCGGCTGTTCGCGGACGCAAAGTTGAGCGCAGAAGAGCGCATGGTTTGTCAGAAACGTTTTGCAACCCATTACAGGAATGTGCTAGCCGCCGCAACCGAGCTATATCTCAAAGGCGGCGAGTCGGTGCTACGTGGTCTGGCGCTCCTTGATCTCGAGTGGGGCAATATTCAAGCAGGACATGCATTTGTGGCCGCACAGGCTGATGGGGCAGATGCAGATGTGACTCAGTTGGGCATGACTTATCCTCATGCCGGTGTGTACGTGCTAAGTCTGCGGCAGCACTCACGCGAGCGGCTTCGTTGGCTGGAAATCGCCTTGGCCGCCGCCCGGCGATTGAAGGATCGAGCTGGCGAATGCGCTGCGCTGGGTAACCTGGGAATTACGTATGCCGCCATAGGCGAAACTTACCGAGCCATCGAGTTCTATGAACAACAATTAGCAATTGCTCGCGAGATTGGCGACCGTCAAGGCGAAGGTAATGCGCTGGGCAACTTGGGTCTTGCCTACGGAGCGATGGGCAAGACGCGCGGAGCCATTGAGTTCTATGAGCAACAGTTAGCAATCGATCGGGAGATTGGCGACCGCAGAGGCGAAGGCCATGCGCTGAGCAATCTTGGAATGGCCTACAAAAACCTGGGCGAGACTCAGCGCGCCATCCAGTTCCTTGAACAAGCTTTGCTCATTGCTCGCGAGATTGGCGACCGCAGAGGCGAAGGCGCTGATCTGGGCAACCTAGGCCTTGCCTATAAAAACCTGGGTGAGACTCACCGCGCGATCCAGTTCTTTGAACAATCCTTGGTTATCGCCCGCGAGATTCGCGACCGCCGAGGTGAAGGCAATGCGGTGGGCAGTCTCGGCATTGCCTATGTCGTCTTGGACGACACCTGCCGCGCCATCCAGTTCTTTGAACAACAGTTAGTAATTGATCGCGAGATTGGTGACCGAAGAGGCGAAGGCATTACGCTGTGGAATATGAGTCTGGTGTTGGATCTACTCGGCGAGCGTGCTCAAGCCATCCAACACGCCGAACAGTCACTCACCATTCGAGAGCAGATCGACGATCCCAACGCCGTGCAAGTGCGCGCGCAACTTGCCGAGTGGCGCGAGCAAACAAACACATGAAATACTGCCACCCAGCGCGAACGAACCTATCTCTTTGCGACCTCGAGCTCAGCCTTGTCCAATGAAGACCCAATTGAGACTCACTCCAATGCTCACACTGAATAAATACCCACTCTGCTTACTTTTGACGAGTTGCCTCCTTGCCTATAGCTGTAGTACGGCTAAAGAACTTGGCAAGACACTGGGCGACCTCGCAACCGTTCGCGCTGAGCTCATAAAGAAGTTTGGTGAGCAAGATGTCAATCTACGCGTAAACACCTTCAAGAATCAGACGAATATTCTTGTTACATACGTCAACTCACCTTTGAACCAAAAGTCTTCGGAAGACCGTGCAAAGCGCGCACAGGAAACCGCAGACGTGGTCAAGCTGCATTATCCTTCTATTAAGAACATCAACCAGATCATGGTTGGATTTATGCGGGCTACAACTCGTCTGGTGATATTCCACTGGTCTGAGGTGATCGAGATCTACGGCTTTGACAATGAAGCGCGAGCACTACGTGATCCGAGTATCGCTCCTTTGGATTCAAGTAAGCCTTCAGTTCATTACTCGGCAACTCAAAATGAAACAGAGATCTCAAGCCGTGGCATCCAGCTCGAAGGCACGACCGAAAACGGCGTGCTTTTTGTTGCACATTTCTCGGTAGTCGGAAACGTCAATAAGATCACGCCGAAGCCCCCTCACGAAGTGTTGCTGGACTTTGCCGCGTTTTCTGACAAACCCAGGTTTCCGAATGTCACGAAAATCAGTTTTCTTTCAGATAACAAGGTTGTCTATCTAACCGACGGTCAATTCTCGACGTCGAAAGTGACGGCTGACAAGTACTGTGAATTTTTGTATCTCAAGGTTCCCACGCCAGCGTTTCTTAAGATTACTTCGGGCAGCACAGTCAAGCTTAGGCTCAACGAAACCGAGTACACGCTAACGGATAATCAACTCCTGCAAATCCAACGGATGTCTGATTACCTCAGGGAATGAGAAGAGATGTCGTATGCACGTCTCTGTGCAACCTCTGTGTCCTC
>Ga0068859_100004679_pt1 | contig 13936 bp, 9 predicted proteins | sample KBSSwiS22_FD_66585 | JGI IMG/M metagenome (GOLD analysis project Ga0068859, IMG submission 66585) | Switchgrass rhizosphere microbial communities from Kellogg Biological Station, Michigan, USA - KBS Switchgrass S2-2 | ecosystem: Host-associated > Plants > Roots > Rhizosphere > Soil ... | reverse complement strand
AGTGATCTCTTGGCCCACTCACCGCGAAGGGTTCCAAGGGCTCGATCCACCACATTCAATTAATCTGAAGGCCAGAGGAGAGCCCGGAGTAAATTTGTTCCTGGTGCATTCGTTTTGTGGGTTAACGAAACGCCGGCGGTGATTGCTGCTGTAGGTTCTTACTTGGATCCCGATCGGTAGGGAAGGGAATTTGAGGTTTGACGCTGCTGCGGTCTGGCGTAGTTGTTTGTGGCGCGATAGATCACGACGAATGTTAATGGGTTTAGTGTGGGTAAGGCGGATCGTTGACACGAGTAGGGTCTGGGGTTCGAATCCCCACGAGCCTGCCGAATTTTTTAGCCCAGGAAGAATTGAGATTGGTATGCTGTTGGTGAAGGCTAAAAATGTGGTGTCACATCCGAGTCACACGAAAAAGCTCTATAAGCACCAAGAGCAATTTATGCACTGACAGAAAGTGTCATTTTGTTAGCATTTTTGAATATTATGTGAAAAACAAGGTAAAACAGAGGGGGTTGCTGTTCCCCCCTTCGGCACCAAGAATTTCAAAATTCCTCAATAAAACGCAGAGTTTCGAAGTTTGGGAACAACTAAGGTACAAACACTTGTGTTGGAGTTGGCTCCGAGCAATTCTCAACCTCATGAAATCTGCTTGAAACGAACGGTTGTGACTTTCTCTCAGAAGATGGTTTGCTTATCGTCGCATTGGTCGTGAAAATTTGGACATGACTGACAAGCCCGTCGGGATTCGGATCCCAGACCTCTGGCGGGTCAACGTAGCGCCTCATTGATTTGACGCTTCAGTGGGTCTTCCTCAGAAAGTAACTGTGCTTCCCGTTTCAAGCTGGCAATCAGTTTTCGACGTCCCTGTTCGTGAAGATGGATTGCGAGGAGCTCAATTCCTAACTTAATCACGTATTCGCGATCAAGTGATCCAAAAAGATGAGGTCTCATCAACAGTGAGTTGGTCGTTTGCTCGAAGCCTCTATCTGTAATTCTTTTGCACTTGAGCCAACGCAGTGCGTGACGTGATACTTTCAACCAATCGCTGTCAGGCACCCTGTCTGGGCGATAGCGGAGTACTCGATTCCAAACGTAGTCGCCATCAGGGTTCTCAGGATGCAATTCCAACCATTTTATTGCAAGCGCCACGAGTTCTTTTTGCGGTGCCTGATCTTCAATGCGATATTGCAGGCATGCTCTTAGTAAGAAAGTGGCTTCGGCATCCGCAAGCCGGTCTCGCAATCGCTGAATAGCGGATGTTAACAGTGGAATTCTTGCGTTAGGCGGTACATCATCGCGCCGAAAGAGCCTGTTGAGAACAAACTCCGCCTCGGTAGAGTAATAAAAAGTCTCGACCCACTCGACCGCCTTCGCAAGCAGGGGCGCTGCATCGTTGCCTCGGATTTCTCTTTGGTCAAGCAGCGGAGTAAGAACAAATCCAGCCTCGATCGTGTCGTGATAAGCCTCGAGCCAACGCAGCGCAAATTCACGAACTGAATTCGCTTCATGATCTTCAAGATTGGTGCGGTCAAGCAAGAAGTGGAGAATAAATCGAGCCTCGATCGTGCTTTGATGTGATTCAAGCCAACGCAGCGCAAATTGATGCGCCTTATTCGCTTCGTCACCTTCAAGGTTGGTGCGGTGAAGCAAGGACTGGAGAACAAAGCTGGCCTCGATCGTGCTTGGATGTGATTCGAGCCAACGCAGCGCAAATTGATGCGCCTTATTCGCTTCGTCACCTTCAAGATTCGTGCGGTCAAGCAAGGACTGGAGAACAAAGCTGGCCTCGATCGTGCTTGGATGTGATTCGAGCCAACGCAGCGCAAATTGATATGCCTTATTCGCTTCGTCGCCTTCAAGATCGGGGAGCTCAAGCAACGCTCTTAAGACATACCAAGTCTCGATTCGGTCGTAATACTGTCTCAACCAAGCAAAACTAAATCGTCTGGCCTCATTCAAAATGTCAGGTGAGACTTCTTTGTGCTTTAGTAGGCGACTGAGAACAAATCGGGCCTCGCCTGAACTGTAATAGTTGCTTAACCATGAAATCGCAAATGCTGCGACTTTTCTGCTGTCTTCAGATATCAGGTCAGCCCGAAGCAGCAGACCACTAAGAACAAACTGTGCTGAGAAAGCCTGACAATGTCCTTCCAGCCATGTTAACGCCAAAGTGACCAGTGTCTGATCGCAAGCCTCAATAGTTCTCAGGCTCTTATAAAGTAAATGGCGCGCTACCTCTTTGGTGCTGTGCGCATGCAACCAAGGTAGAACTAATAAGTCCCAGTTTTTGATGGCAGTTCGATCCCATGGCGGTCCGCTGAGGATAGCTCCCAAAGCATAGCCAGTTGAATCCGGATCGCCCATTTCCAACACCTTGCCGATTGTGAGCGCGTTGGTATCAAGCCACCCTTCCAAGGAAGCGGCGAGTGATCCAGCGATTTCGTCGCTTTTAACTGAGTTGAGTACCCGCCGCGCAGCTATTGCCAACCTACCGATACCGCGTGGAATGGTCAGTGCGCAAGAGAGCACGGCCGCCAATTCTCGCTCAAATACGATTGCATCCAGATGGATTGTTTGGTCAATCACTTCATCAGCTACGACATCGTGCGCAGTTGAATCGAATAGTCCATGAGTTTCCAGCCAGCCGAATCTCAGCAGCGACTCTACGAGTATTCGCGCATCTTCTCGGGCAGTAGGCCATTGCAGATTCTCGAAAGCTGACTTAGCGGCTAGAATCAGAGTCTCGCGCGTGTCGGGCGCACAGGCCAGTGTCGCAGCCGCAGCGACCATTGGCGTTTCAGGACGCGCCGGCACCAAAGATACGACATCGTGACTTACCGACAGCGCATTCTCTTGCAAGCGTCGCTGAAGCCACTGAACGAGATCTCCCGAACGAAACGTTGAAGTGTTGATGTCTTTCAATAAGTTCTCAGTCGCTCGAATTTCTAGTTCTCGCGCGATTAGCAGTGCAATGATTGCGCGCGTGCCGCAGAGGCGGATCACCTCGCGCTTGCCAATCATTCCCGAAGCCAGCGGTGCTACTCGGTTTGCCATCATTTCTATAATGGCTGACTTATGTGCCTCTGTGGGTCGTATTTCGATTACTCTAAACAACTCGTCACGCTCTGGGTTATGAAGGGTCATCCATCCCGGTCTGGCGTTAGCCAGCAGCCGAAGCTGGATTCCGCGTTCATTTGCAGATGGAATCAAAGAACGTCTAAGGCTCCCGAGATCGAGTCTTTGCATCTGATCGATGTAATCGAAGATCAATAGGGTTTGTCCGGTAGAGTACGGGAGGACTATCTCTGCTAGATTTTCAGTTTCTATGCCTGGTTCGTCTGGTAATACGTGAAGGACTCGCCATCCACCGTTCGCCGCGTGAGTGCCGACTTCAATTGCAGTTCTAGTCTTGCCAACACCTCCACCTCCGACTAGTAACACGCCATAGTCTTTGCCGCTTGATTCGAGTTCTTGCAGAATGCGCTCGGGATGAAAAGAGGCGTCTAGCGTCGGCTGAACAAACTCGAGTTTGGAAGGAACTAAATATTCGCGAAATCCAGAAAGCCTGTTGAGATACGTCGCGTGATCAAGGATGAGTTCCAGTTCAATACCCAGCCATTCATCACAAACGTGAGGTAAGGAGTTGAGCCAGAAACGCAAATCACTCCAATCCACAACCCGAATTGATTCAATTGGCGGACGCTGATCGGTAGGCAACGATTCGAAGAACTCTTGAATCGCCTTTGTGAGGCTTGAACGTAACTGTTCGGCTTGGAGGTGGGTGCTAACACAATAGGTATACGATCGGGTTTCGAGCCAAGGTTCAAACAGACCCTTCCAGCCTGCGGAAGCATTGGCCTCCAGCTTCTTCTTTACCGCTGCCCATTGGGCCAGAATATTTCTCTCAATATCTTTGAGCGTGTCATCATGAGTTTTGCATTCGACTATCAGTGGGAGAGGTAGATTTTTAAACGGCCCTTCTAAAGGTGCGGCGTCGAGCAAAAACGCGTCTATGCTGCCATCACGACCCCTCGTAGGGGAAACGTGAGCATAAGGTCCTGCCATTTCTTTTAGGGCGTCGCCCAACAGTTGCTGAAAGGCATCTTCCGACCTCGCAAACTGCTTTGCCCTAGGCCCGAAAAAAAGGCGAAGATCGAAGTTTTGGGGAAACGATCTAGCCATTTATGTCTTTCTTAAGAGCGCCAGTAGTAGTCGATGCCCCTTAGATTGGGAGTGGTGGCAATCACTTGAGTGGGGCGTGGCATCAATAACAGAAAAAGGATTTTCTAACAACAGAAAGTTTGCAAGTGGCCAACGGATTTAGTCGAACTGCTGCGAGATTGGGCAACGCAAAGCGGCTATAAGTTGCCGTAAATATAGGCGGTCTCGAGATGTTTGTATGTTTCGGTATTTAATTCATAACTGTTCAGAATAGTGTGCCTAATTTCTAGGTGAAATTTCTCCACATCACAATGGAGTCGGGAACTGAAAGGAGCAGTCTGTGATCAAGAAATTGTCAGAGCCAAAAAGACTCCGGCAGTAATTACCTGACAATGCGCACCGGCATAAAAAGGATCGACGACAAACTTACACATGTCTTGTCATTTGCTATTACAACTTCGGAATTCCTCGTGCCGAATGCCAAATGCGCACAATGTTGCAGAGCGTGGTTTGGTGAGTGCGGTACACGACTCGATACGGGCGGAAAATGATCTCGCGAACATTGTTGTTCCGATATTCCGGAACGATGCGACCTAGTTCTGGAAATTCCTATAGACGGTCTGTCTCAAAATCAACTCGTATCCGAAAGACATTGCACGGTTGGGATTGTCGCGTGCGATGAAGACTACTATATCGTGAAGGTCGTCTCGTGCAGCGGGAGACCAGATTAGTTTGTAAGCCATGAGGCGAACTGTCTTTTACTTCGTCGTGAGGAATGCCTTCGCCTCTATCAAGTTGATCGAGACCTTTCTGTACCGCAGCCATAAACTCGATTCGCTGTGCTATCTCTTCTAGCGAACAGTCATCCGGCAAGGCGCGAATTGTTTCAAGTACGATCTCTTTCTCTGTCATGGGCCGATTATGAGATTGGCCGATTGTGCAAGAGCGAATCAAGATGGAATTACAAAGAAATCTGCACAAGGGATCTAAAGGCATGCTCCGATTCTTTGAGTCGGTTCCTCGCTAGTAATATCTCAAAGCTCGGTACAAAGTTGGGAACAACTAAGGTACAACTGGGTGCTGACAGTGCTGCGGTGCGGTCGGTGCGGAACTCCGCAATTGCAGTTTTCCTGAGAAAATCAAAAATCCTTAGTAAACGCGCAAAACAATGTATTGCTGAAGAGCCCCCCCTTCGGCACCAAATGAAAAAATTAAGCGTTGCGATAAAGAACTTAGCAAGGCGACCTCACTAGTCCTGTGACAACTAAGGCACCAAAATCTCCGATAAGAAGAATTCTAGTTTTATTTAGCCTCCCGTGCGAAGACACATCAACACATTTTGTTGTTGACATCGAATAGAGACGGTGGTATATCGAGGGCTCCAAAAAAATGGAAGCGGCTGCAACTTTTGAATTAGCCGCAAGCTCAAACATCGACCAGGCGTCCGATAATTTGTACCCGACTCACTGACCAAAGCGAGATTTTCCCGCACCTCAGTTAGCCGAGTTTTTCTAACTGTCTTAGAGGTTGGCTACTCCCAACCGAAACCTTTAACTGTTACCGACCTCCCCGGTCCAGTTCACTCGAACCTGCCCAGAGGAAAAAGCATCCCAGCGCGATCGTCCGCGATGGGAATTAACCGCCCAGTACGTCTGCTTCAAACAGTTGATCAGCCAATGATCGACCGTCCTGAATAGGCCTCCCCCGGTCGATCTGAAAGGGAGAGAGGCCTATGTCTACATCAGGAATAGACGTCAAAAGAGTATCTCCGCTCGACTTGCTTGAGCCCGCGCCAACCAATCTAGTTCAAATCAAACCTTTAACCAGCAAGCTGCAATGGGAGGCCTCGAGATATAACCTCAGAACCACAGCAGCAGATGGCAGCTACGTACTCTGGAACAGCTACACGGGCGCTATCTGCGTCATCAAGCCGCAGCAACGGGAGGGCGTTCAGGTCTTGTTGAAACAAGGCTATACGGGCGAGCCAAAAGGAGTAGTCAAGTATCTCTCGGACAACGGCTTTCTGGTACCAAAAGGAACCAACGAGTATCGCAAGCTACAACTCGCCTTCGGTCAGCAGCACTATCGTCAAGACGTTCTTGAACTGATTCTGCTCGCCTCTGAAGACTGTAACTTCCGTTGCACCTACTGCTATGAGGATTTCGCAAGAGGAACGATGCTGCCTTCTGTCCGTGAAGGCATAAAGAAGATGGTTGAAAGGAAAGCACCGCACTTGCGGCAGCTGACGATCGGCTGGTTCGGCGGTGAGCCGCTTTACGGCTTCTCGGCGATGGAAGATCTGGGCCCGTACTTCGTCGAGATCGCCGAAAAATATTCGCTCGGCTATCTCAGTCACATTACGACCAACGCTTATCTGTTGACACCGGACGTTGCCGAAAAGCTGTTGGCGTGGAAGGTCCTCAATTACCAGATCACGATCGACGGAATGCGGGAGCAGCATGACCACAACAGACCCGCCAGAGATGGTAGCGGTACATTCGATCAGATCATCTCCAATTTGATTGAACTCAAGAAGAGAGCAGAACCCTATCGCGTTCGCATTCGGGTGAACTACGACAAGGAAAACCATCCTTACATCGAAGAGCTCTTGCTGCTTTTGCAAAAGGAGTTTGGCGGTGACGACCGCTTTACTGTGGCCTTTCATAGCATTGGCAGATGGGGCGGACCAAACGACCAGCATCTCGAAGTCTGTGGCGTCGACGAAGCGAAAATGGTGAAAGAACATCTACGCCAGTCAGCCAAAGAAAAGGGCTTCCAGCCAGCGGGAACTTTGCGCGAGATGAATAGCGTGGGCAGCAACGTTTGCTACGCAGCTCGGCCATACAATTTCATCGTGGGCGCCGATGGCAAGCTGATGAAGTGCACCATCGTCCTCGATAAAGAAAACAACAACATCGTCGGCCAGTTAACACCGGACGGCGACATGATCATGAATGCCGACAACATGGCGCTTTGGGTTGAGCCGGCGTTTGCGAACGACACCGGCTGTCAGAAGTGCTCCATTTTGCCGACCTGCCAGGGAATCTCATGCCCGCTGATCCGTATCGAGCATAACAAGAGTCCATGCGCAGCCACGCCTAAGAATAACGTTCGCAATGAACTGTTGTTGGCAATGGAGACCGCCAAGGTTAAGTCGCGCGAGGTCATGGTCAACTTCGATTGATATCACCGAATGGCAGGTTTCCGCCGCGAATGACGCGGATAAAAATCAGGATTTTAAGCCGCGTCCTCCGCGGTTACCTCAACACCATGTCTACTAGCGCAGAGCCAATTCGGGTTCCCTTTGACGCGCTTGCGGATGATCAACGTTTGCTCTACTACCGCAAGGCGCTGAAAGACTTCGAAATGGATGTCTCGACGAAGGTTGAACTATTCGCTCAGTTTCGCGAATGGCTCGACCAGTGGACTGATGAGGTTATCCTTAGATCTCACCAGCGACAATACAATCCAATCTACTTGAACCTACTCTCCGTGTTTGGCGAAGAGCTGACAAATGAGGAGGTTCATTCCCGCACTATCCGTTATATCAAAGCGAAGCTTTTGAGTGAATGCGAATACTACTTGTATTTGTCGCAACTGTTCGAGCTGGTCAAGTCCGGCTCGAGAAAAACTTCGTCTGCGACTGATCAGAATCTGCTGCGGCTCAAGGGTTGGGACCTGGACCTGATCCGCTCACTGTTAAGCCGCGGCAGAGGGTTGATAATCTGTAGTTTCCGCTTTGGCGCCATTCGTTACGTCCCGAGCGATTTAGCGTTGCTGGGGTTTCCCATCTCCCAGATGGCTAACCTGGCCTTTTATGAAGGAATCCAACCAGCTTTTGACTCACTGGGGCCCTGGCCCCGGAAAACACGTCCCGTTCCTGGAGAATCGGCTCCGCAAGCTGAAAACATCCGGCTCCTCAAGACCCTCTACGTGGAAGATCCCCGTTGCACAGTTGAATTTGTGGACGCGTTGAAGCGGAACGAAATGGTTGCGTTCTGCATCGAGGGTAATAGCGGAGCGGATGGTCCATGGGGTGATACGTCCAGGAGCACGATCAATTTTCTGGGCCTGCGCATCTCAGTGAAGAATGGAGCGGCCCGGTTGGCGGCTGCGCTGAGAGCCCCGATTCTTCCTCTAATAGTTCTGAAAGATGGTGCCGCGAGCGGACAGATTGTTTTCAGTGAACCCATCATTCCTCCTGCGGGACTCAAACCTTCGGAAAGCAGAAAGTTTGCCCAGACGACAATGCAATCGCTTTATGCGTGGATGGAGTCGCATGTTCGTCTTTATCCAAAACAGTGGGAAGGCTGGTCGGCGGTGCACCGCTGGCGATGTCGTGGTGAAGACGCTGTCGAGAGAGCGCACGCCTTGAATTACGCGGATGGAGAAACGATCGCCAGGCTGCTGCGCGACGGCAAGAAGTTCAGCGTGAATCCACGCCGCGTGGCGCAATTGCCGACGAAAGACGGTGTGACGTGGGTCGACCTTAAAACACTCAAGGGATTTCAGAACCCAAAGTGGGCCGGGCAGGAGAATGTGCTGGCGGCACTTTCGTCACCATCCGGGCTTGATCTGAGCTGGATCAACCGAAACCAAAGCGATCCCGACTGGGAAGAAAAGATCTGTTTACTTTTGGCTTACTTGCAGCAGTCAGATTTAATTGCTGCGGTCTGAACCTCGCAACCACGGAAGCTGAAGAGTAACTTCAGCATCCACTCCATATAACCGCTTTGTTTGGATCAACCACACAAAGCGCTCTGTTCAACCTTGACATTCGAGTGCCCCGCGGGTTCTCGGGTGCCCTCAACATCCTGGCGGAGGTAGTTATGACTGAAAAAGACCTAAGTAAGTATGGACTACTGGAAGAGTTCTCAATTGAGGAACTCGAACAGCGGCTCGAATTTGAAGCATGGCTCGATGGGAACTGCGGTTGTGCTCCCACAAATATCTGCCCGATCTACCCCGATACAGATTGCGGTTGCGGTTTTGAGTAGCTCGGTTCGATCAGTGCAGGCTTTTCGCTGAATCTCTTTCAGCCGAAGGTGGTTTCATCTGGAAAGCCTGCATTTTTCAAGCCTTTGAAAAGGACAAAGGGAGAGAGGGTACTTGCATGGTCTACTCGTTCAATCAATCGCTTTCAGTTTACCCGCTCGATGCGGCTTCAGACCAAGCAATGGTCCTTTGCGAGGTTCCGGCGCAAAAAGGTTCGACGGTAAGATTTGCGATGCCCGCCGCTTTGCTCGAACTGCTAAAAATGTTTGACGGGCAAAGGGACGTGACGGAAGTCTTTGCAGCTTACGACAAGCTCAACCCGGGAAAATATTCGTTGCCGAAGGTAGAAAGTCTGGTGCAAAGTTTTCTCGTTCCCAAAAGCCTCCTGGTTGATCTCAATACGCCCGCCTTTCTGCCGGACAGTTCGAAACGCGCTTCATACCTTTTTGGGAAAGTACGTCTGATCCCGCAGCGCGTCGTGTATCCAGTAGCAAAGTTATTCGGCTGGGCCTTCGACAAACGATTGCTGATAAGTTGGCTGTCGATCTTCTGCCTGACTCATTTGCTCTTTTATCTGTGGGTCTTACCCAATCATCGTACGGAGATCAGCCATATCGGCAGTGCAACCGTTTCGGTCCTGATGCTCCTCAGCTTACTGGCGGCCTTCATTCATGAGTTGGGCCATGCTTCGGCGCTTGTCGGGTATGGTTGCAAGCAGACCGAGATTGGCTTTGGCATATATTTCTACTATCCGGTTCTTTACACGGATGTCTCCGAAGCATGGAAGTTATCGCGTCACCAGCGGGCGATGATCGACATGGGCGGCGTTTATTTTCAATCAGTTTTTCAACTCCTGCTGCTCGCTCTTTTCTTCATCACTAGCTCGCCTGTTCCGATCTACTTCTTTATTTTTACTGACCTGATTATGTTTCGCACGATGAATCCTTTTCTGAGAATGGACGGCTACTGGCTGGTGGCTGATCTTTTCGGCATTTTCAACCTGAGACAACAATCGACGAAGCTCATCAAGCATTACGTGCTCAAGTTATTTAGCGTGAACCGTGAGGAGCGCACTCCGCTACACGCTCTCAAGCCGGGAGCACGAATGGCTCTCGCCGGTTATTCCTTACTTTCCACAGTCTTCTTCTTCTTCATCTGCGCAATCATGATTCGGTACTCGCTTCTTTACATGGTTCCGACGTATCCAGGACGGCTTATGACCCTGTTGCAAGTGGTCCTACACTGGCCGCTCGATGTGCTCAAGCTCTTCAGTCTGTTATTTGAAATGCTCTGGCGTACGGCGGTGCTCGTTGGGCTGTCGCTATTCACTTATCGACTGTTGCGAACCGCGTGGGGCGTGGTCAAGTTTCTGGTCCAAACGTTGTGGCAGAAAATCGGAGGATCTTCATCGACAGGTTACGCAGATTCTGCAAATCAATCTGTGTAAGCTGTGGATAAAAATGCATGAGTGCGGAAACGATCATCGACGTTCTTCGGCAGCGTGCTGAACTGACGCCGCACAAACGAGTCTTCCTATTCCTCGACAAGGGTGAGCGCGCAGGTGCGTCTCTCACTTTTGCGCAACTCGATCGAAGAGCGAGGGCCATGGGCAGCCGCCTCGCCGCTCTTGGCGCCACGGGCAAACAGGTGCTGCTGCCTAATCCGCCGGGTTTGGAGTTTGTCGCAAACTTTTTCGGCTGTTTGTACTCCGGTGCTGTGGCCGTGCCTGCCTGTTCATCACTTCTTTCGGCACGCAAACACGATCATCTGCAAACGATCGTGCAAGACGCTGAAGTGGAATTCATCCTGGCGGCGTCCAGCGAGTCGTTAACCTCGATCGCCGGCGAGGAGTTAACTCTGTTGGCTTCCGACGAAGTGCCGGAAACCGAAGCAGCGGAATGGTCACCAACGGACTGCAAGGCTGATGACGTCGCGTACATTCAGTACAGTTCCGGCTCCACGTCCACGCCAAAAGGAGTCGTGATCTCGCACCGCAATGTGATGTGCAATCAGCAGATGCTCCAGCAGGCTTTCAGGACCAGCGACGACAGCGTAATCGTTTCCTGGTTACCACACTTTCACGATATGGGTCTCGTCGGTGTTATCCAGCGCGCTGTCTATGTAGGCATGTTCGGTGTGTTGATGGCGCCGATCGAGTTTATACGCAGACCAGTTCAATGGCTCCACGCGATTTCGAAGTATCGAGCGTCGATTAGTATCGCGCCGAATTTTGCCTACGACCTTTGCGTTGAGCGCGTGAAAGATGAAGCAATCGGAGAGCTTGACTTGAGTTGTTGGGAAGTGGCTTTCAACGGCTCCGAACCGGTCAAGGTTGAGACGATGAAAAGGTTCGCGGAGAAGTTTGGCAAAACGGGTTTTCGCGCGGAGAATTTTTACCCGTGCTACGGATTGGCAGAGGCGACGGTTTTTGTCTCCGGTCGCGCGCCGTCTGAGGCGGTTGTATCGAAGGGCCAGGTCGTGAGTTGCGGTCCAGCCTGCGCGACTGAGCGCGTACTGATTGTCGATCCAAAAACTCACCGGCGCTGTTCGGAAGGAAGCGAAGGTGAGATCTGGGTGGCCGGACCACACGTCGCGCAAGGTTATTGGAAACGTCCCGCTGAAACACGCCAGACGTTTAAAGCCTCTTTGAGCGACAACCGCGACGGCCCGTTTCTGAGAACGGGAGATCTGGGCTTCCTCCTCGACGGACAACTGTACGTGACCGGACGTTTGAAGGAACTGATCATCCTGCATGGCAAGAACCATTATCCGCAGGACATCGAAGCGACAGTCGCGACGTGCCATCCGCTACTGCGTCGTGATTGCGGTGCGGCCTTCTCTGTCGACGTGACCGGGACGGAAGAGTTGGTAGTGCTCCACGAAGTGAAAAGACAAACGCCGCCGGAGAAGAGCTTCGAAATCAAGTGCGCGATCCGGCAAGCGCTGGCTGAAGATCGAGCCATAAAACCGTACTCAGTCGTGTTGCTTAAACCCAACACGATTCCCAAAACCTCGAGCGGCAAAATCATGCGTTCAGCTTGCCGGGCAGATTTCCTGCGCAACAACTTAACCGAAAGCGTTTTCGCTTAACGTAGCGAGCCCATAAACCATAGGGACATTCCAGTGATAGAAATGACGACAGTGAAACAAGTAGAACAGAGCGAAGTTCTTGCCTGGCTAAAACTGAAGTTTGCTACGTGGCTGGAAGTGCCGGTGGAGGAATTTGATCCCACGCGACCCATTTCGAGGTATGGATTGGACTCAATCAGTGCTGTAACGCTTTCCGTTGAGCTCGAGGAAGAATTGGATATGGAGTTGGATACCGCAGTGTTGTGGGATCGTCCGACTCTCGAGAACCTGTCCGAGCACCTCACGGAAAGTTTGAACAAACATAGGAAACAATTGCCATGAGTACTCTTGAATCAACAGTCATCCACGATGTTCGAGTGGCTTCAACTTCGCGACTTGCCGCGACTTGGATTGCCGCCGCAGTCATCGCCGTTCCGCTTGGAGTGTTGCTGCACGAGCTTGGTCACTTTTTGGCTTATACGGCCTTTGGCTTTCAAGGCGTTGCGCTCCACTATGCTTCCTCGACTCACTCTGTAGAGAGAACGTTGTGGCAACTGGTCTTTAGTGGAAAAGTCGAGGCTGCCGCTGCGCTGTTACCGTTGTGGAAAGTCGGTCTGGCTACTACAGGCGGAATCGTCTCCACTTGCCTGGTGACGATTGCCTGTTGCATTTTCGCGGCGAGAAAGGGTCCGCACCCGCTGGTGATGGCGTTAGGCGTGTTCGCCCCGGTGCGGTTCCTTTCCGGTCTTCCAGCCATCGTGGCAATCGCAACAGGTAAGCGCGCCAGCACTGGTACCGACGAAGCGCATCTCGCAGCGTTGACGGGCATTCCATTGCTCTTGCTGAACGTTATGGGCTTGCTGGTCCTTGTGTTTGCCTGGATCTGGCTGGTCCGAAGAATACCGAAAGACCATCGCTGGGTTTCTTATGGAAGCCTGGTATCGGGATTAGCACTCGGGATCTTTCTTTACTTCTTTGTTCTCGGTCCGCGGTTGTTGCCATAAGTGAGTTTGCAAAGCAGCGAAGTTGGCAGTCCTGGTTGAACAATAACTACTCAAAGGCGCCGCATTTGCCACTGGAGATATCGTTGAATTCGCCCGGCCTAAGCTTCGTGGCTAGGCGATTCTTAACGATTATGCTCTAATGCGAGTGCAGTTGTTATAGTGCCGGTGGGCTTCCTTAGGACGCGCCTCCTTTCTCGGAGAATAGCGAACTTTGATCCGCTAACCCCCTGGAATTCTGATATCTCACGTTGCCGAACCCGCGCGTTTCAAGCACAGCTTGACGAATCCAACCTACTGCCATTCACGCTGATGATTGGGCGGTAGTTTGTGTTGCGGGGTTGTCGAATTTTACCGTTTGTCACCGAGTAAGGCAGAATGATGATTCTGGCGAAGTTGAAAGAGCAGACCGCTGAGCAGCACCAGCGATTAGAGATTAAGCTTGACATCCTCGCGCGCCTGAGTTCACCCCAGGGCTACAAATCTCTGCTCGAACAGTTCTACGGATTTTATCGGCCGCTTGAAATACATCTGGGTACTGTAATGTGTCTCCCCGGATCTCTCTCAAATTTTACTGCCAGAAGAAAAACTCCACTGCTGGAGAAAGACTTGTTGTTTCTTGATTTATCCGAACAGGACTTGGCTGAGCTACCCCAGTGCCAAAAGCTACCAACGGTTGAGTCTGAAGCGCAGGCGTTCGGCTGTCTATA
>Ga0068859_100004677_pt1 | contig 13937 bp, 7 predicted proteins | sample KBSSwiS22_FD_66585 | JGI IMG/M metagenome (GOLD analysis project Ga0068859, IMG submission 66585) | Switchgrass rhizosphere microbial communities from Kellogg Biological Station, Michigan, USA - KBS Switchgrass S2-2 | ecosystem: Host-associated > Plants > Roots > Rhizosphere > Soil ... | reverse complement strand
CCATCGACCGGCGCCTGATCCGCTCCATGAATGCCGACCGGATCGTGGTGTCGGCCGATCGTGACCCGTTCCAGCAATCGCTCCGGGCCGGCCGTCTGCAAAAGCTCGCGAGCATGGATCTTGCGGACAATATCGGTGGCGGCCGCTGGCACCTTGCAGAAGGGCTCGAGACCACCCTCCGCTCGCTCGGCGAGCGGGGCGACATCATCCGGACGATGCAGCGCGAGCTGACAGCGCGGAACCTCCAGCGGCCGTGGGTGGTCCGTAGCCTGTTCGGGGCTGGTGATGCCGACCCGGAATCGGTCACCGGCAGGGTCATCGCGCGCGGCCTCGCCGACGAGCATCGGGATCGCCATTTTCTGCTGGTCGATGGCGTCGATGGCCACGCCCATTATGTCGATATCGGCCGGGGTGACTCGGTTCCGCCGATCCCGGAAGGCGCGATCGTGCGAGTATCGGCGCGCAGCATGGCGATCCGCGAGGCGGATCGCATCGTGGCCGATGTCGCTGCAGCGAATGGCGGGCGCTATTCGGTCGACCTCCATCTGAGGCATGACCCCTCGGCTACCCAGGCCTTTGCGGAAAGCCACGTGCGGCGCCTCGAAGCAATGCGCAGGGCAGGTGTCGATGTTGAGCGTGAGGCTGACGGGACTTGGACGATTGCGGCGGACCATGTCGATCGTGCGGCGGCTTATGAGGCGCGCCGTCATCGGGACCAGCCGGTCGAGATCGAGACCCTGTCAGCACGACCACTGGACCAGCTTCGTGGAGCCGACGCGGCAACCTGGGTCGACCGAGAGCTGGCATCACGGTCTCCACTGCCGATCCGCGACGCCGGCTTCGGGCGCGACGTCCGTACGGCTATGGCGGGCCGGCAGCAATGGCTGGTCGAGCAGCAGCTCGCGGATGTCGACGGCAGTCGGATTCGGCTCCGCGCGAACGCGATCATGATGCTGCAGCGACGCGAGCTATTGAGCGCCGGCGACGACCTAGCTGGCGAGTTGGGCAAGCTATTCGTCGAGGTGAGAACCGGAGAAGCCATTGAGGGGCGGTTAACCCGTCGGGTGGATCTCGCCAGCGGGCAGTTTGCGTTGGTTGAGAAGGCCCGGGAATTTACGCTCATCCCTTGGCGGCCGATGTTGGAGCGACGGGTTGGGCAATCGGTAGCTGGAGTTATGCGAAACGACGGCATCAACTGGCGGTTCGGCCGCGACCGATCGGGACCGGCAATCTCGTGATCAACCTTTAAGGTGGTCCTCAATCGCGCCGCCAGCGCGTTTGGCCGTGAGCCGTCAGATTTCAACAACCATCGTGTGGAGCAGCGGCAAGGGATCACAATCGAATTCTTCCCAGAAGGCTTCGCTGGACCGCGCCCCGCTGGTGAACTCATCGATGATCTGTCCGACGACGCTATTATGGTAGCTGGCTAGCCACTCGAATTTCGCGCGCACGGAATCGGTGGTTGTCGCGAGCTTGTCGCGAACCAGCGCGGCATGGCTGTCTAGAAACTCGAAATAGTCGCCCGGATGGTCGAACTCGGATTCGCTGCCCGTGAGATAGTCGATATACCGCGAGCCGTCGGCATCGACGCGCAGGAGCTTATCGACATAGCCGGCCTCCATCTTGGCGCTATGGCCTTCCTTGCGCAGGCGCTTGTCGGTCAGGAATGCGTTGTAGGCGCTCTGATCGACGATTATGCGGGGGTAAATGGCCTCATGGGTCTCGATCTCGTAGGCGCGCACCATCGCCGGACCGAACACCGGTCCCCTGCCGTCGAGACCGACATGCGCGTTGCCGATCGTCACGCCGGCGCGGACCACCACACCGCTGCCCACGCACTGGATCTGCGCGTGGAGCAGGTCGAGCAGTTCGTGGAAGAAGGCGCCGTCGTGATATTGGGTGTCGAACACGCGGACCCTCACCACGGCGTCCGACACCGAGTCCGCGAAAGGCTGGCTATAGAGGCGCGCGTCCTTCATTCGCCGCGGCCGCTCAACCTCGTCTGGGGTCGTGAACTTGCGTAGCCGCAGCATGATGTCGCGGATGTCATGGGCATGGCGGGTCGCTAGGAGATCGCGAAACCCGAGTACGTCGATGAAACTCACGATGCAGGGCTCATAGCCTTCGCCCGGCACGCGCGCCGCGACCTCAGCAGCCGCTTTCTCACGCGCCTTTTTCTTGCGCGCAGCACTGCGCTCCACCGACTTCATGACTTCGGCAACGGTTCGTACAGGCTTGGGCGGCTTCCCCATCTGATGTCTTTCACATAGCAGGGGACTAGAGGCGAACGCCCCGCGATCATGGACGGTCGACGCTATCTTCCTCGCGCGTGTAATCATAGTCGTCTCCCTCCCATTCGGGATCGAAGCTTCGACTCTGATCATCGCCTTCGACAAGCAGGCCGTTGAACCCGCTAGTCACGTCCAGCACCGCGTCGCGAATGTCATCAGCGATGCTGTCGTACCAACGGTCGCTCCGGACCACGACCGAATACCATGCCTGCGCATTGGAATCGCACCAGATCGATGCGACGCGCGCGCGCACCAGATCGGGCAGCCCATCGACGATGTCGCGCATCGTTTTCAGTTCATGCGCGATCGACCAGCGGCTCTCGATGGTGACGCCACGATAATACTCGCTCGGCTCCGGCGCCTGCGGGCCCGCCTCTGCGATGTCGAGGTCGCGCTGATATTTCAGCAACGCGGCCAGTTCGGGCGACATCTCGATGATCTCGACCGGCGGTACGGACGCGATGGGATCGGGTACTCGGGGTGGCACTTCCCTAGCGACGAAGGCCTCCGCGGCAAAGGCCGTGACCGCGCTGTGAAAGTCAGCAAATCCCGCCTCACGCGCAACCGCTTCGAGGGCGGCGCTATGGCTTATCCCTATGCGCTTTTTCAGCTTCACTGCCGCGCGTTTCAATCCATCTAGGGTCGCATAATGCTTCGTCATGACCATCTCCATCAGCCATGCGTGAAACGTCGCCCGCTAACGCTTCCCACGGCCTCGGATCGGGCATGGTGCATCATGATCAGACAGTGCCGGTGAGGGCTGCGCCACGCGGGCGGCCTGCTCCTGCCGAAAGCAAAGTCAATCTATCGGGCTCGCGCGTGTTCGCAAGGCCTAGTGCTTGTCTTCTGCGAGACCGGCATACCAGTGAGCACAAGTAACGGGGGCGGCAAGGTGGCAGTCGAGACGGGCGCTCCGCGACCCTGCAGAGCGGACCACGTTCGCCGAGCGCCATCTTCGCGCAGCCATCAATCCTTTGACCAGGCGCTCGCATATCCTTAGGCGCGCTCGGCAACTTTCATCGCCTCCGTAATTGCGATGGTTTCGATGCTAACCCGAACGACCTTGGCAAGAAGTGTGATCATGCTCTCCTTGTAGTTGGCAAAGCGGTAGGTATTGAACTTGGCGGCAATGGCCGGATCGCGCGGTGTTTTCTCCTTATGCTGGTCGAGCACCCAATCGATCGCAGAGCGATTGCCGAGCTTATACGTCCAAGCCGCAGGGGGAATGCCCGTGATTTGCGTCTCGGCGTCGATATCAACTACGCCCGCCTCAGGACGTGATTTGGCGATCAGCTTGGGAGCTGAGCCGGGAGCGCCCCTGCCGGGCGTTTCAATCCGGTCGACCGGCCAAGGAGCAACGTCGTCATATCCCGTATGCAAAGCGAGCAGCGCTTCGCCCCACTGTGCCCATTTGTGGAAATCAGGATAGAACGGAATACGTGGAAATTCGCGCTTGAGGTTCAGCGCATAGGTCTCGCGATAAAGAGGGTCGTAGAGCACCGCGTACACATATTGAAAGATGGTATCTTTGGTGACGCCACGCTTGCCATACTGCTTGACGAATTTATTGAACGCCCAATCGGTGATGTTGTCGATCTGCTCACCGGTCTTGGCATACCGATAGCGTGGAAGTTCCGTCGTTCCGGCGGCGCTACCAACGAAGTGGAGGTCGGGCACGTGGTCGACGGCGAGGGCTAGCCAGGGCTTCTGCGAATCCGGTCCCGTAAACGTGATGCTGACATTCGCGCCCTCAACAGTAGCCGGAAATATCTGCTCATTGAGGTAATGGACCTCGTTGATCTGTGGGGAATAGGCGAGCCACAATGTATTGAATGGTCGATAGGCCGCCTTTCTGATGGGGATTTCGGCTAGGGTCTTGCGTCCCCGCGCCAGCGATTTCAGCAGGCGGGTCCATTTTATCGCGGTGCCGAACCTGGGCTCCGCCACGTCGGTCGGGGCGAACGGCGTGAGATCGTTGATCGCGGCATTATACCCATCTGTCAGATGGCTGATTTTGGCGGCCAAGCTCGAAGCAGATCGGTCATAGACCCAGTCATCGCGGTTGGTCGCGATGCCCAGGGAGTAGAGCCGGAAGATGGCGCGATCGCCACGTGCCGACGCGTCCGCTTTCGTCGCGCGATCGGCGACCGGCAGGAAGCTTGCGAACTCTCCCCCGCCAATCTGAATCCAATGTCCGGCAGCGTCGGGGCGTAGGTCGGTGAACCGGAGCTCCTCAATTTTCGCGGCACCCAACCACGAGAGCTTGTCCTCTGCCGTCTCCTCCTCCGGGCGGCGGATATATTTGAGGGAGAACGAGCTGACGCCCTTCTTGCGAACCAGGAACGCGATTGCGACGCCGGTCTGGATGCCGAACACATTATGCTTGGTGCCCGAAAGCTTTGGATTTTTCCGGACATCGCCGCCCAGATCGATCAGCCACATTTCACTAAAATCTTGGGCGACGACCTTCCGAAATCCGTCGAATGTCCGGCTTTCGATGAAGCTGCGGTTGGTAACGAATGCGAGAATGCCGTCGTCGCCCAGCCGGTCGCTGGCCCAGCGGTAGAACCGCGCGTACATGTCGTAGAGCTTGGTTTTCTGAGCAGTTGATTCCTTGATGTACGTATCTTTGATGCGCATATCGATGTGCGCGTAGGCACGGTTCTTGTTGTTGTCGCTCTCGTTCTGCTGATTGGCGTTGTAGGGCGGGTTGCCGAGGATGACACTGATCTCCCGGCGGTTCTGACGTTTGATGCGCTCGATATTCTCGTCCGTCAAAGTGCCGAGAAGATCGAATTGATGGCCGGCGTGAATGCCAAGCGCGTCGACGTTGTCGAGGGTGTCGACGAAGCACAGGTTTTCGAACTCGGCAAACTGGCCGGTGATCGCCTGATAGGTGGCCTCGATGTTGAGATTGGCCACATAGTAGGGGAGGATCGCCACCTCATTGGCGTGCAGCTCCTCTTTATATTTGTGACGCAGCTTGTCGTGATGTCCGCGGAATTGCTCGAGGAGTTCGACGATGAAAGTGCCGGTGCCGGTGGCGGGATCGAGTATCTCGACACCGCGGTCGATCAGGTTCTTGCCGAAGTGGCGCTCGCACAGCCAGTCCGCCGATCGGGTCATGAAGCGAACGATCTCGCCCGGGGTGTAAACCACGCCGAGGCGGTCAGCGGCCTTGGCATTGTAGACCTTGTAGAAGTTCTCGTAGAGGCCTTTGAGGAATCCCTGCTTTTCGGAATGGCTTTGGATCACGGCGGCAGTCTGCGCGATGCCCGCGTAATAGGGCTGAAGGGCGCGCAGCAGCCGCTGCTTCTCGCCGTATCCGAACAGTTTTTCCTCGAGCTTGTAGAGTTCCGAAGCGACGTTATTCTGCCGGTGGAAATCCGGGTTGTCGAAAACCTTGGCGAAAATATCTTCGGTGAGGATGTGCTGAATCAGCATCTCCTGCACATCGCTCTCGGACACGGCAGGATTGATCGCTTCCTGCGCATGTTGAAGGAATGCCTTTTCAGCGTTGGTGAAATCATTAGACGTTGCACGCTTGTCGGCGATCAGGGCGCGGAGCGCGTCCAGAACGGCGGGCAGGTCCTGTCCAAATTGCCGCACCGCCTTATTGAAATCGGCGATTTCCTGTCGTTCGTGCGCAAAGAAACGAACGAGCAATGGATACAGCACCTCGGTATCGACCATCGACACGCGGGCGACCTCATATCCGTCTTGGATCAGGACGGCGGTGTGATCATCTGAGTAGATTATGTTGTCGCGCGGGTAGCCTTTTCGTGACTTGGCGGCGATTTCAGTATCCAAATCGTCGTCGACGTCCTTCGCTTCCCAGTATCCGAAAGGCACGCGCAGCGCGTGGAGTAACGCACCGTCAAGATAGATGCGGTTCTTCTGGGGCGTGACGATATCGTGCTCGGGCACGAAATGCAGGTCGTGACCTTTGCCCCAGCGTTTGAGGAGGTCCTTGAATGCCTCGCGCAGCACGGATTCCCGCCGGCTACCGGAAACCGAACGGAGCCTATCGAGATCGCCGCGATATTCATTGATCAGTGCGCGGCTCAAGAAAACCCCCTCCAGGGGCATCAATGCCCAAGGCAAGCTAGCAGGTCGTTTTTTCTCTGTCAGCATTCTCCCGCGATGTCGGTTCACAGGCAGCGAGATGCACCAAGCTGGGGCGCTCAGATCGACCGACTATCGACGTACTTCGCGGGCCAGCGATGGGAATTGTCGGTCATATTCACGCATCACGCATATCGATTTCCCGTCGGCATTTTTCGTCCGTTCCGCTAGAAGAGCGGCGAACGGGAAACGATTAAGTGAAGGCATGGGGGATTCGATGGATCAGCAATCAGCCGAAGGCGACCAGCCGCCATCCTTCGTGTCCTTGTTGAGCGACCGTCTGCGCCAGCAAGAAGGCGCTGACACCGATCTCGTCGCGATCCTTGAAGCGCACATCCTGGTGGATACAGCGGCACCGGACGCCGTTGCGCAAGCGAAAGCAGCGATAGTTGCGCTGGCAACCGAAAGGGCATCACCGGTCGAGCCCGCCGAGGAGAGCGAAAATGGCTGACCCGGTATATCGACTTCATACTCTGGCCTTGTCCGGATTTCGCGCCTATCTTGCGCCGGCCGTATTCGACTTTTCTAAGAAACCATGCCTCGCCATCTATGCGCCCAATGGGAAAGGAAAATCGAGCGTCATCGATGCGCTCGAGTTCGTCTTCTCAAAAGACGGTACGCTTGAGCGCCTTGGTCAAAAAGCAATCAACAACCTCGCCGGACCGCAGGCGCTGGTCCATAATCTTGCTGCCGACCGCGGCATCGAATCAGCGGTATCGGTCTCGTACAAATGCGATGAAGAGTTGCTGGATGGCATCCGCTTGGCACTAGGCAAGCGCGATATTCCAGTTGCGGCGCAAACGGTTGCAAGCCGGTTCTTGGTTTATCCCCTTATTCGAGGCCATGGCTTGCGTCGCTTTGTTGAAGAGGACACGCCGCAAGAACGATACGCCGAAGTGGCGCGTTGGCTGCAACTGGCACCACTCACGGAGATCCAGAAGAATCTGCGCGCGTTAAAGTCTCAGATCAAGGCTGCCAGCGAAGACAATTCAGCCGTCAATCGCGCGGTCATCCAACTCCGCAAATGCACCATGGACGCGGTCCAACAGTGGGATGACGCGTTGATCGTCGCTCATATCAACGAAGCGGCTCTCGCCCCGCTCGACAACACGTTGGTACTCGCCGGGCTCAACGATCAGGACCCTGCCTATATCGAGGTAAGCGCACGCGCGAAGGCGGAAGAGAATGAGCTCGGCCTGGCCGCCCTGCGCCACCTCCACCGAACGGGAGCCGCGATTTATGCCATAGTTCCCGCCGAACCTGAAAAAGACTTGGTTGTTACTGGGCGATTGGCCGAGTTTGAGGCGGCCGCCCGGCGCCGTGCTGACGCAACTGCCTTGGAAATCGAAGAACGTCAAAAGGCAGCTAATGTGGCGTTCAAATCAATTTGGGAGTCGGCGAAGACGCTATTTGCAGCTGAAGATGACACGCCCGACGCCTGCCCGGTTTGCATGACACCGATTGCTGACACTACAGCCGGAAACAGCAAGGCGATCAAGCTACATGTCGAGACGCGTCTCGGCGAATTGCAAGCCTATAGTGAGGCACACTCCGAACTCGGTAAGGCTGTTGCCTCGTCCATCACCGAGCGTGATCGCCTAATCGCCTCAGTAAACAACCTCAACGCCTTGATTCTGGAAGATAGCCCGCTGGCTTTCGCAGGGTCGGTTTATCTCATCGCGCTGGAAACCTGGAATGGCGGCGACGTGCCTGACGCTTCATCATTCCTGACGGCGCTAGATCTTCAACAGTCAGCATTGGTCAAGCGCATCGCGGAAATCGAAGCGGCGCAGGGCGAGCATAGCTACTCGAAAGCGAAGGCTGCGATCGACGCAATGTTGGAGGTATCGAGAGAGCATAGCGTGGCGGTATCGACCAAGGTGGAACTGGAAAGGCTTTTTGATACGCTCACGGCGCAGTCCACCTCCGTTTCGGCAGCAATCCGCGCTAAAATGCAGGCCCTGCTCGATACGCTGCAGAAACCGATGCAGAAGATCTATCACGCGATCCAAGGCGCCGATGCGCCGCCCGTCAGACTCGAATTGCCGGCGGAAGAAGATGCCACCCAGCAGCGCCTGATGCTTCTTATCGACTTCGCTGCCAACCGACCCGCGGTCCAACCAGCCGGCTATTTGAGCGATTCGCAGCTGCATTCGGTTGCCCTTGCTCTCCGGCTTGCCGCGATCCGCGTGTTCAACACTAGCGTGCCCTTCATCGCTCTCGATGATGTCGTAACGTCTTACGATGCCGACCACCGCCGCTCGATCGCGGCCTTGCTAGCTTCCTTTGGCGACACCAGTCAGATCATCGTGACCACTCATGATGAACGGTTCTTCGCTTATCTTCATGAACTGGTCGAACCCAATCATTGGCATCACACCCGCATCACCATGCTGGATCCGGAACATGGCCCGCGATTTTCGGATCATAAAATCAGCGATGAAATGGTCGAAGCACGCTGGCAGGCGGGTGAATCCGCAGCGAATGAGATGCGCCGGGCGGAAGAGGAGTGGCTCACCAAGGCCTGCCGGGAATTCGGCGCTAAGCTTACTATCAGACCGCTTGAAAAGCCATATGCGTTCGATCGAGGCGAACTCGCTTCCGCGCTTGCAGGCCTGTTGTCAGGGCTAAAGCTCGTGCCGCAGCCAGTCCCGGGCGTCGGCAACCGCTTTCTCGTGACGCTCCAGAAAGGGGAGGTCGAAAACTTCGGCAGCCATTTTCAGGATAACCCGAACGCGTTCGGTTCGATCGGAGACGAACAGACGCGCTGGAACGAGTTCAAGGCTTTCCGCGCGCAATTTTCCTGCCCTAAGTGCAGCCGCACCAAGTTCAAACAACCGCGCGATTTGAAGCGTCCTGTCTGTGCGCACGAAAAGTGCGAGACGCCGTTCGAATTTGTGGCGCCATCGCCTGAGATGACAGCAGCATGATGATTGGACCGGATTTTAGACAGACCTATCTTTGGCGTCACGCGTTCGTGACGCCCCGCACCGATGCCCTCGCGGATGAGCAGGAGTATTTTCGAAACCAGTATCTTCTGCTCCGCGACAAGGCCGCGCAACTCGTCAACCGAATTGCAGTCAACCTGCCGGGCATGACGGTGCACGACGTGACCCATCTCGATGCCCTTTGGGATACTGCGTCGCTGGTTGCCGATGGAGCGGTCACTGTGAATCCGGCCGAAGCATTTGTGCTTGGCGCGAGCATCTTATTACATGACGCCGCGATGAGCCTGGGGGCTTATCCTAACGGTCTGGCCGACATACGTGAGACGACCGCCTGGCTTGACGGCGCGGCGCGCCTGCTGCTGGCTCATGAAGAAGCAGGTAGCGAACCCTTCGACCTCGATAATCTCCCCAAGGAGATCGAGGATCGGCTTATTCCTGATGTCCTGCGGCGCCTCCATGCCGAGCAAGCAGAAAAGCTCGCCGAACAGGCTTGGTCGATCAATGGCGAACAGGTCTTCCTTATCGACGATCCGGAACTTCGGTACTTTTACGGACCCACCATAGGCCAAATCGCGCACAGTCACTGGTGGTCGGTGCAAAAGGTTGAGATCGAATTCGCGAATGATCTAGGCGCCTTGCCCCAGCGGACGCGCAATGTCGTCGACAAGGTCAAGCTTGCCTGCTTGCTGCGCGTAGCGGATGCCATTCACCTCGATAGTCGGCGCGCGCCCCGCTTCATTCGCACGATTACAAACCCGACCGGTGTGTCCGCCCTGCACTGGGCTTTTCAGGAACGGATTGCACGGCCTCATCTCGAGCTCGATGCCGTTGTGTTCACAGCCGGGCAGCCCTTCACCCGTGATGAGGCCGAGGCATGGTGGCTTGCATTTGACACGCTAAATGCGGTCGATCGTGAGCTCAACGACGTGGATCAGCTGCTGCAGAGCCGTGGAAAAGAGGTTCTGAAAGCCCGCCGCGTCAAGGGAGCAGGTTCGCCAGAGATGATGGCGCGAACACTCAATACCAAAGGTTGGCGCCCGGTAGATGCCCGCCTTCAGGTTTCGGATGTGCCGCGCATTGTCGAGAATCTTGGTGGCGCGAAGCTGTACGGCGATGATCCGACGGTCGCGCTGCGCGAGCTCATTCAAAATGCCGCAGATGCGGTGCAGGCCCGGCGTCGTTTCGAAGAGCGCGAAGCCGACTATGGTCTCATCACGGTTGGCTTAGAGGAACGTGACGATGCGACCTGGCTTCTCGTTGAAGACAACGGAATCGGCATGTCGGAGTTGGTCCTCACCGGGCCGCTGCTCGACTTCGGGACGTCTTTCTGGCGCTCGTCGATGGCGATGGACGAATTTCCCGGCCTGATGTCGGCCGGGATGAGCGCCATCGGTCGTTTCGGGATCGGATTCTTTTCGATCTTCATGCTCGGATCTGAGGTGCGCGTTTACTCACGTCGCTGTGATCGTGGAGTCGAGCATGGCCGGCTTCTAGAGTTTCGCGATGGGACATCCAGTCGTCCAATTTTGTCGCCGGCCGCAGCAAAGGACCTGCCTCGAGACGGCGGCACGCGGATCGAGGTGAAACTCAAGACCCAGCCGGAAGGTAAGCGCGGACTCCTGACGGCAGGGCCTTACAATAAAAAGTCGCTCGATTTCGGGCGCGTGGTTGCGGCGGTTGCGCCCAATCTCGATGTCACACTCAGCTTGAAGAGCGACAAGGCGCACGCTCTGGTAGAGCCTGGGGACTGGCTCGAGATGACCGAAGAGCGGCTGATGGTAAGGCTCGATCCGTCAGCCGATCTGCCGGACGGTGAAGGTGCGCCAGAGGAGGAAAAAAGCAGGATGCGCCCGCTTGAGGGAGATGACGGGCGAATCTATGGCCGCGCGACGATCTGGCCGGAGCGATATCGCAGCTTTTTCGAGCCTTCCGGCATAGGATGGATCACCATCGCGGGACTAAGGGCGAACCGTCTGAGCAACATCCACGGGGTTCTCCTGGGCGAAGCTGTCACCGCGGCAAGGGACGTCGCCAACCCTCTGGTCGATGCAAAAGCGCTATCTGCGTGGGCGACCGAGCAGGCGACGCTGATCAGTGCCTCGGTGACAGATGAGGAAATTCAAGCGAAAGCCGCCGAGGTCGTGCTCGAATGCGGCGGCGATGTGGGCGGGCTCAAGATCCTGAAATGGGGTTCAGAGTGGCTCAGTAGCGACGAATTCCGGTATCGTTTGGATGAGGTGGAGCGGGTCGATATCCACTTCGACGGTGAGTTTTCTTACGACGAAGATCAAGACAATGTGCTGCCTCGCGAATTTCGAGAGGAGTTCACGCAGGAGGACGACGTCGCCCTGGTCCTCCGTCACGACGGTACGATTCTGCGGGGCAGTGGTATTCACTGGCCAAATGCCATCACCGGCCGACCGGTCTGGTCGGACTCTCAAGTGGCAGCGCATGTTCGCAGTCTCATCGCTAAAGACTGGGGGGACGAGATCGATTCCGAATCGGTGACACGAACGGTCGGAAAGGTAGGGGGCACCGATATCGATCGTGAGATCGCGCGATTTAGCGCTCCCTTCGACCCCGAGTGAGGCCGCTCAATGTTCCTGGCCGCTTTAAGCTCGAGCTTGGTTCTGAATCGCTAAGGCAGTATGCCGTAAATAGTGCGTCCGTTCAGGGGGCGGCATGTCGGCGATCACTTTAAGCATTTATGGAGCAAGCCTTTCGACGATCGTCTTCGTTTGGCAGCTGTGGCGTGCGTGGAGCGAACGCCGCCGCATTTCGACGAGCTACAATTTCCGTGGCATCGACGATCCCGGGAACGAAATTTTGCTGATCAACCATTCTCCCAAGCCGATCACGATCTACAATACGGAGCTGTTCTGGGGGCGCCGCTATGGCTTTTATATCCGGCGGTTTTGGCGCGTTGGGACCCATGAGTGGGGCGACGAGGACAGCGATACAGGTACGACGATCGACCCCTTTAAGATCACCACCATCTATTACTCCGGGGAGCGCCATTTCCACTGGCGCTACGACAAGCGGCCGACGGCACGTCTGTATCTCCGCATGCAGGTGGTCGGACGAAAATGGCCCGTCATCCTCAACGTCTATCGCCAAAATCATTGGTCGCCGAACTGGCTGCAGCGACAACTCGTCAAGATCGGTATCCCGTATCGGCCCTATATCACCTATCTCGACGAGCCGAAATCATCGGGTCTCGATATGCTCAATAACAATCCGGGCAGTTCAGATGTCGTTGCGGACTGAATAAGCCGGCGTGGCAGCATTCGCACGCACGGCGCACCCGCAGACCCTACATCGACACTCATTGGCACCAGACAGGCACTGATGTTGGGAGCCTGATTAGCAGAATTTAGCGGTCGAGCCCGCGCAGACTGATTCTCGTGCGGGCGGAGGCCCGCATGACCCCGACCAAACTGCTCATCGGACAGATTATCGTCGTGTTCGCCATCGTATTGGTGGGCGTCTGGTCTGCTACACAGTGGGCTGCGGCAGAACTGGCCTATCAGCCCGAGCTGGGCCAGCCATGGTTCACAGCCTTCGGTCATCCGGTCTACCTGCCCTGGGCACTGTTCGGCTGGTGGTTCTCATTCGAGGCCTACGCCCCGACGCTGTTCGAGGAGGCAGGCGCGATCGCCGCCACAAGCGGTCTCGTCGGATGCGCTGCCGCAATCTTCGGGTCGCTGTGGCGGGCGCGCCAGCGAAACAACCTCACCACCTACGGTTCGGCGCGCTGGGCCGATGCGAGTGACATTCGCGGGGCCGGGCTGCTCACGGAATCCGGCGTGTTTCTCGGCCGCACGGGTCCACGCTATCTCCGTCACGACGGCCCCGAACACATAATGGCGTTTGCGCCGACCCGAAGCGGCAAGGGCGTCGGCCTGGTCGTGCCGACATTGCTCGGCTGGTCGGGTTCCGCCGTCATCCACGACATCAAGGGCGAGAATTGGCAGCTGACCGCCGGCTGGCGCCAGCGCTTCTCCCACTGCCTCCTGTTCAATCCAACGGATGCCCGTTCGGCACGTTACAACCCGTTGCTCGAGGTTCGCCGCGGGACCGACGAGGTGCGCGACGTCCAGAACATCGCCGACATCCTGGTCGATCCGGAAGGCGCGCTCGAACGCCGCAATCACTGGGAGAAGACCAGCCATTCGCTGCTGGTCGGCGCAATCCTCCACATCCTCTACGCCGAGGAAGACAAGACGCTCGCCCGCGTCGCTTCCTTCCTGTCCGACCCGCAACGCCCGTTCACTGCCACGCTGCGGCGGATGATGACGACCAATCATCTCGGCACGGCGGAAGCGCCGATCGTCCATCCGGTGGTCGCCTCGGCCGCGCGCGAGGTCCTCAACAAGTCCGAGAACGAACGCTCCGGCGTGCTGTCGACGGCCATGTCGTTCCTCGGTTTGTATCGTGATCCGACCGTCGCGACGGTGACCTCGCGGTGCGACTGGCGGATCGCCGACCTGGTCGAGGGCAAGTCGCCGGTCTCGCTCTATCTGGTCGTGCCGCCCTCCGACATCAGCCGCACCAAGCCGCTGATCCGCCTCGT
>Ga0068859_100004675_pt1 | contig 13947 bp, 12 predicted proteins | sample KBSSwiS22_FD_66585 | JGI IMG/M metagenome (GOLD analysis project Ga0068859, IMG submission 66585) | Switchgrass rhizosphere microbial communities from Kellogg Biological Station, Michigan, USA - KBS Switchgrass S2-2 | ecosystem: Host-associated > Plants > Roots > Rhizosphere > Soil ... | reverse complement strand
CGGGCGCCATCTTGTCCATCATCTTGCCGATCATCACCTGGGTCGACTCGGCGGCGGCCTCGACCACGGCCTTCTGGTCCGCCTCGGTCATCTTGGGATTGTTCCGCGCGAACGAGGCCATCATCTGCGGCATCATCGCCATCACCGTGGCGCCGACGGTGGTTTCCATATGCATGGCGGCGAAGTAGCGACGGGTGAGCTCGAGCGCCTGCGGGCTTGCGGACGGCGTAGTGGCGACGGCGGCGGAGGCCGCTTCTCCCGCCGACGCGGGCGCCGTCGACGGGGTCTGTGCGTACGCCGGCCCGGCTCCGGCGCAGACAAGGTAAACACAGACGAACAGGCCTAAGGCGAAGCGCATGGAGGGCCCCCGGTCTTTTGCCGCGCAAACTGCCTCCGGCCCGACCCGCCCACAAGGCTGAATTGCCTTGCCCGGCGCGCGGTTTTCCCCTATCTGCCCCGCTCTTTACGGAAGGCGGTCTCGCGCGGAGCCCGAATGGGCCGGGAAACACCCGGCCGACGCGCGCAGAGCCATCGCTGCCGGCGGTCCTTCCACCGCCGCCCGCGCCGCCCTCCTCATGGAAGAAGGAAACCATGGCGCTCTACGAGCACGTCGTCATTTCGCGGCAGGATATCTCGCCGCAACAGGCCGAAGCCCTCAACGACCAACTGAAGCACCTGATCGAGGAAGGCGGCGGCGCCGTCGCCAAGATCGAGTACTGGGGCCTGCGCAACCTGACCTACCGGATCAACAAGAACCGCAAGGGTCACTATTCCCTGCTGGCCATCGACGCCCCGCCCGCGGCGGTGAAGGAGATGGAACGCCAGCTGTCCATCAACGAAGACGTCCTGCGCTACCTGACCGTGCGCGTCGAAGAGCTCGACCTCGAGCTTTCGCCCGTGCTGGCGCGCCGCGATCGCGACCGCGAACGCCGTGGCGACGACGGTCCGCCGCGCGAAGGCGGCTTCCCGCCCCGTGAAGGTGGCTTCCCGCCCCGCGAAGGAGGCTTCCAATGAGCGACGAAACCGCAGCCGCCCCGGCCGCCGCCGCCGCGCGCCGGCCTTTCTTCCGCCGCCGCAAGGTTTGCCCGTTCTCCGGCGCCGGCGCGCCGAAGATCGACTACAAGGACGTCAAGCTCCTGCAGCGCTACGTGTCGGAGCGCGGCAAGATCGTGCCGTCGCGCATCACCGCGGTCTCCGCCAAGAAGCAGCGCGAACTGGCCAAGGCCATCAAGCGCGCCCGCTTCCTGGCGCTGCTCCCCTACGTCGTGAAGTAAGGGGGACGCACAGATGAAACTCATCCTGCTCGAACGCGTCGAAGGCTGGGGCTCGCTCGGCGACGTCGTCAACGTGAAGGACGGCTTCGCGCGCAACTACCTCTTGCCGCGCAACAAGGCCCTGCGCGCCACCAAGGCCAACGAAAAGGTCTTCGAGGCCCAGCGCGCCGAGATCGAGGCGCGCAACGCCAAGGCCAAGGAAGCCGCCGGCAAGGTCGGCGAGAAGCTCGACGGCCAGTCCTACATCATGATCCGCCAGGCGGGCGAGAGCGGCCAGCTCTACGGCTCGGTCACCGGCCGCGACGTGGCGGAGGCCATCCAGGCCGAAGGCGGCAAGGTCGAACGCTCGGTTGTGGTGCTCGACAAGCCGATCAAGACGCTGGGCCTGCACGAGGTGAAGATCCGGCTGCATGCGGAGGTCACCGTCACCGTGACGCTGAACATCGCCCGCAGCCAGGACGAGGCCGAACGCCAGGCCCGCGGCGAAAACGTCATCGCCTCCCAGTTCGAGGAAGACCGCCTGCTCTCCGAAGAGGCGCAAGCCGACCTTCTGGAAGGCGGCGCGGGCTCGATCCAGGGCGACTACGTCGAGGCGTAAGCCCGACGCTCACCGCGATCCGACGGCGCGGAGCTCCGGCTCCGCGCCGTCTTTCGTTCGGGGATGGCCGATCCGCCCAATTCCGCCCATGCTTTAGGCGGGAGGACGTTCGATGAGCGCCACGCTGGAAGCGGAAGTCGCGGCCCTGGCCGCCAAGGTGAGCAGGTTCGAGGAGGAGCGGGCCATCCTGAACACGCTCCACCGCTACGCCCACGCGATCGACTACGGCCACGAGGCCGACTGGCTGGACTGCTTCACCGACGACGGCGCTTTCGACCTGCACATCAAACAGGACGGCGAGGCGATCGGCCGGGCGATGGGCGTCGGTACGCCGCACGCCGGCGGTGTGAGGATCGGCGGCCGCGCGGCGCTGGAGCACTTCATCGGCCGCCACACCCGCGCGCCCACGACCTGGCACAAGCATTTCATGGTGGAGCCGCTGATCGCCATCGCCGCCGACGGCGTCCACGCCAGGGTCGAAAGCTATTTCGTCATGCTCGACGAGCACGGCGGTGATCGCTCCATGCGCGCCTTCGGCCGCTATCTCGATCGGATGGTGCGCGGCGACGACGGCCGCTGGCGCTTCGAAGAGCGGATCGCCGAGATCGAGTCCATGCGCAGGTGACGTCCCAGAGCGTGACAGCCGAAAGTGCGTGTGGTTTCGGCGCCCGTCACGCTCCAATTTCAAAGACTTATTGAGCATTTTTGGTCGAACTGAACCGAACTTGCTCTGGGCCGACGCCCCGATTTGGGGGGTGCTGTTGCACAATAGTCATATTGCGTCACGGCGGAGACCCCTAGGTCTAGGCTATTGGGCCGTGCGCGCTCTGTCCCCGGCCCGCAGACTTGGGGAATGCACTCAATGCGCCATCGCGATCTGCTGTTCGCCGCCGCGTCTGCGGCGAGTCTCTGGGCGGGCCTCGCCGCCGCCCAACCCGCCGAGCCCGCCACCAGCGCCGCCGTCGAGGAACTGGTCGTCACAGGCACCCGCACCGTCGGCCGCTCGCGGCTGGAAACCCTGGCTCCGGTCGACGTGCTGACCACCGAAGCTCTCTCCCGCCAGGGCAACGGCGCGGAACTGGCCCAGGCGCTGGCCAACCTGACGCCGGCGCTCGACTTCCCTCGTCCCGCCATCACCGACGGCACCGACAGCGTGCGCCCGGCGGTGCTGCGCGGCCTGCAACCCGACCAGACCCTGGTGCTGGTCAACGGCATGCGCGGCCACACCTCGGCGCTGATCAACGTCAACACCTCGGTCGGGCGCGGCGCCGCGGCCTTCGACCTCAACACCATCCCGACCATCGCGCTCTCGCAGGTGGAAGTGCTGCGCGACGGCGCGGCGGCCCAGTACGGCTCCGACGCCATCGCAGGCGTGATCAACCTGCGCCTGCGCGAAGCCCGCAGCGGCGGCGGCGCGATCGTGAGCTACGGGCTCTACGACACCACCGTGAAGACCTCGCGCGGCAAGCGCGACGCCAACGACGGCCTGACGGAATCCGTGTCGGCCTGGCAGGGCCTGCCGATCGGCGAGGACGGGTTCGTCACCCTTTCCGGCGAATGGCTGCTGCGCCACCCGACCAACCGATCGGACTTCGCCAATCCCACCGCCCTGCCTGCCTATGGACGGCCGATCGTGCTGGGCCGCTACGGCGACCCGAAGGTGGACAGCTATACCGGCTACGTGAACGCCGGCGTGCCCGTGGGCGAATCCTGGACCCTCTACGGATACGGCGGCTACCAGAAGCGGGATTCCGTCTCGGCGGCGACCGCGCGGGCCTACAACAACCCCAACAACGTGCCCGCGGTCTATCCGGGGGGCTTCCTGCCGAAGATCAGCGCCGACATCCGCGACTACAACGTCCAGGGCGGGATCCGCGGCGACGCCGCCGGCTTCCACACGGACCTGGGGGTAAGCTACGGCAAGAACACCCTCACCTACCACACCATCGACACCATCAACGCCTCATTCGGGGCGGCGTCGCCCAAGAACTTCTACTCGGGCAAGCTCGCCTACGACCAATGGCTGGTGAACCTCAACGTCACCCGGCCCTTCGAGGTCGGCCTCGCGGGGCCGCTCAACGCCGCGGCCGGCCTGGAATTCCGCCAGGAGTCCTTCAAGATCGAGGCGGGCGAGCCCGGGTCCTACAGCCTCGGGCCGGACGCCACCAAGGCCGGCAACTCGCAGGGCTTCCCGGGCTTCCGCCCCTCCAACGAGGTCGACGTCGACCGGCACAACTGGAGCGCCTACCTCGACCTGGAAGGCAAGCTCACCGAACAGCTCGGCTTCGACATCGCCGGTCGCTACGAGGACTATTCCGACTTCGGCACCAAGGCGACGGGCAAGATCTCGGCCCGCTACGACGTGAGCCCGGCCTTCGCCCTGCGCGGCTCGGCGTCCACCGGGTTCAAGGCGCCGGCCCTGCAGCAGCAGTACTTCACCTACACCTCGACCAATAACGTGCTGGGGCAGAACGGCGCGTTCCAGCTCATCGAGGTCGGCACCTTCCCGGTGGCGAGCGCCGTGGCCCGGGCGCTGGGCGCCCAGCCGCTGGAACCGGAGACTTCGAAGAACTACTCGGTGGGCGCGGTCTTCCGCAAAGGCCCGTTCGAACTGACGGTCGACGCCTATCAGATCGACCTGAAGAACCGCATCGTGCTGTCGGAGAACCTGCCCAACGCCAGCACGCCGGCGGCCACGACGGCGCAGATCAACGCCATCCTGGCGCCGTTCAGCATCAGCGCCGCGCGGTTCTTCATGAACGGGGTGAACTCGACCACCAAGGGCGTCGACGTCGTGGCGCGCTACCGGCTGGACATGGGCTCGAGCCGGCTCGACGTGACCGCGGCGGCCAACTTCAACGACACCAACATCACCAAGACGCCCGGCTTGCCGACGCTTTCCAGCCTGGCCCAGCCGGCCTTCCTGTTCGACCGCCAGGCCCGGCTGACCTTCGAGAAGGGCACGCCCGAGCGGAAATACGTCCTCAGCGGCGACTGGACGATGGGCGGCCTGGGGATCAACTCCAAGATCACCTTCTACGACAGCGTCCTGTTGCCGCAGAACGCCCTGGGCTCCGACGTCACGACCGGCGACGCGGCGCTGCTGGACGTGGAGGCCCGCTACACCTTCCCGAACAGGATCGGCGTGGCGGTGGGGGCCAACAACGTGCTCGACGAGTACCCCAACTACACGACGGGGACGATCAACTCGCCGACCGGCTCGATCGGCTTCCCGGCCTATTCGCCGTTCGGGTTCAACGGCCGCTTCCTGTACGCCCGGCTCAGCTACAACTGGTAAAGCCGAACCGCGACCGGGCCGCTTGTGGGCTTCCATCCACAGGCGCCCGGAACGTGTGGACGACCGCATTTGTCACACTGCGCTGGCACGCTCAGTTCAGTAAATCGTAAGCCATGAGCATCGTCCCCGCCCTCGACCTGCGGCCAGCGTCCAACGACGCGGCGATCCCGCACGCCCCGGCCAACATCGAGGCCGAACAGGCCCTGCTGGGCGTGATCCTCTACGACAACGCCGCCTTCGAGCGGATCGGCGACCACCTGCAGTCGCGCCATTTCTACGAGCCCTTCCACCAGCGGCTGTACGCGGCGGTGGAGACCCACATCCGCAAGGGCCAGCTCGCCGAGCCGATCCTGCTGGCCGAGCAGTTCAGCCGCGATCCGGCCTTCGAGGAACTGGGCGGCGTGCGCTACCTGGCCGACCTCGTCGACCGGGCCCCGCCGTCGGCCAATGCGGCGGACTACGCTCGGGCGATCTACGACCTGGCATTGCGGCGCGACCTGATCCGCATCGGCGGCGATATCGCCACGGACGCGGCGCAGAGCGGCGCCGACCGATCGGCTCGCGACCAGATCGAGGCGGCCGAGCTGCAGCTCTTCGCCCTGGCCGAGACCGGCAGCGTCAGCCAGGGGTTCGTGCCCTTCGCCGACGCCCTGCGCGGCGCGGTCACCCTGGCCGCCGAGGCGCACAGCCGCGACGGCGGCCTGGCCGGGATCTCCACCGGCCTGATCGACCTCGACCGCAAGCTGGGAGGCCTGCATCCGTCGGACCTGATCATCCTGGCGGCGCGGCCCTCGATGGGGAAATCGGCGCTGGCCACCAACATCGCCTTCAGCGTGGCCCGCCACTACGCCTGGGAGCCGCAGCCCGACGGCGGACGCAAGACCGTCAGCGGCGGGGTGGTGGCGTTCTTCCAGCTCGAAATGTCCGCCGAGCAGCTCGCCATGCGTCTGCTGGCCGAGGTCTCCGGCGTCTCCAGCGACCGCCTGCGCAAGGGCGAGATCGACGCCATGGAGTTCGGCCGCGTGCGCGACGCCGCCCTGGAGATCCAGGACGCGCCGCTCTACATCGACGCCACCGGCGGCATCTCGATGGCCAAGCTGGCCGCGCGCGCCCGGCGGCTGAAGCGCACGGTGGGCCTGGACCTGATCGTGGTGGACTACCTGCAGCTCGTCACCGTCGGCGAAACCAGCCGGGTGGAGAACCGCGTGCAGGAGGTCAGCCAGGTGACCATGGGCCTGAAGGCCCTGGCCAAGGAGCTGTCGGTGCCGGTGCTGGCCCTGGCCCAGCTCTCCCGCCAGGTGGAAAACCGCGAGGACAAGAAGCCCCAGCTCGCCGACCTGCGGGAATCCGGCTCGATCGAGCAGGACGCCGACGTGGTGATGTTCATCTACCGGGAGTCCTACTACCTGGGCCGGCTGGAGCCGCGGGAAGGCACCGCCGAGCACCTGACCTGGCAGGAGGAGCTCGACAAGGTCCGCGGCCTGGCGGAAGTCATCATCGGCAAGGCCCGTCACGGCCCGATCGGCAGCGTCAAGCTGGCGTTCAACGAGGACCTCACCAAGTTCGGCGACCTGGCCCGAGACGGCCGCTACGACCCGCACTGACGCCGGATCGGCGCGCATGCCTGAACCCGGCGCCGTGCGCCTGACCATCGACCTGGACGCGCTGGCCTGGAACTTCGGCGTGCTGCGCGGGGCCGCCGGCGGGGCGGAGGTGGCGCCGGTGGTGAAGGCCGACGGCTACGGTCTGGGCGCCGGCCCGGTGGCCCAGCGGCTCTGGCGCGAGGGTGCACGGACCTTCTATGTCGCGCGCCTGGACGAAGGCGAGGCGGTGCGCGCGGCGCTCGGGCCGCGGCGGCCGGCGGCCGTCCTGGTGCTGGACGGCCTCACGCCCGGATCCGCCGGGCGGCTGGCGGCGGCCGGTCTGACCCCGGTGCTGATGAGCCAGGCGCAGGTCGAGGCGGCGGCGGCGCTGGGTCGCCCCCTATCCGTCGGGCTGCATGTGGACACCGGCATGAACCGCCAGGGCGTGACCCTGGACGACGCCAAGGCCCTGTCGGCGCGCCCGGACGGTCCGCTGCAGGTCGATCTGGTGATGAGCCACCTGGGCAGCGCCGCCGATCCCGGCGACCCGCGCAACGCCCGCCAGCTCTCGGCTTTCACCTCGGTGCGGGCGCTGTTCCCGCAGGCGCGCGCGAGCCTCGCCGCCTCGGCCGGGATCTATCTTGGCGAAGGCTACCGGTTCGACCAGGTGCGCCCGGGCGTGAGCCTGTACGGCGGCGGACCGCAGGAGCGGCCGGATCCCCGGCTGCGGGCGGTGGCGATGCTGGAGGCCCCGCTGTTGGACGTGCGGGCCGTTTCGGCCGGCGAAACCATCGGCTACGGCGGCTCGGCGCGGGCCGAGCGCGACATGGCCCTGGGGATCGTCGGCGCGGGCTACGCCGACGGGATCATCCGCGCGGCGGCCGGGCGGGGCTACGCCTGGGCCGGCGGCGCGCGGCGGCGGCTGGTGATCGTCACCATGAACATGATCGGGATCGACGCGAGCGGCGGCGGCCTGACGGCGGGCGACACCGTGGAACTGCTGGGCCCGAACGTGGCGGTCGACGACCTGGCGGACGCCGCCGGCAGTGTGGCCCACGAATGTCTGACGCGGCTCGGCGCCGTGGCCGGGCGTCGATACCTGGGGATCTGACCCCCTACCCGGCCTTGGCCAGGGCTTCCATGCGCACCGGGTTCACCGCGGCCACCGCCGCCTTCAGGTCGTTCATGGTGACCTTGTCGCCCTGGGCCTGGATCATGAACCGGTCGCCGGCGAGCACGCTGTACTCGCCGTGCTGGGTGGCGCGGTCGAACGACTCCTGGGTCATCCGCCCATCGACCTTGCCCACCTTCTCGTAGCTGTCGCCGGTCTCTTTCGAGGACTGCACGTTGAAGGCGCTGGCCATCGCCCCGAAGGCGCCCGCCGCGCCCAGGTCGGTGATGCTGAGGGTCAGGCGCGAATCGCCGCGGGTGTAGTGCGCCTCGGCGTTGGAGCCGGTCATGCCGCCCACCCCGCCGCTGCCCGAGGAGACCTCGCCGCGGGCGAAGCCGCCCAGGCTGGCGGGCAGGTAGGCCTTCAGCACCTCCGGATCGGTCGGCTTGACGGCTTGGCCGGAAGCGTCCGTTCCGGACTCCATCTGCTTGGCCGCGGCCTCCATCTGTTTGGAGGCGGCCTCCAGCTTGCCGAGGTCCATCGACGTCCCGCCCGGCAGCTTCACCGTGCCGGACACGTGGCCCCGGTCGCTGAGCGCGCCCATGGCGCCGAAGCCGCCGGTGGCGGCCGCCACCGCGCCGGTCACCGCCGCGACGATGATCCCAAGAACGATGGCCGCGACAATGATCAGGCCCACGTAGGGCAGCGCCTTGTCCTCCGGCGTCCGCATTAGCCTCGGCAGGCCCACGTAGAGCAGGTAGAGGCCGTAGAGGCCCGCCAGCAGCATGAGCGGCGACAGCGCCGGCAGGATCATCAGGATCCCGGCGACCCAGCTCGGCGTGTACGAGTAGGCCGCGACCTTGAAGGCCTGGATCGGATTCTTCGTGCCGCCGAAGTTTGGCGCCAGGGCGTCGATGATCAGCGACATCACGTAGACCATCGCCAGCGAGATCACGTATCCGATCACGCCCTGCACCAGCGCCTGGACCGGCCCGACCCGCACGGTGATGCCGAAGGCGCCGACGCCGATGAGCATCAAGCCCAGCGCCCCGCAGATCGCCGGAATCGCGGCCAGGGGAATGATGTAGCCGCGATAGAGACCGCCCACCGTCGCCGGCTCGGCGTCGATCACCTCCCAAGTCGCCTTGGGCTGCAAGAGGATGCCCTTGACGCGGGCGATCAGGCCCGCCCCGGCTGCACCGGGTTCAACTACGCTCATATCTTCCGCCTCCCTCGCCGCGAAAAGAATGCCGTCGAGCGCGGAGCGTAACCGAACCGCGCGGTGGGGCAACGACGATGTGGCCGGACAGACCTTGCGTCGCCCAGGGTCTAGAGTAGGTCTTCCGCCGAATCAGGAGCGTACCTTGGCCCGCGACGGCGCCGTCTATATTTGCCAGTCCTGCGGGTCGGCGCACGCCAAGTGGGCGGGCCAGTGCAGCGCCTGCGGCGCCTGGAACACCCTGGTCGAGGAAATGCAGTCCCGTCCGCCCGGGGCGCTCGCCCCCACGCGCGCGACCAAGACCCGGGGCGTGACGTTCGAGACCCTGGAACAGCACACGCCCGCCCCACCCCGCATCACCACGGGGGTGGAGGAGTTCGACCGGGTCTGCGGCGGCGGCGTGGTGCCCGGATCGGCCATCCTGCTGGGCGGCGATCCGGGCGTCGGCAAGTCGACCCTGCTGCTGCAGGTCGCGGCCAACGCCGCGCGCCTGGGGGCGCGATGCGCCTACATCTCCGGCGAGGAGGCCGTGGAGCAGATCCGCGCCCGCGCCCACCGCATGGGCCTGGCGGAAGCGCCGGTGAGGCTCGCCGCCGAGACCGCGCTGCGCGACATCGTCGACGGCCTGAAGCGTGAGACCTTCGACCTGGTGGTGATCGATTCGATCCAGACGCTATGGAGCGACGTCCACGAGGCCGCGCCCGGCTCGGTGACCCAGGTGCGCGCCGCGGCCGGCGAGCTGGTGCGCCTGGCCAAGTCGCGGCGCATCGCCATCGTGCTGGTCGGCCACGTCACCAAAGAAGGCACGATCGCCGGTCCCAGGGTGATCGAGCACATGGTCGACGCCGTGCTCTCCTTCGAGGGCGAGCGAGGCTATCCGTTCCGGGTGCTGCGCGCGGCCAAGAACCGGTTCGGCGCAACCGACGAGATCGGCGTGTTCGAGATGGCCGAAACCGGCCTGATCGAGGTGCCCAACCCGTCCGCCCTGTTCCTCAACACCCACGGCGAGCGGGCGGCGGGCGCGGCGGTGTTCGCCGGCATCGAGGGGTCGCGCCCGGTGCTGGTGGAGGTGCAGGCGCTGGTCGCGCCGTCCGCCTACGGAACGCCCCGGCGCGCGGTGGTGGGCTGGGATTCGGGGCGCCTGGCCATGGTGCTGGCTGTGCTGGAGGCTCGCTGCGGCCTTGGCTTTGGGACCCGCGACGTCTATCTGAACGTCGCGGGGGGCCTGAGGATCAGCGAGCCGGCCGCAGATCTCGCCGCGGCGGCGGCGCTCGCCTCGTCCGCCCTCGACCAGGCCTTGCCGCAGGACTGCGTGGTGTTCGGAGAAATCAGCCTATCTGGCGACGTTCGGCCGGTGAGCCGGATGGAGTCCCGCATGAAGGAGGCCGCCAAGCTCGGCTTCCGCCGCGTGCTCGGCCCTTCGGACCTTGACGGCGCGGGCCAGATGGCCGTGACCGGCGTCGCGCGCCTGGCCGAGGCGGTGGCCCGCATCGGCGACGGCGGCTGGGATCCGGACCGGTGACGCAATTCGACATCGCGGTCCTGGTCGTCCTGGCGGTCTCGGGCCTGTTGGGGTTCGCGCGCGGCGCGGCGCGCGAGACGGTCACGGTGATGTCGTTCCTGCTGGCCGCCATGGCCGCCCTGTTCGGGCTGCGCTACGTCGGCCCGATCGGCCGCGCGGCGATCGATCCGGACTGGGCCGGCGAGGTGGTGGCGTCGCTGGCGGTGTTCCTGGCGGTCTACATCGTGCTGCGGCTGATCGGCGCGGCCCTGGCGCGGCGCGTCAAGGATAGCCAAGTGATGGGTCCATTGGACCGCAGCGTGGGGCTGGCCTTCGGCCTGGTCCGCGCCGTGGTGTTCCTGGGAGCCCTGAATCTGCTGTTCAACGCCGCCACCCCGCCGGAGCGCGTGCCGGCCTGGATTTCCGGGGCGACCTTCTACCCGATGACCACGGCGGCCGGCCGGATGCTCGCGGCGTTCGCACCCAAGGGCCTGGACATGGCGAAACGGCTCAAGCCGGCCGTGGAGAACGCCGTCAACGACAGCGCAGGTGACAGCCGCAAGCGCGACGGGTACGACGCCCGCGAACGTCAAACGATCGACATTCTGGTGGAGAAATCCCGATGAGCGGCCAGGATCGATGGCGCGCCGGCGCGCGCGACCCGGACGATGACGCGCCCCGGCTGGAGTGCGGCGTCTTCGGCGTGTTCGAGATCGACGGCGCCGCGGCCATCGCCGCGCTCGGCCTGCACGCCCTCCAGCACCGCGGCCAGGAGGCCTGCGGCATCGCCACCTTCGACGGCCAACGGTTCCACACCGAGCGCCACATGGGCTACGTCGGCGACTCCTTCGCCGGCGCCGACCTCGTCGACCGCCTGCCCGGCCACACCGCCATCGGCCACACCCGCTATTCCACCGCCGGCGGCAGCTTCATCCGCAACGTCCAGCCGATGTTCGCCGACCTGGAAGCCGGCGGCGTGGCCATCGCCCACAACGGCAACCTGACCAACTTCCTCACCCTGCGCCAACAGCTCGTGGCGGAGGGCGCGATCTTCCAGTCGACCTCGGATTCCGAGGTCATCCTGCACCTCCTGGCGCGCTCCCGCCGCGCCCGCGTCGTGGACCGCTTCATCGACGCCATCACCCAGATCGAGGGCGGCTACGCCATCGTGGCGATGACCAACAAGAAGCTGATCGGCATCCGCGATCCCCTGGGCATCCGGCCGCTGGTGCTGGGCGAGCTGGACGGCAAGGCCGTGCTGGCGTCGGAGACCTGCGCGCTGGACATGATCGGCGCCCGCTTCGTGCGCGACATCGAGCACGGCGAGATGGTGGTGATCTCGCAGGAGGGCGTCGAGAGCCTGCGTCCCTTCCCGGCCGCCAAGGCGCGGCCCTGCATCTTCGAATACGTCTACTTCGCCCGGCCGGACTCGGTGGTGAACGGCCGCTCGGTCTATGACGTGCGCAAGCGCATGGGCCAGCGGCTGGCCCAGGAGACCGGCGTCGACGTCGACGTGGTCGTACCGGTGCCGGACTCCGGCGTGCCCGCCGCGCTGGGCTACGCCCAGGAGACGGGCCAGCCCTTCGAAATGGGCATCATCCGCAACCACTATGTGGGCCGCACCTTCATCCAGCCCACCCAAGGCGCCCGCGAGCTGGGCGTGCGCATGAAGCTCTCGCCGAACCGCTCGGTGCTGGCCGGCAAGCGGGTGATGCTGATCGACGATTCCATCGTGCGCGGCACCAACTCCGTGCGGGTGGTGCGCATGGTGCGCGAAGCCGGCGCCAAGGAGGTGCACCTGCGGTCCGCCTCCCCGCCGATCCAGTGGCCGGACTACTACGGCATCGACATGCCCGACCGCGCCAACCTGCTCGCGGCGCACAAGTCCGTCGAGGAGATCGCCAAGTTCCTGGACGTCGACTCCATGGGCTTCCTGTCGGTGGACGGCCTCTACTGGGCGATGAATTCCGAGCCGCGCGATCCGGCCAATCCGCAGTTCACCGATCACTATTTCACGGGCGACTACCCCACCCGCCTGCTCGACCGCGAGATCGCTGAGGGGCGCAACGAGACCCTCGACCGCCAGCTCTCCTTCCTGGTCGACGCTTGAGCGCGCCGCGCGCCGCGCTCCTCTCCCGGCTGAAGCCTGACCTCTACGTCGTCCTGATCCTCGCGATGGTGGTCGTCGCCAGCCTGCTGCCGGCGACCGGCGCGGCGGCGACCGGCTTCGGCTGGGCGACGAAGGTCGGGATCGGCCTGGTGTTCTTCCTGCACGGCGCGCGGTTGTCGCGCGACGCGGTGATCGCCGGCATGACGCACTGGCGCCTGCACCTCTTGGTGCTGTCCGTCACCTTCGTGCTCTTTCCTCTGCTGGGACTGGGGATCGCGGCCTTGCCCGCGGCCATCACGCCCTCGGCCCTGGCGCCCGGGATCATCCTTCTGGGCTGCCTGCCGTCGACCGTGCAGTCGTCGATCGGCTTCACCGCCATCGCGCGGGGCAACGTCGCCGCCGCGGTCGCCGCGGCCACCGCCTCCAACCTGCTGGGCGTGCTGCTGACGCCGCTGCTGGTCGCGGCCACGCTGCACGCCGCCGGCGGCGCCCTGTCCCTGGGGTCCGTCCGCACCATCGTGCTGCAGCTGCTGGTCCCGTTCATCGCCGGCCAGGTGTTGCGTCCATGGGTGGGGCCGTGGATCCAGGCCCGCGGCAAGGTGCTGTCCTGGGTCGACCGCGGGGCCATCCTGCTGGTGGTCTACACCGCCTTCAGCGACGCCGTGGCGGGCGGCCTGTGGCGCAAGGTGGGCGCGCTCGATCTCGTCCGGGTGCTGGTGATCTGCGCCGCGTTGCTGGGCGTGTTGCTGGCCGCCACCACCCTGCTGGCGCGGGCTCTGAAGTTCGACAAGGCCGATGAGATCGCCATCGTGTTCTGCGGCTCGAAGAAGAGCCTGGCGAGCGGGGTGCCGATGGCCAGCGTGCTGTTCCCCGCCGCCCTGGTCGGCCCGATGCTGCTGCCGCTGATGATCTTCCACCAGATCCAACTGATGGCCTGCGCGGTGATCGCCCAGCGCTATGCGGCGCGCGACGCGTCGCAGGGGTAGGCGCCGCGGCGGATTCCGCTACACAGGCGCCCCATGTCAGCCTCCCCCCCGCTCTCGGGCAAGATCGCCCTCGTCACCGGCGCCAGCCGCGGCATCGGCCGCGCCTGCGCCCTCGCGCTCGCCCTCGCCGGCGCGCACGTCGTCGCCGTCGCCCGCACCCAGGGTGGGCTGGAGGAACTGGACGACGAGATCCGCGCCGCCGGCGCCGAGCGTCCGACGCTGGTTCCTATGGACATCGCCGAGGGCGACGGCCTCGATCAGCTCGGC
>Ga0068859_100004673_pt1 | contig 13948 bp, 17 predicted proteins | sample KBSSwiS22_FD_66585 | JGI IMG/M metagenome (GOLD analysis project Ga0068859, IMG submission 66585) | Switchgrass rhizosphere microbial communities from Kellogg Biological Station, Michigan, USA - KBS Switchgrass S2-2 | ecosystem: Host-associated > Plants > Roots > Rhizosphere > Soil ... | reverse complement strand
CCCTGGTGGACAAGGGCGTCGACGTCGAAGCCTCCTACAACTTCGAGCTCGACACGATCGGCGACGGATTGAACGGAAACGTGACGATCCGCGCCCTGGCGTCATTCACCCGCAAGTATGACACCCAGTTCAGCGCGAGCTCGCCCGTGCTCCATCTGGCCGGCTACACGGAGGGTGGAAGCCCGACCAGCACGCAGTCGGCGGTGCCGAAGGTGCGCGGCCAGTTGTCGGCCCAATACCGGAACGGGGGCTTCGGATTCTATGTGGGGTCGCGCTACATCGGCAAGCTGAAGGGCGGGCCGGTGTTCCACTACACGCCGGACCATATCGCTGCGCAGGTCTACTTCGACACCACCGTCAGCTACGAGACCAAGATCCGCGGCGCGGACACCGAGTTCTTCCTGACGGTGAACAACCTGTTCAACAGGAAATACCCGCTGTGGCCGCAGACCCAGCTCCCGGGCATCACCCTGCCGACCATCACCTCCCAGTACGACATCATGATGCGGTACTTCACCTTGGGCGCGCGGGCGAAATTCTAGGGCCTCGGCGCGCCCCGATGCTAGGGTGAGGGATCCATGAGCCTGGAGGGTCCGAACATGAAACCCATCTTGTCGATCACCGCCGCGTGCGTGCTGTTCCTCGCCTCGGCGGCCCACGCCGGCGACGCCGCGGTCGAGGCGACGATTCGCCAATTCGGCGAGGCCTTCAACAAGGGCGACGTGGCCGCGGCCAAGGCGCTCCACGTGCCCGCGCCGACCATCATCGACGAGTTTGGCCCCCACTACTGGTCCGGGCCGTCCGCCTTCGACAGTTGGCTGTCCGACCTCGGCAAATCCGAAGCCGCCGAGGGCAAGACCGACGCCAAGGTGGCGATCAGCCCTCCGACGCGCGAGGTGGTCTCCGGCAATCGCGCCTACGTGATCGTGCCGGCGACCTACACGTTCAAGCAGAAGGGCGGGACCTTACGCGAAACCGCCCAGATGACCTTCGTGCTCGCCAAGGAGGCGTCAGGCTGGAAGATCCACGCCTGGACCTGGACGGGTACGGAGGGCGTGCCGGTCAAGTAGGCTGCGCAAGGCCGCCTGGGCGACGGGGTAGGATGGGACCGGCGCGGCCGCCCCGACACGGCCGCGCTCATGATCCGCCCGTCAGGGCTGGGTGACCCGGGTCGTCGTGGTGACCGACGGGGCGGCCGGAGGACTCGCCACACGCCGCGTCACGTGCGTCCGCGTCGTACGACGGCCGCTGCCCGCCTGCTGGGTCGTGACGGTCGTCTCGACCTGCGGCGGATTCAGCGCGGCTGTCGCCGCAGCGTTGCGCGCGGCCGCGGCGTCAGCCGCCGACATGGCTGCGGATTGCTGCGCGGCGTCGGCGCGCGAGTTGGCCGCCGCCGCCTCTTGCTGCGCGGCGAGAGCCTGCTGCTGGGCGGTGGCCGCCTGGTCCTGGGCCATGGAGACACCTTCCCGTTGGGCTTCCTGCGCCGCGGCGATGGAATCATCCTTGCGGCGCTGCAACTCACCGATCGCGCCGTCGGCGAGGGCCGAAGCCCGGACGGCCTCCACGATCGATGTCGTCTTGTGACCAGCGGCCAGATTCAGCTTGGCGGTCGCCAGGGCCGCGCGTGCGTCGGCGGTCCGGCCCGGCGCTTCGAGACCGGCGCCGATGGATTCGGCGGTGTGGATCTTGGCCTCTGCGGCGGCGATGGCTTCGCGAGCGCGATCGGCCTTGCCGGCATGCGCCGGCGTGGTGACGGCTAAGACTATGGCGCTCGAGGCCAGAAGCGATGTGAAGAACGTTCTACAAGGCATGATTTCTCACCCTTTCCTATTGGCGTTGTGTTGCAACGGTTGACGCCTGCAAATGTTGCAACCGCGGCCATAAGGACGCGCGATTTGTTCTTCACGAATTGAACTGACGACCCGAGACTTCTTCCTGAATCCAAGCTTTACCAATGCCGTTGCGCCACACATCTCGGAAATATGTCACGTCCGCCCGGCGGTTCTCATCGCCGGCGATGGGTATTGGCCGTAGCGGAAATCGATCAGGCGCGTCGCGGCGCCTTCAGGGCGATCGTCACTGCGCCTCGGCGTGGCCGAGGGCATAGGCGGTGGCGCGGCGAAACTCGGCGCGCTGGCGCGCTTCGCTCCAGTGCTCGCGATCGAAGATCGCCTGCATGGCGATGCCGTAAAGCGCGTTGCAGATCGTCTGGGCGCCGTCGTGTGCGCGGTCGTCCGGCATCTCCAGGCTCTGCAGATAGGCGTACATGCGATTGAAGGTGCGCTGCAGTCCCAACGTGTGCTCGGCCGCCAGCGGCGGGCTGTACAGGGCGGCGGTCCAGCAATGCATCCACGCCGTCCAGTGCCTGCGCTGCGGCTCGCCGATGGGAAGCAGCTCCTCGATCGCGCGCACGGGGCTCGCCGACAAGGCCGACAGCGCCTCGTTGCGCAGCGCCTCGGCCTGGGTGTTGACGTACCGGTAGGTCTCCAGCAGCACCTCGTCCTTGTCGTGGAAATGGTGGCTGACCACCGTGGTGCTGCACCCCAGCCGCTGGGCGATGTTGCGCACCGTCACGGCCGGCAGGCCGCCCTCGACGAGCAGGTCCGTGGCTTGCCGGATCACGCTGGCCCGGCGTTCCGTGGCATACCAAGGCCCGGACATGAAAAATAACCCCCGGTGCATGTACAACAAGTGTTGTACGATGAAAACATGTGTTGCATACCATGTCGATGGAGGCCTCGGCGACGATCTCCGCGCCGAGGCCTCCCAATGAATCGCGAACGCACAGGGTGGACCCGATGACGTCTGCAGCGCCAATGACGCCGGAGCACGTGCCGCCGGAAATGGTCGGCACATTCAACCTCTTCAAGTCTCCGGAAATGACGCCGACGCCCTTCGGCGACCCCCACGCCGCCGCCGCCAGGCTGCACAGCGACGGCAGCCGGCCGATCTTCTACGTGCCGCAGTCGACCCGCAACGGCGAGGGCGCCTGGTACATCACCAAGACGGAGGACCAGCGGCGCATCCTGCAGGACGGCGAGACCTTCTCCAGCTTCCGCCGCATCTTCTCGGCGGCCATCGGCGAGGACTGGCCGGTGATTCCGCTGGAGATCGATCCGCCGGAGCACGGCAAGTACCGCGCCCTGATCAACCCGCTGTTCGCACCCAAGAAGCTGGCTGTCGTGGAGCCGTTCGTGCGACAGAAGGCGATCGCGCTGATCGAAGCCTGCAAGGCTCGTGGAACCACCTGCGAGGTGATGAACGAGTTCGCCTTCCCGCTCGCCGTCAGCGTCTTCCTATCACTGCTGGGCATCCCCGACGACCGCCTGACGGAGTTCGTCGGCTGGGCCACCGACATGCTGCACAGGACGCCGGAGGACCGCACCCGCAGCGCGCGCAAGGTCCTGGACTTCCTCGACGACATGGCCGCGCAACGGCGCGCCCAGCCCACAGACGACTTCATGTCTTACCTGGTCACCACCGACCTGGAAGGGCGCAAGCTCACCGAACAGGAGGTGCGGGCCATTTCGGTGCTGGTGTTCATCGGCGGCCTCGACACCGTCGCCGCCGCGATCGGGCTCGACCTCTACTACCTGGCCCGCAACCCGCAGGCCCAGCAGGAGCTGCGCGAGCATCCCGAGCGGATCCCGAACGCGGTCGAGGAGATGCTGCGCGCCTTCGCGACGATCACGCCGATCCGCACCGCGACGAAGGATGTCGTCTTCAACGGCGCGCCCATCAAGAAGGGCGACCTCGTGGCTTGTCCGACGATGGTGTCCAGCCGCGATCCGGATGAATTCCCCAACCCGGACAAGATCGACTTCACCCGTGAGGACAACCGCCACGTGGCGTTTTCCTACGGGCCGCACCGGTGCGTCGGCTCCCACCTGGCGCGACGCGAGCTGATCATCGCCCTCAACGAGTGGTTCCGTCTCATTCCGCCGTTCCGCATCAAGGAGGGCACGACGCCGGTCACGTTCGGCGGCTTCGTGTTCGGCGTGGAAAATCTGGTCATCGACTGGAGCTGAACGGCGCAAGGAGGCGCTGGTCGTGCCAATTTGGCACAGGTCGGCGCGCCAGGAGCCGGGGCGACATAGCCGATGGGGATCATCGCGGCGCTAAAATAGCAGGTTTGTGGCGCCAAAGGGGGCGCCGCTGCGCCGCATCGCCGCACGCGCGAAGACGTGAGGTAAGTCCTTTACCCAACGATGCGAGTCTAGGGGCGAATCGGGGAGTGCGCACGATGAGCTCATTGATCGCGTTGGCCGTCGCCATGTCGATGGTCATGGGGGACTGCAAGGCGGGCGACGGCGCGTCCGACGCCGGCTGCACCCACGTCGAAGTCATTCCGGGCTGCGAGGCCGCCGAGTGCGTGCCGGCCGGCCAGCTCATGCACCAGTACGCCCAGCGCCTGTCGGCCAACGCCGACGTCTACATCATCGCCGGCAACGGCAACGGCTGGCGGATGTACGACGGCGAGGGCCGCGTTCTGACCGCCGCCGACATCGCCGACATGATCCGCGCCGATCCGGAGTTCGCCACCTCGAACCGGGGCGTGCAGCTCATGGTCTCCTGGGCCGGCGAAGCGCCCAAGGGCGCCAAGGAGTCCCTGGCCGAGGCCGTTTCGCGCGAGCTGGGCCGCCCGGCGACAGGGCCGAAGGGCTTCCTGTGGTTCGGGCCGGAGGGCGGGGTGCGCGAGACGCGCCAGGAGTTCACCGCCTACGAGTTCCCCTACCGCGCCAAGGCCGGCGACTGGGTGATGGCCTCGACCAGCATCGCCATGCCGGGGGCGCTGGTGCACGAGCTGGAGGGCGGCAAGGACGTCGAGGGCCTGCGCCTGGCGGCGCGCTCAGAGGACGTGTTCGCCCTGCGCTTCGATTCGGCCGTGAAGCTCTACGAGCGCGCGGCGTCGCTGGGCGACGGGATCAGCGCCTACAACGCCGCGGTGATCCGCCTGCAACGGGCGGGTCCCGGCGACCGGCGCGCGGCGGTGGCGCTGTTGAAGAAGGCCGAATCGCTGGGCGTGGCCGACGTCGGCCGGGCGCGGATGCAGTTCGGGCTCTGAGCCCCTTTTCCTGACCAAACCTTAAGTCGCCCAGCGGCGCCGACGGGCCTATGGGGCGTTCATGCCCTGGAGGTGCGCGATGCGGCGTTCCGCAATGCTTCTGGCCGTGTGCGCCGCGATGCTCGCAGCCTCGCCGGCGTCCGCCGACGCGACAGGGGGCCTGGCGGGCCTGCCGCTCAAGGAGATGGCCGCTGCCGGGCCCGGCGACACGCTGGTGGTGCTCTATTCGGGCGACGGCGGCTGGGCCGGGATCGACGCGGGCCTGGCCTCCGGCTTCGTGAAGGCCGGACTGCCGGTCGTTGGCGTGGATTCCCTGCGCTACTTCCTCACCCAGCGGACGCCGGCCGGGGCGGCGGCGGACCTGGCCGCGCTGGTCGACCACTACACGAGCGCCTGGCGGCGGCCGCGGGTGATCCTGGCGGGCTACTCCTTCGGGGCCGACGCCCTGCCGGCCATCGCCGCCCAGCTGCCGCCGCAGCTTCGCAGCCGCGTGCGCCTGCTGGCGCTGGTGGGCGTGGCGGCGCGGGGAGAGCTGAAATTCCAGCCCGGCGCCTGGCTGAACATCAGCGGAAGCGACGCCTATCCCATCGCCCCGGTGCTGGCGGGCCTGGGGCCGATGCCCAGGGTCTGCGTGTTCGGCGACCGCGATCCGCACGACGCCTGCGCCCGTTTCGGTCCGGGCGCGATCCGGCCGATCAAGGTGGCGGGGAGCCACCACTTCGGCGGCGACTATGCGCCGGTGAGCGCGGCGATCCTGAAAGCGGCGGGTCTGTAGGTCCTTGCGGGCGAGCCCCATCGGCGCGAGTTTTCGCGTCATGTCGGTGGAGCTTTGGCGATGATCTTCGAGCAGGTGACCTCGGGCGGATGCCAGTCGTACCTCCTGGGCTGCGAAGCGACCCGGGCGGCGGTGCTGATCGATCCGGAGCTGTCGCAGATCGACCGCTACCGGGGGCTGGAGATGCAGCACGGCCTGAACGTGCGCTATGTGATCGACACCCACACCCACGCCGACCACTTCTCGGCCAGCCGCGAACTGGGCGTCGTGTTCGACGCGCCGGTGGTGATGCACCGGCTGGCGCCGGCGCCCCACGCCCAGATGCGGCTGGACGACGGCGACATGCTGATCGCGGGCGGCCTGCGCCTCACCGCCATGCACACGCCCGGCCATACGCGCGATTCCATGTGCCTGGTGATGAGCGACCGGGTGTTTACCGGCGACACCCTCCTGATCGGCGGGACGGGGCGAACGGACCTGCCCACCGGCGATCCGCATGAACTGTTCGAGAGCCTGTTCGAGAAGCTCCTGAAGCTGCCGGCCGAGATGCTGGTCTACCCGGCCCACGACTACAAGGGCCGCTCGAACAGCACGATCGGCGCCGAGCTCGACCGCAATCCGCGCTTGCAGAAGACGGTGCGGGCCGAGTTCGTGGAGATGATGCAGCACCTGGACCTGTCGGCGCCGACGCACCTGACCGAGGCGCTGCGCACCAACATCAGCGGGGCCAAGACCGTGGCGCAACTGTTGTCCGAGGCGGCGGCGCGGACGCCCTTCATGTCGCTGGACGAGCTGGCGGCGCGGGTGGGGGCCAACAGCCGCGACCTGGTGGTGCTGGACGTGCGCGAGAAGGACCAGTTCGACGCCGGCCATGTACCGGGCGCCGTGCACCTGCCGCGCGGGCAACTGGAGCTTCGGGTCGACGCGGTGCTGCCGGACCCGACGGTGCGGATCCTGACCTGCTGCGAGTTCGGCAAGCTCTCCACCCTGGCGGCGGCGACCCTGCGGGACCTGGGCTATCGGCGGGCCGTGGCGCTGGACGGCGGCATGCTGGCCTGGCGAGAGGCGGGACATCCGCTGGAGCGGTAGGGCGGCGGGGCGGGGCGCGCCCTGAAGCGCATGTGCCCTTGGCCGCCCGGGGACAACCCAAGGCGCGCTTGACGAGACGCGTCAGCGAGGGCGAACCCGTGGGTTCAGACGAGCGGAGGATGACGATGAGCGACGAACGGCCGGGGATGCTGCGGGATTTCCAGGACGGGGTGGCGATCCTGTCGTTCAACCGGCCGGAGAAGCACAACGCCGGCGCGGGCGATCCCGAGGCCTGGGCGTGGGCGTTGCGCGATCCGGCGGTGCGCTGCGTGATCGTGCGCGGCGAAGGCAAGTCGTTCCACTCCGGGCGCGACACCACGCTGCTCGGCACGCGCGAGGGGAACGAGAGCGACTACGAGTTCGTCCGCCACGCGGCGAACGCGCGGATCAACAGCCTGCTCTACGCCAAGCCGGTGATCGCCGCGGTGAAGGGCTACGCCATCGGCGGCGGGTTCGAGATGTGCCTGTCGGCGGACTTCCGGGTGGGCTCGACGGACGCCAAGCTGTGCCTGGCGGAGGTGAAGTACGGCATCCTGCCGGACACTGGCGGCACCCAGATGCTGACCGCCCTGATCGGCCCGGCGCGCACCAAGTACATGACGCTGAGCGGCGACTTCGTGGACGGCAAGACCGCCTACGAGTGGGGCATCTTCGACTTCCTGGAGGAGCCGGAGAACGTCGACGCCAAGGCGCTGTCGATCGCCAAGACGATCGCCTCGCGCTCGCCCGCCGCGGTGGAGATGGGCAAGCAGCTCGTGGACCAGATGCACCTGCCGGCGGTGATCAACGGCGTGCGCCAGGAGCTCCTGGCGCAGTCGTCGCTGTTCCAGACCGAGGACTACAAGGAACAGCGCGCGGCGCTGCGCGAGAAGCGGCCGCCGGTGTTCAAACGCCGCTGACGGCGCGATCCACCACCGACCTGAGGCTCTCCGCCGCCACCTGCGCGGCCGCCAGCGGCGTCATGCGCGGCAGGGTCTCGTTGAACACCTCGATCCCCACCGGCGTTCCCGGGCGCGCCGCCAGGATCAGGGCCAGCATCCCGGCCAGGGGCAGATCGCCCTCGCCGGGGAGCAGGCGGTTCGGATCGTCCGGCGAGGCCGTCCTCAGGTCGCTGAGCTGGATGGCGTCGATCTGGTGGGCGAACCTCGCCACGTCCGCCGTCCCGCCGCCGGACCGCGTCAGGTGGCGGGTGTCGAACATGATCCCGAAATTGGCCGCGCCCACCGCCTCCACCAGCCGCGCTGCGGTGGCGATGTCAGGAACGCCTGTGCCCGGTATGAACTCGATGACGATCCGCAGTCCGTGCTTCGCCGCCCGGCCGCTGATCGCCGCGGCGGCCTCGGCGACAGCCTCGAAGGGCGTCGCGGGATCGCCACCGAAGTGCACCAGGTTGATCGAGTCCGCCCCCAGCGCCTCGGCGCTCCGGTAGAAATCCTCCTCCGGCGTCGTGAAGGTGCGGCTGACGTCGCGGCCGTGGAAGCTGCGGTAGGGCGTGATCGCCTCGCCGACAGGGATCCCCGGCAGGCCGCTGCCGAACCCGTCGATGTTGCTGACCCGCACGCCGGCGTCGCGCAGGCGCTTTCGCAGGGCCTGGGGAGACAAGCCGGCGTCCCGGTGCAGCGTCGGGTTGGCGGTCACCGCGCCGAAGCCGGTGGCCGCGGCCGCCTCGATCAGCTCGGGCAGGCTCGCCTGGCGGACGGTGCCGCAGCAGAGTTCCAGTTCCAGCGCCATCGCCTCACCCCGGCGCGAGGGCCGCGGCGCCGGCGCGGGCGATCTCCTCGTCGCGCTCGCCGCTCGGCGCGCCGCTGATCCCCACCGCGCCCAGGAGGACGCCGGCAACGACGAGCGGCACCGCGCCGGGGACCGGGATGATCCGTCCATGCTCCAGGTGCATCAGGGCGCGCATCACCGGGGTGTCCGCCCGGGGCAGCAGGGCGGAGCTGGGCGTTCCGTGCGTGGCGGAGGCGAAGGCCTTTCCCTCGGCGAGCTGCATCGCCCGGAACAAGGCCCCGTCGCAGCGGGCCGAGGCCTTAACGTCGCCGCGGACGTCCACCACGACGACGCCGATCCGCTCGCCCTGGGCCTCCGCCTCGCGACGGCAGGCCGCGATCACCCGCTGCGCGTCGTCCAAAGTCATCATCGCCGATCTCCTCCCAAGCGCATGTCGATGGGGCGTTGATCGCCCGCGACGCTGGCTGAGTATGGTCGACAACGGGCGTGGCGCCACGGACTCCCGGGGCGACCGCCGCGTCTTATTCGTTGAGGAAGGAGAGCTCGACCAGCTTGGCGTCGGACATGTCGCGGATCTTGTCCTTGAGCGCCGCCGCCGCCTCGGCGGTGAGTTCGCTGGAGGGGATTTCGATGCCCGGGCTGCGGATCAGGCGCGTCACGTCCACGTGGCCGGAGTAGACGGTCCAGATCTCGGCGCGGCCGTCGAAGTCCTTGCTGACCATGTAGGCGCCCACCTCGGCGACGGGCTGAACCGGCATCTCGGCGGCGCGTTCGTCGGGGTCCATCCCCAGCGCCTCCACCGTCCAGCGGGTCATGTTGGTGAAGGCGCCCGGCGAGATGACGTTGATCAGGATACCGGCGCGTTCGGCCTCCAGGGTGGCGGAGGCCGCGAGGCCATGCATCGCCGCCTTGGTGGCGCCGTAGACCGCAAAGCCGATCGAGCCGCCGAGCCCGGCTCCGGAGGTGGTGAGCAGGATGCGGCCGTACTTCTGGGCGCGCAGGTGGGGCATGGCCGCGCGCACCGGCTCGATGCTGCCGAACACATTGACGTCGACGGTGGAGCGCACCAGCGCCTCGTCCTGCTTGTGCAGCATGCCGCGCGGGCCGACGCCGGCGTTGCACATCAGGATGTGCAGGCCGCCGAAGTCGCGCAGCGCCTGGGCGACCATGCGCTCGCCCGCGCCGTCCTGGTCGACGGCGTCGTAGTTGGCCGTCGCCTCGCCGCCGGCCGCGCGGATGGCGGCCACCACCTCGTCGGCGCTGGAGCTGGTCTCGCCCACGTGCTTGCGGTTGTTGACCACCACCTTGGCGCCGCGCGCCGCGAGGGTTTCGGCGTAGGCCCGGCCGATGCCCTTGCCCGCGCCGGTCACGATGGCCACCTGCCCGTCGAACCTGATCATGCCGCGTTCCCTCTGATCTCTTGCCGGGCCGGTCTGGCGCGTGGCGCGGCGTTCCGCAAGTCTCTAGCGGTCAGCGGCGTCCTTTCCGCGCCAGTGCTGGACCAGGGCGAACAGGAACGAGCCCGACCAGGCGAGCAGCAGGATGCCGTTGAGCGGCGCCACCGAGGCGATCAGGCGCATCTCGCCGGTGGGCGTGACATCGCCGTAGCCCAGGGACGCGTAGGCTTCGGCGGCGAAGTAGATGTCGTCCATCGGGCCCATGACGCCTGCGCCCTTGAAGTCGCCCAGCGCCAGGGGACCGTCGGCGAGGGCGAACAGCACGGCGTAGAGGCCGATCTCGGCCATGTGCAGCAGGATCAGCGCGGTGATCACGCCATAGAGCGTGGGGTAGGCCGGGCGCGTGCGGGCGTAGAGGTCCAGCCGGTGGATGGTCTCGTAATGCAGCGCCGTGGTGGCGAAGACCGAGACCGTGGCGAGGACGACGGCGATAAGCAGGGGCATGGGCGGCCGGAAGGTTTCTCGCCCTACTTAGGCCGCCGGGCGGCCGTGCTCCAGCTTGGAGGCGAGGCGGTTGGCGCTAGGATGGGTGATGGTTGAACGTCGCGAGATGTCGGTTTCCGACGGCCCGATGCGCCAGGCTTCGGGCGTTCTGGCGGTCTCGACGCCGGGGCGGGGGCTGGTGGAAATCACCCGGGAGGTGGCGGCCTGGGTGGCGGCGTGCGGGGTCTCGGCGGGACTGCTGACCGTGTTCTGCCGGCACACCTCGGCGTCCGTGCTGATCCAGGAAAACGCCGCGCCGCAGGTGCGCGCCGATTTGGAGGCCTATTTCGAGCGGATCGCGCCCGAGGCGCCGGGCCGCTACGCCCATGACGACGAAGGGCCGGACGACATGCCCGCCCACCTGCGCGCCGCGCTGACCGGCGTGTCGCTGTCGATCCCGGTGATCGGCGGCCGGCCGGCGCTGGGGACCTGGCAGGGGATCTACCTCTTCGAGCATCGCCGCGCGCCGCACCGGCGCGAGCTCGCCCTGCACCTGCTGGGCCAGGCGTGAGCGACCACGAGGACCCGCCGGTTTATCCGCCCAGCCGCTCGGCGTCCTCGTCGGAGATCTCGTAATTGCCGTAGACGTTCTGGACGTCGTCGTCGTCCTCCAGGGCGTCGAGCATCTTCATCAGGGTGGCGACGGCGTCGCCGGTGACGGGCGTCAGCGACTTGGGCCGCCAGGCGATGGCCGCGGACTTGGGCGCGCCAAGGGCGGCCTCCAGGGCCTGGGCCACCTCGTTCAGGTCCTCGAAGGCGGTGTAGATGGTGTGGGTCTCCTCGTCGGATTCCACGTCGTCGGCGCCGGCCTCTATGGCGGCCTCCATCACCTTGTCCTCGGACCCGGCGGCGGCGGGATAGACGATCTGGCCCACCCGATCGAACATGAAGGCCACCGAGCCGGTCTGGCCGAGATTGCCGCCGTTCTTGGAGAAGATGGTGCGCACGTTGGAGGCGGCGCGGTTGCGGTTGTCGGTGAGCACCTCGACGATCAGGCCGACGCCGCCCGGGCCCATGCCCTCGTAGCGGATCTCGTCATAGGTCTCGGCGTCGCCGCCCACGGCCTTCTTGATCGCCCGGTCGATATTGTCCTTGGGCATGGACTCGGCCTTGGCGTTGGCCACCGCCAGCCGCAGGCGCGGGTTCATGGCCGGATCGGGCATGCCGTGCTTGGCGGCGACGGTGATTTCGCGCGACAGGCGCGAGAACAGCTTCGAGCGGACCGCGTCGGCGCGGCCCTTGCGGTGCATGATGTTCTTGAACTTGGAATGTCCGGCCATGATGATCCGTGCGCGGGGCGGTTAAGTCGCCGGCTTCTAGCGCCCCGGGGAGACGATGGCCAGCCGCGGAACCGCCGCAGTCCGCGGGGATTACTCCAGCGGATCAGGCCCTAAGGAACGCGCCATGAGCGATGAAGTCGAAGAGGCCCCGTACGAGCAGCCCGAGCCGGAAATCGTTCACTGGATGGAGCCCCGGCCGCTGACCGTGGGCGCGGGCGGGATCTCCGCTACTGCCGCCAGCGCCTTCGCGCTTGGGGCGGCGACGGCGGTCGTGGTCCTGTCGCTGGCGGGGTGGCTGGGGCGAAAGCGGTAGATCCGCACGCCGGCCGGGCGGAAAAACGCCCCCGGCGCATGCGCCGGGGGCTTGGTCGCGATCAGCCGCGCGGCTGAGGCGGCCGCTTAGAACTTTCGGACGTAGGAGACGGCCCAGGCGTCGGCCGAGCCGGCGTTGTGACGGAAGTCATGGCGAGTGTACTCGGCCCGCACGCCGTTGTTGGCGTCGAAGAAGTACTGGCCGCCGGCGCCGTAGTTCCAGCTTTCCTCGCTGTCGGAGACGGACACGCCGGGCGCCGAGGCGCGGAGCCGGGTGGAGCCGTAGCCGCCGCGGATGAACAGATCCGCGTTCGGTTGCACCGGCAGGAAGCCCACCGCGTAGCCCGCGACGCTGTGCTTGAGCTTGGTCTTCACGTCGACGCCCGAAATGGTGGTGGTGTCGCTGTCGACGCCCAGGCCCAGTTCGGCTTCGGCGCCGAAGTACTGGTGCAGGCGCGCGCCCAGGCGGCCGGTGATGGCGCCCAGGTTGCCACCGTCGCCATCGACGAAGGTGTAGCCGAGGTTGCCGTAGAAGGTCGGCGCGGACAGCGACTGCGCTGCGGCGGGCAGGCCCGTAAGCGCGACGGCGGACGCGGCCGCGGCCGCAGCGATCAGAGTCAATTTCATGGGAGGAAACATCCTTACTTGCGCCCCATACGGGGGCGGAACTTCCGCTGCTTTGCGAAGCGGACGGCGGAGGTATTCGTCCTGCCGGTGAAGCTCAAGCCCTACCTATGGTTTAGTGGGGCAGGTGTGTTATCCGCGCATCAGGCGCCGCAGCGGCGCCCCGCAGGTCAGTTCACCGGCGCGCACTCGATGCGCCGGATCGTGCCGGCGTCCAGGCGGAAGACGGCGTCCTGCGGGACGTCCAGGCGCAGCATCCTGGCGCGCGGCATGCCCATGTAGAGCCCGCGCAGCACGCGGCTCGACATGCCGTGCGAGACGGCGATGACATTCTGCGAGTGGCCGACATCCTCAAGCCAGTCCCGCAGGCGGCTGGCGAATTGGTCGTAGGTCTCGCCGCCGGGGCCGTGGAAGTAGCGCTCCTCGTGGCCGACCGCCGCCGGGCGGCGGGCCTCCAACTCCTCGTAGGTGAGGCCGTCCCAGAGCCCCATGCCGATCTCGGCAAGGCGAGAGTCGAGCTCCAGGTCCTGGGAGACGGGCAGAGCCTCGCGGATGATCTCGGCGGTGCTGACCGTACGTCCCAGGGGGCTTGCCACGATGCGCCAGCCGTCGCCGTCGCCGATCAGCGAGGCCAGGCGCTCGCCCATGCGCACGGCCTGCAACCGGCCCCGCGCGGTCAGCGGCGAATCCTTCCAGCCCTGATAGCGGCGCGCGACGTTGAATTCCGTCTGGCCATGCCGCAGCAGATAGATCATCGGCCGCCCCCCAGCGGCGGAACGCCAGCGTGGGCGCTCCGGAAAGGTCGAGAACCATAGTGAAGGCGCAGGGCCGGGATGTGCAACCCTAGGGGATGAGCAGCACGCGCCCGACCGCCGCGCGGCTCTCGATGTAGGCATGGGCGGCCGCGGCTTCGGAGAGCGGGAAGGTGCGGTCGATCACCACCTCCAGGTCGCCGCGGGCCACGTCGGCCAGGAGGCGCGCGATCATGTCGTGCGCCCGCTGGGTCGCAAGCTCGGCGCCCAGGAAGACGCCGGAGAGGCTGCGGTTGCCGGCGATCAGCGACCCCACGTCCAGCTTGATGCTCTCGCGGCCTGCCGAGCCCACCCAGGAGAGGCGTCCGCGGTAGGCCAGA
>Ga0068859_100004670_pt1 | contig 13951 bp, 10 predicted proteins | sample KBSSwiS22_FD_66585 | JGI IMG/M metagenome (GOLD analysis project Ga0068859, IMG submission 66585) | Switchgrass rhizosphere microbial communities from Kellogg Biological Station, Michigan, USA - KBS Switchgrass S2-2 | ecosystem: Host-associated > Plants > Roots > Rhizosphere > Soil ... | reverse complement strand
GATACCCCTGTAGTGCTTCTATTAGAGTAGGTGGGTAGCAGATCACCATCATGTTTGATCAATTTAGTACCGGCATTGCTTCATCCATTCTTTCCTGGGCACCGGTAATCCCAAGAACGGAAATCCCAAGAACAGCTACCTAGCTTAGGGCTCCTTCCTTGCTACGAAAACGGATTCCTCTACGGGATTCGGCTCCAATTGATCGGCCGAAGACACCTATTCCTATACGAATACCGGGATTCGGCTTCCTACGAAACATACGAAACATAATATCGTACGAAACATACGTTTTACGAATTAACGGGTTACCTGTAGCGAGCGATCCTTTCCTACAAGGCACGGCCCCGGGATAGCGATAGCGAATGAAACAAATTAAATATTGGTATACCACCACATGGGAACACCACTGGTTGAGGAAATGCTGGGAAAATCAATAGAATCCGCCTTTTATCTTAGCCTTTTATCAGATCCTTCTCCCTTTATGTAAAAGAAAGAAGGCATTTAGGATATGAGATTTTTACTTTCCGGAGGTATTTACTACAGGGCTTCGCTCCTCAACTGAAAAGCAAAGAGCTAAATTGCAATCCTTGGCACTGCTGCAGCAGAGTTGACCTGGTTACTGTCTCGAAAGGCTTGTATTGTTTTTCAAATAGGTTGGTATACTACTCTTGACATTAAACTACCAGACATCACCTCAAGGGGGTTTACGCGGGGGTGCTTCCGTTCATCGATAGACTTTCCTACGAGACACGAGCGAATATACGTACGCCAATACCTACGATTCCTAGCCAAAGGAATGAAATAGCAATTGTTCTTCGAATCCTCTTCGGGTGGCTGTGCTCAAAGTGAATATGCGCATGTTTCGGCTAAAACCAATACTTGCTTTTGATAATGAAATAGCCGAGGACAGGCTGTCTCGGAAGTCAGTGCTTTCATGACATTCCAACTGGTTAACACTATCTTCTTCTTTTTCAGGAATTGGTATATCGATCAAGTGGAATATGATATATGTGCAAATATGTCAACATCACTGGAATCAGCATAAGATTTGGATTCCATCAACTTGAACCTCTCTATCTTTTTCTTCTGTTCTTTTAAGCTTCAATAGCTGGAATCTTTCCATTCGTAGTAGTTATGAGCTCCTGCTTAAGGTTCTGGGCTACGAATTCCTTCCTTGGTCCCTTCCTTCGCTAGCCCTATTCCTAAACCTATTCCTTGCATACGAGCGAGGCCCACGCAAATACTACGTACGATTCGTAGTCCTACGTACGATATTAAATAAAAACTACGATTGATTCCCACGAGCTAAAGGTCAATACGAGCGTTGCACTAGCGAAATCTAAAGGATTTGTATCCCCTCCTGCTTGTAGTATTGTATTGTCATCCGAGAAATTATCTAGTTGTAGGCGGAGACAAGCATCGGCTTCCGTTAAAAGAAAAGGTGGGTACGGTTTTCCTATCCTCGCCCTCGGCAAAGCAAAGCAGACAAGGGCCGAGAAGAGCACGGCAATGCGGAAGTCAACGAAGCGAAGTCCGGAAGTACGGTTCAATTTCCTACTGGAGGTAAGGCCCGGGACAAAGGTTTTGATAAGTCAATAGTAGTAGTTGTTGCTTTCTCGGCTATTCCAATAGAAATGATTGAAATTCTCGTATAGTAGTAGACGGCAGTAGATCCTACAACGGTAAGGTTTTCAACGGCAACTTCGATTGCGCCCCATCTCTACTTCGATAAAAAGGTTCTATCCTCGGATTCGCAATAGCGACAAAGAAAAAGGAAGGGGCGGGTCCGATTAGACGATCATCCTCATCCGAATCAGAATTATCTACTTGAACAGATTCAATGTGTTCATCATGGGAAATGAGATGTTGTTGTTTAGCAGGCTGATCCCTTTCTTCGATAAACTGCTCCTCGGATTCAACTGCTGCGTATATGACCTTAGTATCAGGCACTGCGAAATCCTCTACGGAAACAACGGTACTTCCGAATCCTAATCCAAAAAGGCACCTGCTCCTAAAGCAATTATCGTAAATAGAGGTACGGCCCTCCAGCGCTAAATCGGATTTCTCGGAAGGATTGCTTGATCGAAAGGAAGGATTGGTTGGCAAAACAGCTTTAGCGATGACCAGGATTCGTACTATTCCTACGAAGCGAGGGACGAGCGAGGCCTAGGATTAGGAATTGGAATCCCCACATGCATAGAAGGGTACGGCCCTTTCCCCACAGTCACGGCACCTCGGCCGAAGACACCTATTCCCTTTCTTTCCAACAAGGGCACGGCTCAAATCAATTAAATAATACTATTCCTCGGCAAATCAATTATCCAGTTGTAGATACGGTACGGCTAAGCCAATTGATCTTCTCCTCGGCTCCACAGAAGAAGTCAGTAGTGAATCAAAGAACTCATGCATGTAATCAGTGACTAGGGATCGATCAATCGGATGCAACCGAGCCATACATCCAGAATTGGAAAAGGGATGATGCAAGAGCAGCGGAAGGTGACTTAGCAACATCTGTCATTTCCTATAGAAAGGAAGGAAAGGATCTCTCTTCTGTCTAGACGAAAGATCTCATTTTTGCTACCGCTCTCCCTCTTATGAGTCTCTGTCAGCCGTTGTTTAGTAGCTTTCAACGCGAGTTCAGTCATTCTCTTATATACTGAAAAGTACGAACTGACTTAAAGCACGAACATGAAGGAAAGGCAGAATTCTAAACATCTTGAATCGGATTCTCTCTTCTCAGAGAGCTTGAGAGTGAAATGAGTGGGCCGGCCAAAGAAGACCACTATGGAAGTGAAAGGGGAGGGCAAGAGCGGTTCGAAGGTCAATGAAATGGGTGAAGTTCCCCTGTCAAATAGGGACCGACCCATGTTCAATCACTGAAGTGTGGTTGAGTGAGATGATCCGCAACAAATGATTTGTCATTGTCTCTAAATCACTGAATGAATTCGTTTTTTATTTTTATATGAGAACTAGAGAGTTCACTAGCGCAGTCAAAGGAGTTGAATTTCTCGTGAACTTCTGCCGGTTGAATCAAATGTGTTTGTTCAGCTTATAGTACGCCTTCCTTCTTCTTTACTGAACCTATGGACTTCTTCCACTTAGCAGCTTCCGCACGAAGTCTTCCTCGGGAATGGTTGATCTTGGAATTTCATCGAGTCACGCGCGCTCCTGAAAAGGGGTCAGGAAAGGAAGAGAGCATTACGAATTGCCGATTTTTTTAGTTAGGTTTGAGTTAGGAGTTAGAGTTTTTCCCCGGAAGTGGCAGCTGTTTATTAAGTAGAGTCGGTTGCTGTTCTTGCTAGTGGCCAAGCCAGGAAAGCAAGGGGGAAGCTAATACACGGTGAACTGCTTTAGGAATTCATACCATACTAGTCAAAGGCTTAGCTTAATAGCCGAATTAGCCGAGACTACCCTGAAAAGTAAGCAAGGAGAAGAATGAATTACGTAGGATACTGGCTACTTGAAATCGGTCGTGAAAGATTGAAGCTTGCTTTGAAGGAAGAAAAGAGGGTGCTAGATTCTATGCCCTAGAAGCTCTTAGAAGAGAATATATGAAAAGAATAAGAATCTTTTCATTTTGGAATTGATAAGCGCAATAGCCATAGCCGTAGGGTCAATCCCCAGACCAGGCCATAACCATAAATGGCGATGAGAGAAAAGCTATTTCTTTCTGCCAGCCTACTTCCCAAGGGTGGGAAGAATCCTGTTCACGACAACGACTCCGCTCTTTGTTGAGTGGGTAATTTCCTTTTCTTTAAAAGAATAGATTCTAGATTACTAGTCTTAGCGGAAGAGGAGCTCCTAGCGATCCCCCGCTTTTTTACTTCTTTCTCTCTTTCCTTGGAAAGAACAGTTGTTTATTAAGGCCTAGCTTTTGCTTTTATAGAAAAGACTTTGAAAGTGGAAAATAGTAGGAAACTAAATCATGTGTTACTATCATGGAATTGCTTTGACTGAAGTTGGCCACATACATAGCTATGCCAATCTGCGTAGGGCTAGAAGTCATTTCCTCTAGCAAGAGAGGCCTCGTGCACAGTGATGTTGATTCTCCCCATTTGAGAATTCTTGTCAAATCAGAAAAGGAATGTTGTTATATACTTGTTCTGTCAAAAACGAGTTTCAATGAAACGTTTCAATCTTCCGAAACTAGGCTTTGCTGAGACAGAACATGTCCACCGTCTCAGAGATCGCGAACTCATATTATCTATACCATTTTGATTTGAGTAGAACGTTCTTATTTAAACATTAGCTCTTGTTGTATTGGAATTTGGCCTTAGGTGCTTCGGCTTAACGATAACAGCTTGACAGGAGAGGAGTGTTCCCTTCTGCTTTGCAAGTCTGCAGAGGAAAGACAATGCTCAATCAGAAAAGGAAAACATTTGATAGGGAAGTAGCAGATTGGATAGGAGAAAACTTGTGAAAGGAAGGAAAGGGCTTCGTAGTAAATAATTAGTGGATCTACATCCCAATCACTTATCATGACAGTTCGGTGTCATTTTGTTTGTCGTCATTTTCCAAACATTCGAGGTCTTAGTTGCAAGTATGAGAAATGTTGGTTTTGGTTAATAAAAATAAAACATTCAGGACTGGATATTATTTGACAAATAAGCCTTTACTTAATTCACGCTCTGCCCTCAAAGTAAAGTGCCAATTTAAAAGCGAACAGCTAGAAGCTCCCGCATCAGAAGCTAGAATTGACGCCACGGCACAAGGCATCGCCTCCATGCTATGTGCACACGGCCCCGAAGTGGAATGGCTAATTTGCACAATCTGGGAAGCCCGGCCTTCTCCCTCTCAGTTCCTCCGCAATCGACTTACCAGAAATCGTCGTGGCAACTCCACTTCAACCCCCCACTCTTTCCCGGTGCCTATACTTAGCCCTTTGAAAAGTCTTCCAGTACCTCCCGCGTGGCAGCCCGTCAGAAGCATGCCTCATAAGAATCTTTGTGGCGACGGTCGAAGCCTCAGACGAACCTTCCCAATAGAGGCCTCCACAGAACACTCTAAAAAGTCAAAGGGGAGCATGTGGTCAACCACCAAGAATCTACCCGTGGCCGAGCTTCGTACCATGATCAATTCACTCTCTCTCGAATCTTCCGCTTCCATGGCGCTTCTAGATTGTTCTTTCTTGTGTTGACCGTCTCTGAAAAGCTCGGTATGGTTCACTACATTCCAGCACTCTTTAGGCGATAGGGTTCTTCTTTCTCTATTTGAGAAGGGGGATCTGTCTAACTCGCACTATGTTTAACCCATTGACTTCGAAGTGGTCCTACTCTCTTCTATCTCCGAATCCATTTGCGTCCAGCAGAATCGATCATCGTTCCCCCACGACCAAGACCCAATTCAATATCTTAATAGGAAGAATGTCTTGATCCGGAAATGATCGTATATCTATCATTTGTGTTGATCTGGAATCGAGATTGGAATGCCTTGCTCTGCCTAATCGTGAATAGTATATGCCTCATCCCGCTAGCCATATCTCTACCGTCTTATTGATCGAAAGCTATGGATACTTATTTCTTTTCTTGATGATTGAAAAGCTAGTTTGAATTCGTTGATCTGCCGATACCGGGCCCCATTTCACTGGCCTGCGAGCTTGTGTATTACTTTGCAAATGATAGTTAAGGGCCGCGTATCTCTTTTATTTACTTCTGTTGATGTCTCGAACTGCTTAGCGGTTAGTTAAGGATAGCCATGCTATTGTCCATTCCGTCTAGCCGCAATTGTCCAATTATAGTACAGTGTCAGTTAGGACTGGCCCGCCCTGCTTGCTTCCTCGAGAGTGAGAGAAGGAAGTCTTAGAGAGGGGGACTATTTATTCCGAGAAGTGCAAGATGGGGAATAACCTATTGATATCGCTGAGTCAAGATAGAAAGGAGCCTTATTTCTAGAAGCTAGTGCAAGCTAGGTTGTTTGTTTTGGGCACAAAGCCTTGCTCTCCCCAATCCTGGCAAGTGATTGATCAAAAAGTCTTCCATGAGCTCTTTGATTCCCTTACACCGCAAGAGCCTTCCTCAGAGAGCCCCCTGAGATAATCATCGCGAATCACTCCTCGAAGCTTACGAGGAATATTCGAATTCAATCTCTTGAGAGGCTATAAAGAGATCCATCCCACCGTCAGAGAGATATCACAATCACTTGAAATAAAACACTTCTGGCGGCCTTCCTAAAGTTCTCTCATGAGCATTTCTTTCCATCCAACGTGTTTGAGTGCGAATGAATTATACCATACTAATGAGTAGCTTAACACACTCCGGGCGATGTGGAAGGAAGCATGACATCTTTTGGTCATTCCTATAATGTTGAACTTGAGAAGTGGAATATACCAGGGAATATCCATCTTCTGATGAAACTCTTCTATCCATCGCTGCGCGCCTCATTCTTCATCTTATCCTCCTGGCGCATAATCTTACAATACGAGCTATGCTTCACCCCAAAATAGATCTTTCGATTATGCTTTTAGGCTCTATGCTACTTGATTGGTTTTGTCCCATATCTCACCTCATAAATAGAGTCTTCGATAGGTGCATGCTATTTCTAAACTACGCCATCTCTTACCAGCTTCTCTCTCGCTGCAAATGAAGGAGTCGGCTAAAATGTGTGATGAGAATAAAACTGTCTGTCTCAGACTCATCCATATCTCCATTCCTTCACAGCCGGATCATAGTGTGACTTGCCAAGCAAGAAGAGCCTAGTTCCTTGTCAAAGCCTAGAAGAAAGAGAAAGGAAAGATTGAGTTAAAGATTCATAAGGAAGATATAGGTTTCTTTGCTTGGATAGAACTGCTTCCAAAACACTACAATATACTATTGACAAATGCTGATCCTGATCAACAGTTTGGAAATAGACTCTGTTGGAATTGAAAGGGTAGAAGGTCTCAAGCCCTCGGCATTGTTGGAGAAGGTTCAGTGGGAGTAACCATAGCCCACTGACTTTTTCGTTGTCTACCTGTTCGCAGGTGCCTGATGTCTACCTGTCAAAATCTATACTTGTTTTAACTACTCGATTGCTTTAATGTCAGAACCAAGAAGCCGAGCTCGTTGATCGAATGGGAGGCTAGAGTGGGAAGGCCGGGGGTACAGTAAATAAGCTCACCCCAGGTTCAAGCATATCCATCTCTATAGACTACTTCCTCTCGTTATAGAGTGAGCCAGTATCTACCTTTACTTACGAAATCTCATGGAAGCAATCAATACTCGTATGAAACTTTCCTCACCGAAGTTAACCTAGGCTTCCTATCCAAGAACTATCCTGCCGAGAAGAAGTCAAAGGCACTCACTTACCACATTGCCTTACTCTTTCAACGTTTAATTAGTCAAAGCTTTTCACCATTCCTGATTTTAATGGAATACTTCCTATTTCCTGCACAGTCCGTGCCTTTACTGATTTCAAAATTCGGCTACTACACCCCGATTCGGGCTTATCTAGGATAAAAGCGGGGAACCTTCCCCTCACAGAAAGCTTCTATGAAAACTATCTATATTTCCTTCCTAACCCTACCACATTACTACAACTAAGTAAACAGATCAACCTTGCGAGTACTAAGTAAACAGATCAACCTCTCAGTGCTATTCCGGCGCATACACTATGAAACCAAAGCCTACAACAAGTATAGTAGTCACCAATGCCTTGCTTTACACATCTCTTGCTTGGTTACCTTGCTAACAAGCCTACTAAATCTATCAGCTTCAAGACCTCTTTATCACAAAGGTCTATGATCGAGCTTACCCATCTCTTCTCTGCTTTTCCTGGCATCTGCCTAAGATGTATAAACCTTAATTTCTTTGTACTGGCCTCCTACCCACAACTAAACTACTCCTTTCCTTCTCTCTCTTTTGGTGTCGTGGATACAGTCTCTGAGATTCCAGTTCTTCGATTTGGCCCCAGTCGTGAGGGTGTGTCAGATGCTTTGGTGCAAGTCGAGGCTTATTTACTTGATTAGATTTGGGCAGCACCATAGGTTGAGAGGTTTCTGAAGCCTGGACGACAGGCAACAGAGGGCAGTGGTTTACTTGATTTTCTAAGAACTAAGACTGGCGAAGGGAAAGGATGGATTGGAAAAAGAAGTACTCACCAAAAACTAGGATGAACCGACAGCTTCGAAAAAAGAAGAAGATTAACTTCCCCTACTACTTACTACTCGACGATTCGACCATTCATGGTTGGTGTGGCTCCTATTCCTCGATATGCCGGACCTTCTTCTACACTACCACAAGTAAGTTCGTAGCTTGCAAACTCCCGATTTGCCCATTATTTAATTAAACGCTGCGCGCCTTTGCTTTGAAAAAAGGTGCTTTCACCACAGACATGCCAGTAACTGACGAATTGGATGCTCCAGCAGTAGTTCCAGTTCCGAAGGGAAACAAAAAGTGAAAGTCCCGCTTGTCAACCATGCCTGAGCCCAAAGGAAAAGCAGTACCAATCCGCTTCAAAGCTTCAGTCCTAGCTAGCCTATCTTCGACGTCAGAACCAATTTCTTCAAAAGCTTTCTTCAGCTCGCCCTTGTGCTTACGCCAGCCTTTGTTCACTTGTCTCGGGCTTACTTCTAGACTTGGATGGACTTCGATCTTCATCTTTAGTAATACCTAACGTTGCTAGGGTCTTCCATGCTTATAAAGTATTAAAAAAAAGATTCATTTTTCCTAGTGTTTAACTTTTTCTCAAAGAAGATTTCTACAACCCATTTTCCTTGATACTGGAATCGAGCTACTTCCATTTTTTTAGGTAAAGATCAGGCGGGAAAGCTTACACCACCCATATTCTTCTTTATGTGGCTGACCTATTTGTTCACTTTTCACAAATCATGTAGCAATTTCGAAAGAGAGATCAGGATCAGAGCAAAGAAGCTGCGAAATGAGGGGAGGAGACTCAGCCTCCATAGTATAAGTTGCTATCCACTTATGCTTGGTTTGTGCTTGACCACGAAATCTTGCCTCCCACCATCATGAAAGACAGATGATGATGTCGATTTCTTACTGTCGAGACAGCCTATCCGAATCCAAATCATTCGACTTCCTCCTTTGCAGTGGCGAGGTCGTTGATTCCTATAAATCAAGATGTTTTGTTGCCTGCTTCTTTTTATGGGCCTTCTCTCTTGGATGGTATTATCCACTGGTATATTGTGAAAGTCTCTACAAAGACGAAAGGACCCCATGCCTTCTTTGAAAACGATATCCCTCTTCAACGCTTCCGCTAGCCCTAGACTCGGAATACTCAGCTTAAGAGATCCCCCTCTCCGGCCAGAGAGGATTTGAGTACAACATTGATTGCGGAAGATCTTTGTTCCTATTATTTCAAAGCCTAACTAGGCGCGCAGCGGTGAGTGCGAGCTGCTTTCAAGAAATGCTGGAAAAGAGCCAGTAACGCTATCAGTGAATAGAGCAGGTGTAAAGTCCAGCTAAAGTACCATACAGCCCCACAGGTAAAGAGTATGAGTGGAGGGAAGTGTTCTGCTCTTACAGGTACTATGGAACTAGTTCCAAAGAACTGCTAGTGAGGAATGAAAGAGTTTCTAGTGATAGGTGCTGCTATGAGTTAGCATAGCCCCAAAGAAAGTAGTCTGCGATCCCCTTCGAAGTAAGTGAAAGGGCGGAGCGAGCAAACCGGATAGCCCCACAGAGTATCGGCGACGATTTCCCGCATACACCGAATTCAACCGGGATGAAATTAGGAGAAGAATTCGGCATAGAAGCGACTTTGATCTTCGACGACCGAGGCCGTTGGAAGTGCATGAAATAAGAGATGCGAGCAAGTATTGTGAATATAAAGAAAGTCCGGGTCACACCAAAATAGAGTGCTTGCAACTCAAAGATGAGCTCGAAAGAAGAGCCCGGCTGGGGAAGTTATATCAGTTCATCAAAAAGTATGTGAATGGCAAGGGAACAGGAAGGCTGGATGAAAGAGGCCTGAAGGACCCCCGCAGTGGAAATAGGGACCCCGGGACAAGGTAGGCCGAATAATAAGGTAAGAGAAGGAAAGGAGACGAACAATATCCATAGAGCCCCCCTATAATTCACGTAATCGCTGGGGGGATAGCGTCAGGAGGGGACACGAACAAAGGACGGCGACAGTATAGCACCAAAATGAAGTTCCCGATCATCCTTCAGGTCGACAAGAAAAGGCCAAGGGAAGGTAGCGTGATCAGCTTTTCGGATCAAGATTCTGAGGGCATACAGCGACCTCATGATGATGCGATAGTTCTTGTCCTGAAAATAGGAGGAAACAGAGTCAAACGTGTTTTGGTTGATACAGGGAGTTCGGCGGATATATTATACAAACGAGCATTCGATCAAATGAACCTAGAGCTGCGTCATCTAGGTCAGGTACGAACACCCCTAGTGGGATTCACTGGAGATACTCTGCAACCGTTAGGCAAAATTCCCCTAAGGGTCGAGTTCGGCCCGGTCTTCGGCAATGATAGACTTTCTGGTAGTTGACGCTCCTTCGGCGTATAATGCGATTCTGGGACGAGGAACGTTGAATGCGATAGGGGCGGTAGTATCTACATCCCATCTGATGATGCAATTTATCCCAACGGAAGCAGGAGTGGGAGTAGAGTCCGGTCACCATAAAATGGCGAGGGAATGTTATTTGATGTCTCTGAAGGGGAAGAAGGGGCATGTGGCAGCAGTTGAGAAGGAAGAGGTGATATAAGAGGATCCATGGGACGAACCAAGAGAAGGCGAAAAGGTAAACCGTTAGACCCCCGAAGCCAAGCAGAAGGAAAAGAAAATGAGTGAGCCGACTGAAGAAGTGGAAAAGTGGGAGCCGGGAAAATTCCTAAACATTGATTGCGGGTAGAAGAAGGGAAAGGCAGATGAGTGTGAGGGAGCCCTTTTCACCATTATTAATGAATCCATTAGACCTAGCTCTTGAAAAAGCAATGGAACATGCAAATGGGCAGCAACTCTTCTTTTACGCTAGGTATGCCGGTGATCTAGTGTTTAAGGTTTTGGATTTAGGACCTAGATGTCATCGAATGAATGCTCGGCATACTTGCTTTCGGAAGGAAGCTAATCTGAACACTGAATCCAGAAGAAAGAAGCTTTTCTATTTTTAGAGATGAATTCAAAGAGAGAAGGTTGTAGAAGGTAAGTAATCCGATGCGCGTTCAAATCCAACAAGAACGTCTAATGAAATGACGGAAGATGCATATTATTCTCTCGTAGCTGGGGCTAAGAACGATCCTCTTATCCAACTTTCTGTCTGTCCCAAAACCGAACCTTGGTACTGCTCTACTTCAGCATTCTACGACTGAATCCATTCTGGAAATGATGACTTGCCCACAGTAGAAGTTAGTGTCATTTTCCGCTTTTTAGGTGAAATTGGCTTTACTAGTCTCCTCTCTGTCTCTTTCCACTTCTGTCTTTCTAGTGAAAATCTCATAAGTGGAAAGAAAGCGGTAGTTTGAAGTGAGCCGCGCTCTCTCTTTCGGAATTCTGCACCTAGGTACCACTCTAGATTTCTTACTGGCTGACTCAAGTGCTAACTCATAGTGCATAGCATGTTCATAAGCCTTGTTCACACTATTAGGGTGTTGAGCAGTGACCATATACTTCACTTCCTCCTTTAAACCACTTAGAAAGAGGAAAAGAAAAACTTCTCAGTAAGATTAGGGTTTTCCAAGATCAGTCCGGCCTTTACTTTTTCAAACTTGCTCATATACTCCCTTACAGATCCAACCTGATGTCATTTTCTTAATTCATCAACTGGGTTACAGATTTGGATGCACAGAAACCTATTCTTGACCTCACTAATCAAGGTGTCCCTATTAGGATGAGGGTTACTGACCACATAACTCCTGTACCACTCACTAGTTTACAACATTGAAATAAGCGATTCTTTTTGCAATGTGTCTCTCAGCGTTTTTTTTTCTCCTTTTTCATTATCATTTTCCCTCTCAAAAAAGATCGAAAGGATGAACTCCGGTGCTGCTTGCTGGTGGAGGTTGACTATCTCCACTATGAATAAGTCTTTCTCGAGTAACTGAGACTCAACGTGTAGGCGTTGGAAGCAGAAATAGGAGATGGGTCGTTCCAGCTCGGCAAGAGGATTCCGGAACATCCAAGTCCTAGCTATAACACAGACAGGAAAGTTTTTTTCTTTCATTGCAATGTCTGGCATCATTTCAAATAGGCTCGCTACATAGTTGCAGGCTGCTCGCTCGCTCCATTCTTACGCTCGCTGGCTGGTGAGGCAGAGTTGGTATGGCACTGGCTGGCTGCTAATGGTCACTCAGGATCTACTATGCGCGATACGCCGACGACATTTTGTTTGGGATTCCCCGGGCCAAAGAGATATACCTGTTCCATTCCAAGTGAAAGACCAGCAGCAGCGCATACTATTGAACGCGTGCGGCAGGTTTCAATTCCACTTTTCCTGGGCAAACTAGAAAACAAGTACCGATGTCAGGAGATGGAAGTCAGGCAGTGACGTAGGATAAGGCTCTTTGGTGAACCAGACTTTGTCTATCTTAGAGATCAAATTGGATGATAGATTTTTCTTTTTTTTCTTGGGAATGGTCAAAGCCTTTCACGGTTGAGCAAAAGGTCTCGGGTTCGAAAACAGAGATCAAAAACTCTGTCCTCGCTTCGATATTGTTTTCATATTGAGGGATTAGTCTGCCATCAGTGGTAGACTGGGGAAGAAGGCCGAGTGGATGCTTTCCAGCAAAAGAAAACATGACGTAGTCATCATGTCTAACAGAGAGATTCGCCTTGGTTCTGTCTATCGCTCTATAGGGAAAATGACTCCGTTCTGTCTCCATTAGCTAATCAGGCTTGCATAGGAAGGGGAAGGAAGAGATTTTCTTGCTTCAATCTCACGTCCTTTATATATGCTAACCTACCCTATTCCCTGCATACTGATGACTCGCGTTGGCTAACAGCACGTCTTTCAGCAGCTCACTAAAGGATGGGCTATTCATCTCAGTCCTCATGCTTCCGTCTTCATATCCCGCCAGAAAAGAAGAAAGGCGAGTCTTTGCTTTGGCAAAAAGAGAAGGAGCTCTTCTTGCCCATATGGGAGTGGAAGCTTCAGTGTAAGCGGAAGCTAGACTAGAAGAGAGATTCATCCTAGGCTTTGCTTGGCCCTACTCTAGTTTTGGTGCAGCTAACTAAGGGTCGAATTTCGTGACTTGATGAAGAGGAAGCCGAGTATCTTTGGTCTTGAAGAGTCAGGCCAATCCAACCGCTTGCTCCTGCCCAACTCAGTCTCAGTCGTACCATAATGCGCCTGGACTCAACACTTTTCTTGCTCCAAGACCACCCTCTAGCCCTCATGTCAAATAGATGACAGAATTGTAAACAATCTTAGAATGATTTAAGCTGAGGAACATAGAGGTCTCTCCCACCATTTTTGTCATATACCTCTGGAATAGTGTTGAAATCACACGCCACTAAGCAGGAGCCTAAACCAAGTGGTTTATCTTAGCGTGCTAGCCGCAGCTTCATTTCGTATAGCGATAACGCTTTCTCTTTCTTAGCGCTCCACCCCGCGGGGAACTCTGGTTGCGCTTTGGTTGGCTTTCTCTTTTTTTCGATTTTCTCTGACTTGACTCAGCTTGACCTACTTGACTCAGCGGTTAGAGTATCGCTTTCATACGGCGAGAGTCATTGGTTCAAATCCAATAGTAGGTAAAACCGGCCGAAACCCCCGCTTTTGCCAGCATGACAGCAAGCACAGACTGGCATCAAGGAGTCGAATGACCAAAGCATCGGTTGCTTCCACGAGACTAAACAATCAATGACCAATAAAAGACCAACGAAACGACGAGTGAGAAAGATAAAGCCTGCTATTTGAATAGTTGGTTTGAGCATTTGTTTCAATAGTTGATACCCCTGTAGTGCTTCTATTAGAGTAGGTGGGTAGCAGATCACCATCATGTTTGATCAATTTAGTACCGGCATTGCTTCATCCATTCTTTCCTGGGCACCGGTAATCCCAAGAACGG
>Ga0068859_100004669_pt1 | contig 13953 bp, 12 predicted proteins | sample KBSSwiS22_FD_66585 | JGI IMG/M metagenome (GOLD analysis project Ga0068859, IMG submission 66585) | Switchgrass rhizosphere microbial communities from Kellogg Biological Station, Michigan, USA - KBS Switchgrass S2-2 | ecosystem: Host-associated > Plants > Roots > Rhizosphere > Soil ... | reverse complement strand
CTAATTCGCGAATCCCGCGATTCTATCCCTGTTATTGCGGTAAAACGCTGCGATGCCGGACGATCGTCGCGGCGGTCATAGCGCCGGCTTGCATCGCCTGGTCTGATAGACTCCGCGCAGGAATCCGCGCCTTGCCATGCCCGCGCTGATCGCGCGATTGAGGTCGCGTTGCGCGCCCGCCGCACCGCTCACTTCGCGCACGATCCCGCGAAACGGCACGATCAGGCCGGCAACGGTATCGCCGGTCACCTTGAACTTGCGCTTCTGCCGCACGGGCGAGCCCGCGACGAAGTCGGGTCCGAGCACTGCATCGAGCTCGTCGACGGCATCGGCGATCTGATCGCAACGGCGCAAATTGGACAGGCCATAGGGGTTGCTCGCCGCGGCCTCGAGCAGCGGCGGAATCTTGGTCCTGACGACGCCGACGTCGCGGCCGGGCTGCTTGGCGATGTCGCCGGCCTTCTGCAGGTCGGTCTGGTTCTGTTGCGCGTCGGCAGGCGCGGCGAAGGCGAGGCACAGCAGTGCGAGACACGCGCTCGAGATCGGTCGGCTCATGGTCGTTCCTCTATCGTCCTGCGAGTTCCAACGACGTGGCCCCCCGGCAGGACGCATCGGCTTCAATTAAAAGCGATCGCGAAGTCGCGGGCGCGCAGGCTCGCCGACTCATCTTTCTTCACCCATCGAAACGCCCGCGCATCGTTGCCGCGCGGGGCGGGGAGATCGAGCGGAAGCTAGGGCAACCTTGCGAACCCCGTGCGCCGCGAGCGCCGTACGGATCACGCCCATGTCCGCATAGGACAACGCGCGTTTGGGAAGCAGATTGAACATCGCGCCGTTTTCATTCTTGTACAGCACGATGCTCGACGCATTCTCCGCCCAGCGCACGAAGTCGCTCCAGCGATGCCGTGCCTGGCCCCAGGGATAGTCCACGTCGAGCGCGTAGTCGTTCCATCGCACTTCGATCGGGCCATGCAGCGACGTCGATCGCGCGAACTCGCGTCGCGTCCGCCGCGGCATCAAGCTGATGCGTAGCAGCATCGGTACGGCGACCGCTCCAAGCGAAATCGTCAGGTCAGTGAGTAGGAACTCGGGGTAGTTGCTCCACGACCAATAACGATACCCGCTCGCGCCAAAGATCGCGAACCAGATCAGGAAGGTGAGGCCCAATTCGCGCAAGCCCCGGGGGCTCCGGCAATGCGCCCAGAAGTTCAGGCGTTCGGCGGCGAGCATGTCCGTCGCGGTCAGTTCGAAGGTGGCGATGCCGCTCATTCCGCCGCGAGCAGCGTCTCGGCGCCGCCGAGATCGACCGACACCAGCCGGCTGACTCCGCGCTCGACCATCGTCACGCCGAACAGCCGGTGCATGCGGCTCATCGTCGCGGCATTGTGCGTGACGATCAGGTAGCGCGTCTCGGTCTCTTCCGTCATCCGGTCGAGCAGGTCGCAGAAACGTTCGATATTGGCGTCGTCGAGCGGCGCGTCGACTTCGTCGAGCACGCAGATCGGCGCGGGATTGGTCAGGAACAGCGCGAAGATCAGCGCGACCGCGGTCAGTGCCTGCTCGCCGCCCGACAGCAAGGTGAGCGACTGCAGCTTCTTGCCCGGCGGCTGCGCCATGATCTCGAGCCCGGCTTCGAGCGGATCGTCCGAATCGATCAGTGCGAGATGCGCCTGGCCGCCGTTGAACAGCGTCGTGAACAGCCGGCGGAAATGCTGGTCGACCGCCTCGAATGCCGACAACAGCCGCTGCCGGCCTTCGCGGTTGAGTGTGCCGATGCTCCCGCGCAGGCGATGGACCGCCTCGTGGAGTTCGTCGCGCTCCTTCGCGTTGCTGTCGTGCGCCGCATCGAGCTCGGCGAGCTCGCTTTCGGCGACGAGGTTGACCGGCCCGATGCGCTCGCGCTCGACCGACAGCTTCTCGTGGCGCTGCGATTCCTCCTGCGGCGTCCCCACGCTCGCCTCTTCGAACCCCACGCGCTGCGGCAGCAGCGGCGGCGGGCATTCGAACCGCTCGCCCGAAAGCCTGCCCATCTCGATCCGCCGCGCCTCCTCATTGTCCGCGCGTGCCGTCGCCCCCGCGCGGCCTTCGCGCGCTTCGGCGAGCAGTTCGGACGCGGCGCGCAACTGTTCCTCGGTGCCGCGCAACGCCAGTTCGAGCCTGCGCTCCTCCGCCTGCGCGGCCTCGCTTTCGATCCGTGCGGCGTTCGATTCGGTTTCGGCCTCGGCCACTTCGGCATCGAGCGCGGCAGGGCGTCCGGCGAGCGCCTCGCGTTCCTCGGCGAGCCGCGTGGCGCGCGTGTCGATCTCGCCGATACGGCGGGCGGCCTCGCCGGCGCGCGACTTCCAGCTGCGGCTTTCCGCTTGTGCCGCGGCGAGCCGCTCGCGCTGCTGCGCAAGCTCGCGGTCGAGTCCGGCGCGATCGGCGCGCGCCGCGGCGGCGGCGGTGCGGCAGCGCTCGGCGTCGCCGGTGAGCGTGGCGACGCGCGCACGCGTTTCGCTGCCGTCGGGGAGCGACGCGCGGGCGTTTTCGGCGCGCGCGAGTTCGGACGCCGCCTCATCGGCTTCGGCGGCAATGCGCCGCGTGCGCGCGTCGAGATCGGCGCGCTGAGTCTCGATGCGTTCGAGCGATTGCGTCGCGCGGTCTTCCGCACGGGCGGCTTCGCGCGCGGCAGTTTCGCTATGTTCGAGCACGCGGCGGGCGTCGGTGGCCGAACGGCGCGCCTCGGCGATCGTCGCTTCGATCCGCACCAGCTCGGCATCGGCCTTGTCGACCGCGCGCACCGCCGCGGGTCGCGCCGCTTCGATCGCGCGCAACCGGTTGACGCGCTCGAGCCGCTCGGCCGCCGCCGCGCCGCCGCTGCGCGCGAAATAGCCGTCCCAGCGCCGCAGCTGCCCGCCGAGCGTCACTAGCCGCTGGCCGACCGCGAGCGGCTGGCCGGAGTCGCTTTCGGCGACCAGCACTTGCGCCAGCCGTCGTGCCAGCGCCGCGGGGGCATGGACGTGCCGCGCGAGCGGCGCGCTGCCCTGCGGCGCGACGGGATCGCCTGGCTGCGGTTCGGCACCCGCCCAATAGCGCTCGGCCGCGGCGTCGAGCCCGGCTTCGAGATCGTCGCCAAGCGCTGCGGCGAGTGCGCGCTCATAGCCGGGATCGGCACGGACCTGATCGAGCAGCCGCTCGCGTCCTGCCGGGCGCGTCGCCTTGGCGAGCGCCGCGGCTTCGCTGTCGAGTTGCGCGAGTTCGGCATGCGCCGAGGCGCGCGCCGACTGCGCATGAGTGCGCGCTTCGATCGCCGACCGCTCGTCGGCGTCCGCGCGCGCGAGCTGGGTGCGGCAGCTCTCGGCCTGGCGCAGCGCCTTCTCGCGCGCATCGGCGGCGCGCTGGCGTTCGGCGAGCAGCGGCGCGGCATCGGCGAGCGCGCGGACCTCGGCGTCGACGCGCGCGCGGTCGCGCTCGCAACGCTCGACGCGCGTGCGCGCCGCCGCCACCGCGGCTTCGGCGACGCGGCGCTCGGCGGCTTCGCTGGCCTGGGCGGCGAGTGCCTGCGCCAGCGCGACTTCGGCATCGCGCGAGACGCGCTCGGCGTCGGCAAGCGCGGCGTCGAGCGCGGGCAGCCGCGCCCCGGCTTCGGCGATACGCGCATCGAGCGTCTTGGCTTCGTCGGCGAGCCGGTCGAGCGCTTCGGCGGCGTCGCTCGCGAGCGCGCCTTCGCGGGTGCGATCCTCGACCAGCCGCGCGGCATTGGCGGCGAGCTCGGTCAGCCGGCGGTCGATCGCGGCTCGATCCGATCGGAGTGTCGCGAGCCGGTGCATCGCCTCGCTCGCCTTGTCGCGGACGAACAGCGCGCGGGCGCGCGTCTCGGCGAGCGCCTGCGCGGCAGCGGCCTGCGCGCTCGCCGCGGCTGCCTGCGCGGCCTGGCGTTCGGCGACCAAGGCGTCCGCGCGCGCGGCCTCGCGCTTGGCATCTTCCGACGCCGCCGCGGCATCGCGCCAGCGCGCGAAGATCATCCGCGCCTCGGCGGTGCGGATCTGGTCCGACAGTGCGCGATAGCGCTCGGCCTGGCGCGCCTGGCGCCGCAGCGCCGCGGCGCGCGCCTCCTGGTCGGCGATCAGGTCGTCGAGCCGCTGCAGATTGGCTTCGGTCGCGCGCAGCCGTTGCTCGGCATCCTTGCGGCGCACGTGCAGCCCGGCGATTCCCGCGGCTTCTTCGAGCATCGCGCGGCGCTCGGCGGGCTTGGCCGATATGATCGCGCCGATCCGCCCCTGGCTCACCAGCGCCGGCGAATGCGCCCCGGTCGCCGAATCGGCAAACAGCAGCGCGACGTCGCGTGCGCGGACGTCCTTGCCGTTGAGCCGATAGGCGGAGCCGGCGCCGCGCTCGATCCGGCGGACGATCTCGACTTCGTTCTCGTCGCCGACATTCTCGGTCAGGATCGAGACTTCGGCGAATTCGCGCTGCGGACGCGTCGCGGTGCCGGCGAAGATCACATCCTCCATGCCGGCGCCGCGCATCGACTTGGCGCTGTTCTCGCCCATCGCCCAGCGCAGCGCCTCGAGCAGGTTCGACTTGCCGCAGCCATTGGGTCCGACGATTCCGGTCAGCCCCGGTTCGATTCGCAGATCGGCAGGATCGACGAAGCTCTTGAAGCCGGTCAGTCGGAGCCGAGTGATGCGCATCGTCGGCTAGGCTATTTCTTTCGAAACGCGCGCAAGAGCGCGTTTCGAAGCGGTGCCGGCCCGCTCCCCCTCCCGACCACCCATAGTATATCCTGACTGGGTGGTCGGGAGGGGGAGCGGGCCGGCACCGCAAGACGCTGGAACGCGCCTCCGAATCATACGCCCGCCGCCTTAAGCAGCGGTTCGAGCGATGCCCAGCTATAGGCGCGCTCGGCGGACTTTCCGTTGATGAAGAAACTCGGCGTACCGTTGACGCCAAGCTTGTCCTGCGCTTCGCCCATCACCCGCAGGATCGCGTCGAGATCCTTGGCATTGGTCAGGCAGGCGCGCGACTGCGCCGGCGCGATGCCCAGCTTCGTCATGAACGGGATATAGTCGAGATAGTCCGCCCAGGCCTGCGCGACCGCAAGCGGCGGCTGCGCCTGCATCTTGGCGCCAAGTTCGCGCGCTTCGGGCGCGCCGAGCTTTTCCTCGACCGCATCCTGATCGAGATACATGCGCTCGAGGATCGGGAAGAATTTGGTGGTGCCGAAGCAGCGTCCGAGCAATGCCGGGGCGATGTCGGGCTGGCCGTGGACGAGGAATTCGCGGAATTCCCAGCTCAATTTGCCGCTCGCGACATAGGCCATCAGTGGCTTGGTGGCTTCGCGCCCGAACGCGCCGCATACCGGACAGGTGCGCGAGCCGTATTCGATCAGCTTCACCGTGGCGTTGGGGTTGCCGATTCGAAACCCTTCCGCGGTGCGCACGACCATGCTGGTCCATGCCGCCGGCCTGGCCGGCCGTGCCGCACGCTTGGCGGCGGCTGGTTTGGCAACCGGCTTCTTCGTCGGAGTCGGTGCCGCACTTGCCGGCGTCGCCGACAGCGCCAGCGCAGCGAGCAGCAGCGAGGCAAAGCGCATCAGGCGCCGGCCGCCTTGAGTGCCGGCTCGAGACCCGACCAGCTGCTCACACCGTCGACGATGCGGTCGTTGATGAAGAACGTCGGCGTGCCGTTGACGCCCTTGTTGTTCTGCGCGTCGGTCATCACCTGGAGCATATGGTCGAACGCGGCCTGATCGGACAGGCATGCGCGCGCCTTGTCCTCCGGGATGCCGCGCTGCTTGACGAATTCGGTATAGCCCATCAGCGCGTCCCACGCCTTGGCGGCTTCAATCGGCTGCTGGCCCTGCATCCGCTGATAGATCGCCTGGCCCTCGGGCGAACTCATCTTCTCCTCGAACGGCGCCTGTTCGACGTACATTTGTTCGAGCAGTCCGAAGAACGGCCCCGGCCCGCCGCAGCGGCCGAGCAGCGCCGGCGCGAAGTCGGGCTGGCCGTGGACGAAGAATTCGCGGAACTCCCAGCTCAGCTTGCCGGTCTTGACCAGCGCTTCGAGCGGCTTGGTGGCTTCGCGTCCGAACTGGCCGCACACCGGGCAGGTGCGCGAGCCATATTCGACCAGCTTGATCGGGGCATCGGGGTTGCCCATGCGGAAGCCGTCCTTGGTCGCCGCCACCACGTCGGTCCATTGCTGGCCGGCCGGCGGCGGGACGTTGGCGATTGCCGCGCCTGCCGCCGCCGAACCGTTGTTGGCGGTTCCGCCGCCGCCGCAGCCCGCGAGGATCATCAGCGGAGCGAGCGCAATCCAGAAACGCATGCGAGACATCCTTCCAGGAGATTTTTCTAGCTGATCTTGGCGATGCGGACCGCTGGTCCGGCGGCGACCCCCGCGGCGAGCGCCTCGAGCACGGCCTTGAGCTCGGGATCCGCGATCATGCGCAGGCTGTCGCCGAGTTCGTCGGGCAGCGGCTGCGGCGGCGGGACGGGTGGTCCGGCGGGCGCGCGGCGGCGCACTTCGCCCTGGCGGATCGCGATGCGCGCGACCGCGGCATAGCCGAAGAAGCGATTGACGCGCTCGATGATCTCGGGGGCGATATGCTGCAGCATCGGGGCGTGCGCGCCGCCGACGAGCAAATGAAGCACGCCCTCGGCGCGCTTGCCTTGCGGAAAGCGAATCGCTTCGGGCATCGACACTTGCCCGTAGCGCTCGCCGACGATCTCGCTCCAGCGGCTCACCACCGCATGCTGGACGAAGCCGAACTTGCGGAACGCCGCGCGGCCGACGTCGGGAAGCAGCTCGGAAACCGCACGCGAGCGGTTGCTGCGTTGCGATTCGGCTGGGGTTGCGGGGCGGCGCTTCGTCATTTCATCATCCCATGCCATAGGCGCCCCGTGCCCGACAACGCCTCCCGTGGAGTCGCCCCTTCCGGAATCGGCGACGAACTGCTGCGCTGGTACGATATTCATGCTCGCACGCTGCCGTGGCGCGCCCCGCCGGGCGCGCCTCCGATGGACCCGTACCGGGTCTGGCTGTCCGAAATCATGCTCCAGCAGACGCAGGTCGCGAGTGCGCGGCCCTATTTCGAGAAGTTCGTCGCACGCTGGCCCGATTTCGCGAGCCTGGCGGCGGCCGACGAAGCCGAGCTGATGGCGGCATGGGCGGGGCTCGGCTATTATGCCCGTGCGCGCAATCTCATGGCCTGCGCCCAGGCTGTCGTCGCGCACCACGGCGGCCGGCTGCCCGACAGCGAAGGGGCGCTCCGCGCGCTCCCCGGCATCGGCGACTATACGGCCGCCGCGATCGCCGCGATCGCGTTCGGCCGGCGCGCGACCGTGGTCGATGCCAATGTCGAACGCGTCGTGACGCGTCTGTTCGCGGTCGAAGCCGATCTGCGCGAAGCCAAGGCAGAGATTCGCGCGCTCGCCGACACGATTACGCCCGACCTCCGCGCCGGCGACTTCGCGCAGGCGATGATGGACCTCGGCAGCCTGGTGTGCACCGCGCGCGATCCCAAATGCGGGCGTTGCCCGATCAGCGCGCATTGCGCCGCTTATGCCCTGGGGTCGCCCGCGGACTATCCGCGCAAGGCGCGCAAGCGCCCCAAGCCGCAGCGCTACGGCACGATATTCTGGGCCGAATGCGGCGGCCGCGTGCTGCTGGTGCGCCGGCCGGCCAAAGGGTTGCTCGGGGGGATGCGCGCGCTGCCGTCAAGCGACTGGACGCAGGTGCCGCGCGACTCTGCCGGCGCGCCGTTCGCCGCGCACTGGGAATTGCTCGATGAAACCGTCGCGCACGGCTTCACCCATTTCAATCTCGAGCTCGCGCTTGCCCGTTCCGAAGTCCCGGCGCAGGAGGGCGAATGGTGGCCGATCGACCAGCTCGAATCGGCGGGCCTGCCGACCGTCTTCGCCAAGGCGGCCGCGGTGTTTCGGAGAGTGCGATGAAGTTTTGGGGATTGGCGGCGCTCGCGCTGCTCGCGTTCGCCGGCAGTGCGGCGGCGCAGGTCCAGCAGCCGCCGCGCGACACGCGTGTCGCGACGCCGTCGCAGGTCCAGGCCGTGCTCGATGCCTATGTCGTGGCGAAGAAAGTGCCCGGTGCCGTGGTCGCGCTCGGCCAGGGCGATAATCCCACGATATTCCACGCCGCCGGTCGCATCGCGGACATGCCAGGCGCGCCCGCCGCCGATGCCGACACGCTGTGGCGCGTCTATTCGATGACCAAGCCAGTCACGGCACTCGCCGCGATGATCCTGATCGACGAAGGCAAGCTGCGGCTCGACCAGCCGGTGTCGGACTTCATCCCCGCGTTCAAGACGATGCGCGTGCTCGTCGATCCCGAGCACAGCCTGGAAAGCCGGCCGGCCAAGGGGCCGATCCTGATCCGCCATTTGCTCACGCACACTGGGGGGCTTGGCTATGACATCATCACCACCGGCCCGCTGCTCAAGGAATATCAGCGGCTCGGCATCCAGCCCGAGGCGTTCAACCACGGACTCGAACTGTCCGTGCGGCCGAAGCGCCCCGCGACGCTCGCCGAGTTCGCCGATCGCGTCGCGAGCCTGCCGCTGATCGCCGATCCGGGCACGAAATGGAGCTATTCGATCGGGCTCGACGTGATGGGGCGCGTGATCGAAGTCGCGAGCGGCATGAAATTCGACGCTTTCCTGCAGGCGCGCATCTTCGATCCGCTCGGCATGCGCTCGAGCTATTTCACGGTTCCTCCGTCCGAGACCGGGCGATTGGCCACCAACTATCTCTACCTCGGAACTTCGCGGCTCGCCGCCGATCCGGGCAATGCCTCGGTGTTCGCGGCGCCGCCGTCCTTTCCCTATGGCGGTGCCGGGCTGGTCATGTCCGCGCGCGACTATGACCGCTTCCTTCATTTGCTGCAGGACGAAGGTACCCTCGATGGGGTCCGAATCCTCCGGCCTGAAACCGCCCGGCTGATGATGTCCAACCTGCTGCCCGAAGGTGTCGATTTCGTTGGGGTCGCGGCAATAGCGGGCGGCGGCGACATTGGCGGGCTCGGCGGGCGCATGGGATATGGCGCGGGCGGTTCGGTCTATCTCGATGGCCCGCGCAAAGGCACCTATGGCTGGGGCGGCGCCGCGGCGACGCTCGGCTGGGTCGATCCGGTGCGCCGGCTGCGCGGGACGATCATGGTCAACTATGTCCCTGCGAACCACTGGCCGCTGCGCACCGAGTTGATACCCGCCATCACACAGGATCTGCTGCCTTGATCGCATTCACCGGTTCGCCGCTCGATCGCGCCGATCATCTGCGCGAGGACCCGGAGGCGCTTGCCGCCGCGCGCAGCGATCCGCGCGCGCTGCTGCTCAAGCTCGACGGGCTCGATCCCGAGCCCGACGGCCAGGGCGGGCTGACCTGGCTGCCGCTCGACGCAGCGCCCGAAGGCGCCGAACTGCTGTTCCTCGGCTTCGATGCGGGACTGCCGCATTTCGTCGCCTCGCTGCCGGACTTCGTGCCCGCAGCGCGGCCGCCGATGGCAGTGCTGGCGATCGCCGATCGGCTGCGCCCCGAACAGCTCAGCATCTATGCCGCGGCGCGCGCGCTGGTCGACTGGCACGCGCGCCACCGTTTCTGTGCGGCGTCGGGCCATCCGACCGAGATTTTTCGTGCGGGCTGGGGGCGTCGCTGTCCGACGTGCGGTGCGCAGCATTTCCCGCGTACCGATCCGGTCGTGATCATGCTCGTCGAGTTCGAAGGTCGCGCGCTGATCGGGCGTCAGTCGAGCTGGCCCGCCGGGCGCTATTCGGCGCTTGCAGGCTTTGTCGAACCCGGCGAATCGATCGAGGAAGCCGTGCGCCGCGAGACGCTCGAGGAAGCCGGGGTGCGCGTGGGCGCGGTGCGCTATGTCGCGAGCCAGCCGTGGCCGTTCCCGTCATCGCTGATGATCGGTTGCATCGCCGAGGCCGAGAGCGACACGATCACCCTGGACGCCAACGAACTCGAGGACGCGATCTGGGTGACGCGCGACGAAATTCGTGCGGCGCTCGACGATCTTCCTGGGCGATTCCTGGCGCCGACTCGCTATGCGATCGCGCGCCACCTGCTCGAGGCATGGCTCGCCGGGGCATGACGCCAATTCGGATCGATCGCTCCGTCTGACGATCGTGTCCTCGGCCCGTAGCCGTAGAGGCATTTCACTCCAAAACGGTGGAACCGGAGGATGGCAACCAGCAATTATTAACCGTTCCGGGGCAGGAGGTGCCGACATTCGGAGACCATCGTGGCTGCCGCTGTTTCATCCACTTTCCGCGTGCGCGCGCTCCCCGTTCGACGCTATCTGCCGTCGCGAGCCGCAGCGACTTCCGCGCCGCGCGGACCGCTGCAGCGCGCAAGCGCCGCGCGCTTTCTCGAGCTGCAGCGGCTCACGATCGCGGCAGGTGACGATTTCGAGAAAGTGATGCAGCTCGTCGCCGACTATGCCGACGCATTGCTTCCGAGCGCCACCGGCGCAGTGGTCGAGTTGGTCGACGGCGACGATCTGGTCTACCGCGCGTGCAGCGGACAGGCTCGCGCGCACCTCGGGTATCGGATCCCGATGACGGGAAGCTTCATTGGGCTTGCGATCGCCGCGGGTCAGACTTTGCTCTGCGCCGATTCCGAAACCGATGGTCGCGTCAATCGCGAAGCCTGCCGCGCCACCGGCCTCCGCTCGATGGTGGTGGTCCCGCTGACCGTGGATGGCGAAGCCAAAGGCGTGCTCAAGATTCTGTCGTCCGAGCCCGAGGCATTCGGCCGCGACGACATGCTCGTCGCCGAACTGCTGGCCGGGCCGGTTTCGATCGGGCTTGCCGCACAGGTGCGCCGCGAGCACGAACAGCGCCACGCCAAGCTCGATCGCCGCTTCCGCGCGACCTTCGACCACGCTGCCGTGGGGATCGCGCATGTCGCTGCCGATGGCCGCTTCCTCGCCGTCAACGACAAATTCTGCTGGATCGTCGGGCATGATCGCGCCGCACTGCTCAGCGGCGCCTATCAGCGCATCACGCACGCCGACGACATCGTGCAGGACAACGCCCATGTCGCCGCGCTGTTGAACGGCGCCATCGACAGCTACACGATGGACAAGCGCTATATCGGTGCCGACGCGGTCGCCCGTTGGGCGCGGCTCACCGTTTCGTTGGTCCGCGACCCGTTCGGCGCGCCCGACTTCTTCGTCTCGGTGATCGAAGACATCGGTGCGCAGAAGGCGGCCGAGGAGGAAGTGCTCACCGACGCGCTGACGTCGTTGCCGAATCGCCGCTGGCTTATGCAACGCCTGCCGCGGGCGCTGAACGACAGCCGCACATCGGGAAATGGCGTGGGTTTCGCGTTTCTCGACCTCGACGGTTTCAAGGCGATCAACGATCGGTTCGGCCACGACGTCGGCGATCGCTGCCTGCTTGAGATCGCGCGCACACTCGGCGCGCATCTCCACGACGGAAGCACGGTAATCCGCCTGTCGGGCGACGAATTCGTCGTCCTGTCCGAAAATACCGACGAGGCCAGGCTGCGCGAGGACGGCAATCGCCTGCAGCAGGCGGTCGCGGCGACCGGGCTCGCCAATGGTTGGCCGATCAACGTCAGCGTCGGCAGCGTCTATGTGCCGGGCGGTGTCGTGACGCAGGCCAATGACGTGATGAGGCTCGCCGACGGGATGATGTACAGCGCGAAAAAGGCGGGCGGCAGCCGGCACGTGCTCACCGTTTTGGGCTAATGTACTGATCGCGGTTGCCAGGTGACGTGTCACCGGCAGGCACGCTCGACCTTCTAACCCCGTTCGCGCGCCTGCGGGTAGACGCCGAGCACGCGCAGCCATTTCGAGTGAAAACCCAGTTCTTCGAGCGCGCGGTCGACATTTGCCTCGCCCGGTCGGCCGACGATGTCGGCGTAGAATTCGGTCGCGGCGAAGCTGCCGCCTTGCTGGTAGCTTTCGAGCTTGGTCATGTTGACCCCGTTGGTCGCGAAGCCGCCGAGCGCCTTGTACAGCGCGGCGGGCACGTTCTTCACTTCGAAGATGAAGGTGGTGATGAATGGGCCGTCGCCGTGCAGCGGCGGCGCCTCGCGTGCGAGCACGACGAAGCGCGTCACATTGTGCGGCGCGTCGGCGATGTCGGTCTCGAGCAGCTTCAGGCCATAGATCTCGGCCGCCTTGGCAGGCGCGAGCGCCGCGACCGCGGGATCGCCGATCTCGGCGGCCATCGCCGCGGCGCCGGCGGTATCGGGATAGGCGACCGGCTTGATGCCATGTTCGCGCAGCCACAGTCGGCACTGGCCGAGCGCCTGCGGATGGCTCATCGCCTCCTTCACCGCGTCGCGCGTCGAAAGACCCATCAAGGCATAGCGGATCGGCAGGAAGTGTTCGCCGGTAATCACCAGCCCCGATTGGGGCAGCAGGAAATGGATGTCGGCGACGCGGCCGTGCAGCGAGTTCTCGATCGGGATGATCGCGCAATCCGCCGTACCGATCTGCACCGCGTCGATTGCGTCCTCGAAGCCGAAGCAGGGGAGCGGCAGGCAGCCGGGAAAGGCCTCGAGCGCCGCGATATGCGAATTGGCGCCCGGGGCGCCCTGGAACGCCACGGCCGCAGCGGGGTTCTCGGCAGCGGCTTCGGTCATGCGCGCGACGATCGGGCGCGCGGGGGCGGCGAAATTCTCCATCGGGCTGGCGCGATAGGCCAAGCGCCGCGCACGGGGCAAGGGTCCGTTGCGAAACGCCCCGAACCGCCCTGCGCCATGAGGCGCATTCCCAAGACGCACTTGCGGGAACCATGGGTTGAATCTGCGGAAAGCGGACCCTAAAGGAGCCCATCTTTTCCTCAGGGGCAGGCAGCGACGGTATGGGTGACCGGTTCAATACGATCGCAGGGTGGGTGCTGGCAGGCTGCATCGCGGCGCTCGGCCTTTCGATCGTGTCGGGCATGATCTTCAAGCAGGAGCGCCCCGAGAAGATGGGCTATCCGATTGAAGGCGTCGCCGAAGGCGGCGAAGGCGCCGCCGCTGCTGCCGAGCCGATCGCGGTGCGCCTTGCCAAGGCCGATGCGGCCAAGGGCGCCGACGTGTTCAAGCAGTGCATGGCATGCCACACGATCAATCAGGGGGGCGCCAACGGCATCGGACCGAACCTCTACGCCACGCTCGGCGAGGGTGTTGCCGAGGGCAAGGGCGGCTTCCCCTTCTCCGACCCGCTCAAGGCGGTCGGCGGCAAATGGGACTTCGACAAGATGGACGCGTGGCTGACCAGCCCGCGCAAGTTCGCCAACGGCACCAAGATGACCTTCGCCGGCATCTCGGACCCGCAGGCGCGCGCCAATGTGATCCTCTATCTCAACACCCAGGGGTCGAACTTGCCGCTCCCGGCCGCGCCCGCCGCCGCCGCTGCGCCGGCCGGCGCCGATGCCAATGCGACCGCACCCGCGGACAACGCGACGGCGGAGAACGCGACAGCCAAGTAAGCCGTGCCATAGCCCCAGCGGACGCGCTGGGGCGACGATTTCGTTCAGCGCCGCTTGGCTTCCTTGTGCCGCCAGAACTCGCGGACGATGTCCCAGCCTTCCTGTGCGGTTTCGACGAAATGGAACAGGTGCAGGTCGCGCGGCGCGATCACGCCTTCGTCGCACAGCGCCTCGAAATTGACGACGCGGTTCCAGAAATCCGGGCCGAAGAACAGCACCGGGATCGGATCGATCTTGCCCGTCTGGATCAGCGTCAGCAGCTCGAACGCTTCGTCGAACGTGCCGAATCCGCCGGGAAACACCGCGACCGCGCGGGCGTGCAACAGGAAGTGCATCTTGCGCAGCGCGAAATAGTGGAACTGCATGCTGAGGCCGGGCGTGACATAGGCGTTGGGCGCCTGCTCGTGCGGCAGCACGATGTTGAGCGCGATCGAGTCCTGACCCATGTCCGCCGCGCCGCGATTGGCGGCTTCCATGATTGACGGACCGCCGCCCGA
>Ga0068859_100004666_pt1 | contig 13959 bp, 2 predicted proteins | sample KBSSwiS22_FD_66585 | JGI IMG/M metagenome (GOLD analysis project Ga0068859, IMG submission 66585) | Switchgrass rhizosphere microbial communities from Kellogg Biological Station, Michigan, USA - KBS Switchgrass S2-2 | ecosystem: Host-associated > Plants > Roots > Rhizosphere > Soil ... | reverse complement strand
TTCCGTTTCTGCCCCGGCTATCTCCGCGGCCCGCAGTGCTTGCCGGTCTACCTTGCCGCTCGCCGTCAACGGCATTTGCTCCAGCTTCACAATCAGTTGCGGCACCATGTACTGCGGCAGTTTGTCATTTAAATACTGCTGTAACTCGCTGACTGCGGCTTCGCCCACCACGTACGCCAGCAATTGCTTGTCACTCGGCTTTGTCTCTCTGACTACCGCCACCGCCTCGCGCACTTGCCCGTGCTGCCGCAACGCCGTCTCCACCTCGCCCAACTCGATCCGAAACCCGCGCACCTTCACCTGCGCGTCGCGCCGCCCGATGAACTCGATCTCTCCGCTTGTCAGGTGCCGCACGATGTCTCCCGTGCGGTACAGTCGCTTCCCTTCACGGTACGGATGCGGCACGAACCGCTCGGCCGTCAGCTCCGGCTGGTTGAGATAGCAGCGCGCCAGCCCATCGCCGCCAAGGTACAGTTCCCCATTTACACCCACCGGCAACAATCTCAACCGCTCGTCCAGCACGTAGGCTTCCGTGTTCGCTATCGGCCGCCCAATCGGCACGACTGCTCCTATCTCATCCTCGCGATTCAACCGTTTGCAGCAGCTAAAGGTCGTGTTCTCTGTTGGTCCATAACCATTGATCACACAACCACCATCGAGCCACTGCAACGCTTTGCTAACGTGCGCAGCGGACAGCACATCACCGCCTGCCAAAAGTTGTTTCAACCCGCCTAATTCGCCTGGTCTTTCATCCACCAGCAGGTGAAACAAACCCGCCGTCAACCATAATGTGCTCACTCCATAGTGCCGCAGCGCTTCTCCTAACTCTTCCAGTGTCGGCGCTTCCGGCTCGAGTATCACCAAACGTCCGCCATTTAACAGACTGCCCCATATCTCGAATGTCGAAGCATCAAAAGTGAGCGGCGCCATCTGCACGAACGTCTCTGCTGGTCCAAACTCCGCATACTCCGTTTTCTTTACCAGCCGCACTACGCCACGCTGTACTATCGACACTCCCTTCGGCTCGCCCGTCGAACCAGACGTGTACATCACGTACGCGAGGTTCTCGCCCGCGGCTTTACTCTCCAGATTTTCTTCGCTCCGCTTCTCGATCTCGTCCCACTCGCCATCGAGACTCACCACCCGGCCCCAATGCGTTGGCAGCGAATCCAGCAGCGCTTCCTGCGTCAACATCACAGCGACACCCGCATCCGCCAGCATGTAGACCAGTCGATCCGTTGGGTAGCTCGCATCCACCGGCACATACGCGCCACCCGCCTTCAGGATCCCGAGCATGCCCACTATCATTTCCAGCGACCGTTCCACGCATAATCCAACGCAGACTTCTGGTCGGACTCCCAAGTCCCGCAGGTAATGGCCCAGTTGATTAGCGCGCTGGTTCAACTCCTTGTAACTTAAACTCCGTTCGCCCATAACGACCGCGATTTCGCCGGGTCGCTGGCGCACCTGCTCTTCAAACACTGCGGCGATGCTGCGTTCGCGTCCGTATTCACGCTCCGTCTCATTCCACTCCTGCAACTGCTGCCGCTCGTCTTCACTCAGGAACAACTCGATATCGGTTATTGCCTCGCAGTTCGGCAACTGCTGCAACACGCTGATTAACTGGTCCAACATTCTCCTGACGGTTGCGGCGCTGAGCTGATCGCCAAAATACCTGCACAACACTTGCAGCGCCTCGCCCTGAAACGTTGACAGCACTAACGGGTAGGTGTCCTGTATGTTTGCACCAAACTCCCCTATCCTCACCGGCCCCACCGCAGCGGCTGTGTCCGTCGTCAAATCGAGCGCTAAGTTCTCGAACACCAGCAGACTCTCGAACAACGGGGTCCCTTTGCTCAACCCGCTCTGCTTCTGTATCTCGGTCAATGGCAGATAGCCGTACTGCTGGCTCTGCTGGAACATTGAATGTAAACGCTTGATCGATTCCGCCAGCGATTCGTTTCCATTGACGCTGACGACTACCGGAATACTGTTGATACACAGACCTACCATCCGCTCTACTTCCGGCACTTCGGCAAAGCGGCCCGATAGGACTGTACCGAACACCACCTCCTTCTCGCCGGCATAGCCCTGTAGGACCAGGCCCCAGGCCAATTGCAGTAACGTATTGACCGTCGTGTGATGTCTTTTCGCTAATGCGCTCAACTGCGCCGTCTCGCCGGCGCCCAAACTCACCTCTTGCGTCTCATGGATAGGTCTTTGCTGACGTGCGTGCGTGTCGTACGGTAACCGCGTCACGGTTTCAACGTTCGCCAGGTACGTTTGCCAATACCGGTATGCCTGCTCCTTATCCTGTCCCAACAACCATTCGACATAGCGAGCATACTCCGCCACTGGCGGAAGGACTGGGTTTAGCCCCGCATTCAGCGCCGCGTATGCCTGCATCACTTCGCTGAAGACCAGCCTGATGCTCCACCCGTCCAGCAGACTATGGTGATGACTCCACCAGAGCCGGTACTGGTTATCATCCAGACGAAACACGCCCAGTCGCATCAACGGCGCCTGCGTCCGCGCAAATCCCAGCTCCCTATCTTTTTGTCGATACTCTTCAAACCGTTCGCGCTGCTTTTCTGCGGACATCCCCCGGAGATCTTCCTCATACCAGGGCAACAACACCCGCTTGATCACCAGTTGATGCTGTTCTTCACCGTCTCCTACGAATATCGTCCGCAACATCGCATGGCGCTCAACAACCGTCTGCCATGCCTGGCGCAACAGCGGTAACTGCAAATCTCCCTCAATGGTCGAATAAAGCTGCGTCACATACGCCGCGCGATCGAGGAGACTATGAAAGAACATTCCCTTCTGCATCGCTGTCGCCGGGTACAACTGCTCGATGTCGTACGTTTCCTGCCACTCATCCAGTGTCGCCTCATCGACTGTCGCGAGGGGAAAATCGCTCGGGGTGTAGTAACCTGCACCGTCCTCCTGCAAATGCGTGATCAACCCTCGCAATGCCTCCTCGAGGTGGCCCGCCAGCACCGCCATCGTCTGTTTGCTGTACTGTCTCTCGCTATACTCCAACTGAAAACGTAACGCACCCTGAACCACTGAGCCGTTTAGGCACAACGCATGGCTGCGCAAACGCTGAGGGTCAACTGAACGCATCACTTGATTGAGCTCGCCGCTGTATCTAAACAGTAGTACCGGCGGGTCAGCATCTATGAAGGCTTCATCACCAGCCGCATAGCGCAGCAGTCCATAACCAATGCCGTGATGCGGCACCGCACGATATTGTTCTTTGACGCTCTTGATTACTGCCGGGAACTCACGAGTTTCGCTCTGCAGCACTAACGGATATCTCGTCGTGAAACAGCCGGCCGTCTCGGTTACATCTATGTCTGGGAACAGATCCTCTCGACCTTGCTCTTCCACCGTTATACGCACACGGGTCTCACCTGACCAATGGCGCAGTGCCAGGTACACGGCAGAAAGCAAGAGCTCGTTGATGCCGGTGTGATAGGTCGCAGTGCAGTTTTTCAATAGCGTCGCAGTCTCAGCGACACTCAGTTGCACCGGCACGTTACGGACGCTGGCATAACAAGCCGCTTCCTCTGAGAGTGGCGGCACGGGCCATCGGTTTACCTTCTTTGCGCAGTTGTCGTGCCAGTAGTCGCGTTCACGCTGCAAAGCATCCGACATCGTATAGGCAGTCAGCGCTTCGCCCCACTGTTGATAGGATGAGTTTTTACTAGTGCGTTGACTTAGACCACCGTTGCGATGGGCGGCATCCAGGTCACGCAGCAACACACGCCACGAGACGTCGTCACTCACAAGGTGATGAACAACCAGCAAGAGACGTCCCTGCTTCTCGGCGTGACCCTGTAGATGCACGGCCCGGAACAATGGTCCATGCGTGATATCCAGGCCGGGCAGGTAGTGTGCACAACGTTCGCGAATGAAATTAGACTGCAAACCGGGATCTTCCGGCAGCGTTTCGATCACACAGCTTTCCGAGATCATCGATGCGGTTAGTGACTCCTGCACGGCCTGCCATATATCATTGGCAAAGACAAAGCGCAGACGCAGGGCATCGTGATGTTCGTAGAGCGCTGCGACAACCACAGGCAGATCGAGCCCCGCCGGCGCCGTCAGTAAAACTGCCTGGTTGTGATGGTCGCAGGAGCGCGCGTCAGTCTCGAAGAACTCGCGCTGAATTGGGAGCAGTTCCATCTTTGTAAGAGTTTTGGGCTTCTTTGTGGCTTAACTCGAGGCGAATTGCCAATCGTCAAGTGACACCATTTCAAATGCAGAGAGGGTGGAGTCGCCGATAGCTGGCGACTCGGTGACGTCGGGAAGCTCATCGGCGATCGCTGCTAACCCGGCGATGGTGGGGTTATTGAAGAGTTGCTGCGGGTTCAACTGTAGTCCCGCTTCATTGACGCGAGCAACGAAGTGAATCGCAACGACAGAATCGCCTCCCAACTCAAAGAAGTTATCGTGAATACCGATCTTGTCGATCCCAAGGAACGTCTGCCATATTTCGGCGAGCATTTGTTCTCGCTCATTGCTCGGCTCAATGTACGGTGTCTCCATTTCCGGGCGCGGATGGACTGATTTCGGCGCGAGTGGTTTAAGAGTTCCCGCTTGCGTCGTGACGTCCGCTTTCAGGAGTTCCGTGGCCTTCTCGATCAAGACGTGGATATCGATTGGTGAAACAATTATCTGTGGCGCCAGGAGATTGCTCGACAAGATCCTGGCAAAGGACTCCACTCCCTCAAGCGGAGTAAGCCCTTCTGAAATACCTGACTGGCCCACGCCCTGACTCGCTTCCGCCGAGGCTGCGTCGTGCTCGGTTATGTCTTTGATCGTTGCGGCAGAGTCGGTAATCTTCCTGGCGGAGAATTCTTCAATCCGGACCAGTTCTCTCCCCTGTTCGTCCATTATCACAACATCGAACGTCAGCACCTCTTTACGCTCTTGATTGCCAACACCGGCTTTGGCGTAACTATAAAGTCTGCGCGGCAGCGGCGCATGTATGCTCACCTTTTTGTAGGACAGAGGCAGGTAGGAACCTCCATCTGACAGGTACTGCTTTGCGACACCGGTCACGATGTCGATGATCGCGGGGTGTAGTTTGTAATTCTCGAGGTCGGCGGAAAATTCTTCCGGCAGTTCTATGAATCCCAGCAACTCATCTGTTCCGAGATGCAGCGATTTCAAGTTCTGCCAGCGTGGGCCGAGGCCACTCGAAACGCCGCCGTTTTCCCCGAGGCTCACTTCCCTTCCGCACCTCTCTAAAATTGTCGTTAGGTCGTGTCTCTGAGTTGTTTCTGGTACAACTTTCGTGATTTTGCCAATCGCATGCTCCTGCCAGGTGTCGGCTTCAGCATTAGCTCTGCTCCTGACGACGAATCTAAAGCCACTTCCATTTCTCTCCAGCACCGTGTGCGCCTCTTTCACCTCGCTGTCTCCGAGACGAAAGATGTTCAGGAAGTAAAAATCACTGAGCTCCATCACATCGGTGTTCGTGTGTTCTGCAAAGGCCGCCCGCGCGAGCTCAAGATAAGCCGTTCCGGGCATCAGCGCGTGTCCGGCAATCCTGTGCTCATCCAGAGTCCAGAATTCGGCGACGCTGAATTTGGTCACATACTCTTTGCGATCAGGACTCTCGTCTATGCATTCACCCAGCAAAGGATGATCGATCTTGCGGTAATGAGGAGTGAGATCGTCTTTGCGTTTGAACCAGCCTGCATTTTTAGCCGCGAGCCCGATTTCCTGCCACGCATCCCAATTGACTGACACAGTAGATCTGCCCGTTTTGAGACTGTGATAGTGTGCGAAAGAGTCCATGAAGAAGTTTGCGGCGCAGTAATCGACTTGACCGACGCTGCCAAGCACGGAACTAATCGAAGAGCAGAGTAAGAAGAAGTCGAGGTCTACGTTATTGAGGGCGAACTCGAGCGCCCTAAGGCCCTGCACTTTCGGCGAGAGAACCGCGGCCGCTTGCTCTGAGGTTCTGAGTTGAATCAACCTGCCGCTTTCAATTCCGGCCGCGTGGACCACGCCATGCAAGACGCCGAAGCGCTGGAAGATTTCGGCTACCACTTCCTGCATTCGCTTGCGATCGGTAACATCGCCACGCACGACGAGAGTCTCTCCGCCGTGCTGTTCGACAGCCTGCAACTTCGTTATCCGCTGGCTGACGGGATCGCGGGCATCGTGTGTCGCAAGCCACTGCTCCCACTGCTCTCGCGGCGGCATTTCGGAGCGTCCCACGAGAACCAGTTTTGCCCTCACAGCTTTCGCGAGATACGCAGCCAGCTCGAGTGCGATACCACCTAATCCACCGGTTATCAGATACACGCCGCCATCGCGCAACTGCGTTGGTGGTCCATCCTGCGCTTTGAGTCTAAGCGGCTCCAGAAACTGTACCCAACGGGCGTCATTGCGGTAGGCTACAACTGTGTCAGCCACAGGCTGCGAAAGCTCTGCGACCACTTGGCTCACCAGTCTGTTCGCGGCTGCACTTCCGGCTTCCGGAAGAACAACGTCGATGCTGCGGCAGGTAAAGTTGGAGTATTCCTGCGGGATCACTTTGCATGGCCCAAGCACGGCCGCCTTCTCAAGACACAACTCCTTTTCCCCGGCGATGCTCTGCATGTTCGACGAAAGCACATCGATGTGAACCGGTTTTGTAGAAATCTGAGCACCCAGAGCTTGAGCAAGAAACAACAGGCTGTAGAAGCCAAGCGCCAGAGATCGTTCATCAGTCTCGCAGGCCGGTCGGGGCTCGCCTGCGGGCGTGACACTCCAAAGGTGAACAACGCGCTCGGGACTTTTCTTTGCGCCGGCGAACTCCTTTAACAACTGATTGTAATCTTCAGAACGCCGTGGATTGATCGTGAATGTTGTCTCATTTAATTTCTCAAACCGCTCACCCGCTTGCGCAGTGAACACTTCCTGTTTCGCTTGCTCCAGACGATTTACAAGCTGTGCGCCAAGTCCGGCCTCGTCGACGAATACGAGCCAGCGTGAGGTTTGCGTGCTCCCGTTTCCCGAGGCAAAAGACAGAGCTGGCGACTGTTTCCATAGTGGAGCGTAGAACCAGTCAGAAATGTCTGCCCGCTTATTTAAACGCGACTGAGACGACTCGATGCTGATATCAACTGAATTTGGCTCGATCCAGTAGCGCTTTCGCTCAAAAGGATAAGTAGGCAGAGGGATGCGGCGCTGTCTTCGCCCGGAAGAAAATGCGGCCCAGTCTATTTGCCGGCCCGCCAGCCACAGTGCTCCAGCGGCATTCAGCATGCTTCGGAGGTCTGACGCGCTCTCTTGCGGGCGGGGCAGAGTGGAAAGCACGCGCTGCTCGACGGGTTTTTCCAAATGATTCTGCGTTAGGGTGGTCAAAGTTTGTCCTGGTCCAACCTCGAGCAGAACGGAGTTCTGGATTTTGAATAACTCCCGCACGCCGGCATCGAAGCGAACGGTATGGCGCAAATGATTAGCCCAATAGTGCGGGTCTGTGGCCTCTGCGGTAATCCACGTTCCGGTAAGATTCGAAATGTAAGGCAACTGTGGCGGACTCAGTTTGACCGTCTTCACTAATTCCACGAATGGCTCGATGATCGAATCCATCATCCCGGAATGAAAAGCGTGCGACGTGTGCAGACGGCGGCAGAGATGGCCACGATTGCTGAGTACCTTTTCCTCCTCTTCGATGGCCTCTGTGGGTCCGGAGATAACGCAGAAGGATGGACCATTGACCGCGGCTATCACCAAACCGTTATTGAGAGGAAGAAGTTCTGCCTCGGACAACGTGACGCTGCTCATAGCGCCGCCCGGAACGCTCTGCATCAGGCGGCCGCGTGCGGCAACCAGTTTCAGAGCGTCTTCCAGCGTCAATACTCCAGCGATACACGCAGCCACATATTCACCGATGCTATGCCCGATCATCGCGCGCGGGCGCACGCCCCAGCTCATCCATAGTTTGGCGAGCGCATACTCGACGACAAAGAGAGCGGGCTGCGTGAAAACTGTTTGCTTGAGTTGTTCGGCGGCCTCCTCCATCTTTTCCTGAGGTGGATACAGAAAAGCGCGAAGGTCGCATCCCAGGTGAGGTTGAAGTAAATTTGAACACTGATCGATATGCTCTCTGAATGTCTGTTCAACTTCATACAGTTCTGCGCCCATCCGGGGATGTTGCGCTCCCTGTCCCGGGAACATGAAGATCACCGCGTGATCATTTGTTTCCTGAACCGAAGTGACGACACCTGCGTCGTCCGGTGCTTCGAGCGCCGCCGAGGCTTCGTCGAGATTACGGCAAACAAACGCGAGGCGATGGTCAAAGGATTTACGACCACGCTGCAGTGTGTGGGCCACGTCGGCGATGTTCAACTCAGGGTGCTGCTTGAGATGGTGGTCCAGATTTCGAGCGGTTGTCTTGAGAGCGCTGCTGGTCTTAGCTGACAAAACAATGAGGTGAAGCGGTCTGACTGTTCCAGTAGGCGCGACGTGAGGCGCTTCTTCCACGATCACATGAGCATTTGTGCCGCCGATGCCAAACGAGCTGACGCCGGCGCGACGGGGCGCACCGTTGCTGGTCCAGTCGGTAAGTTTCGAGTTCACATAGAATGGACTATTCTCGAAATCTATTGCCGGGTTTGGCTCCTTAAAATGCAGGCTAGGCGGAAGCTGTCTGTTTTTGAGTGCGAAGACCGTCTTAATTAATCCCGCCACACCGGCAGCCGTATCCAGGTGCCCGATGCCGGTTTTCACAGAGCCAATCGCACAGAACTCTTTGGCCTGTGTTCCAGTGCGGAACGCCTGTGTCAGTGCCGCCACTTCGATAGGATCGCCGATGACTGTACCGGTGCCGTGAGCTTCGATATAGCCGATAGTCGAGGCATCAACGCCGGCCATGTGCAGCGCTTCACTGATGACGGCAGCCTGACCTTCTATGCTGGGAGCCGTGTAGCCGGCTTTCTGAGAGCCGTCGTTGTTGATAGCGGAGCCTCTAATTACTGCGTGGATTGTATCGCCTTCAGCGAGCGCATCCTCCAGCCGCTTGAGTATCACAACGCCCACGCCGCTACCACTCACTGTTCCTTTAGCACCGGCGTCAAAAGCACGACAATGACCGTCCGGCGACAGAATCCCTCCCGCGTCGTACTTGTAACCAACTTTCTGCGGGACGGCGATGGTGATGCCGCCGGCCAACGCGAGGCTGCACTCTCCAGTGAGAAGGCTCTGACACGCGAGATGTACGGCGACTAAAGAAGTTGAGCAGGCCGTCTGCACGCTGAGACTTGGACCATTGAGATTCAGCTTGTAAGAGACGCGCGTCGACAAGTAGTCCTTATCATTGCCCAGCAAGCTCTGGCTGCCACCGAGAGCCCAGAGGCTCTGGCGGTTGGAATAAAGGTTTGACAACAGATAGCTGGTCACTCCGTGTCCGGCGTAAACGCCGATGCGCCCCTGGTAGGAGCCGGCATTGTACCCGGCATTCTCAAGTGCTTCCCACGCGCACTCGAGGAAGATGCGGTGCTGCGGATCCATCATCTCGGCCTCTCGATGGTTGATGCCGAAGAATGAAGCATCGAACAGCTCCGTATCTTCAAGTGCGCCACTCGCCCTCACGTAACCAGGATCGCGAAGCAGCGCAGAGTCAACGCCCGCAGTACCTAACTCTTCCTCGGTGAAGAAGGAAATAGCTTCCACGCCATCGCGCAAATTTCGCCAGAATTCATCGACATTGCGCGCACCGGGGAAACGTCCCGCCATGCCTACGATGGCTATTCCGTCCACCTCTTCAAACATCTGTGTACTCATCGCACTATCTGAGTAAGTGTGAATAAATAAACCTCAATTTAGAACAACTCCCGCCGCTGCTCGCTGTGACGCGGATCGGCGTCGCTTCATCAACTTCTTGCGCAGGTCGGCCTGTTCGCGGCCCGCGTCAATTAAGGGCGTACCTTCTGTTTCGTCCAGATGCTTGGCGAAGGAATGGATCGTTGAGTGTTTGAACAAGTCGATGATTTGTATGTCTCTATGCAAAGCCGCGCGCAGTTTGCTATGGACCTTCGCCAGCAGAAGAGAGTTCCCGCCGAGATCGAAAAAGTTACTGTGGATGCTCACTCTTTCTACACTGAAGACTTCCTGCCAGACAGCGGCGATAGTCTGCTCCAGATCGTTTTCAGGAGGCACGTAAGCGGCTTCGGGCTGTGCGAGTAACTCTTCCGGACTGGGCAAGGCGCGCCGGTTCAACTTGCCGTTAGACAGCAAGGGCAATTCAGTCAAGATCACGAATGCTGCCGGAACCATATACTCCGGCAATCTTTGCCTTAAGTAATCTCGCAACTCATCGCTCGTGGGCAATGGCTCCTGTTTACTCACGACATAGGCCACCAGAGATTTATTTCCCGAAGTAATCTCGTGCGCTAAGATGACCGCTTCTCTTACGTCCGGATGTTGGCACAAAGCCGCCTCGACCTCGCCGAGCTCCAGGCGCATGCCTCTGATCTTTACCTGGTGATCAAGGCGTCCGAGAAACTCAATCGCTCCGTCGGATCGATAGCGCGCCAGATCGCCGGTTTTGTAGAGGCGCTCGCCTCCCTGTTCGCTGAACGCGTCGGGGATAAATTTATCGGCAGCGAGATCCGGTCGCTTCAGGTAACCGCGTCCCGGAGCCCGGCCACCGATGTGCAACTCACCGGCAACGCCGATCGGAACTGGCAGTAGCTGTTTATCCAAAATGTAAATCTTCACGTTGCTCATCGGACGGCCGATGGGAATCACACGTTCTTCTCCTTCGGGCTCGCAGACCCAATAGGTAACAGCCAACGACGCTTCGGTTGGACCATACAGGTTGTACAGCTTCGCGCTCGTCTGCGAATAGAATCTGTCACGCAAGTCTCGGGTCAGAGCCTCGCCCGCGGCTGTGACGATCTTCAGGTGGTCGCATTGGTCCAACCCTTCCGATTCGAGCAGCACCTCGAGCATGGTGGGCACGTAATCTACGTGTGTCACTTTCTCGCGCGCCATCAGGTCGAGCTGGTAAGCAGTGTCCTGATGTCCTCCGGGTTTAGCTATGAGAAGCCGCGCACCGCTTAACAGTGGAGCGAAGATCTCCCATACCGATACGTCGAAGGTGAGAGGAGTCTTGTGCAGCACGACATCGCCACTGCCGAGCTGATAGTCAGTAATCCCCCAAAGAAGCCGATTGCGCACGCCGCGATGGTGCAACATTGCACCCTTTGGCTCGCCGGTTGAGCCAGAGGTGTAGATGACATAAGCGAGATTTTCATCCGTCACGTCGATACGTGGGTTTTCCGTATTCTCAGTTGCCAGCTCCCCGGTGTCGTTGTCGAGGCTAATCACGTGCACGCCGAAGGATTGGTTTTCTGCCACTGCGCCTTGCGTCAAAACTACGGGCGCGCTTGTTTGCTCGAGCATGAAGGCCAGGCGCTCGCGCGGATAAGCAGGATCGAGAGGGACGTAAGCACCGCCCGCTTTGAAGACAGCCATCAAAGCGATCGGCAAATCCAGTGAACGTTCCATGCAGATCGCCACCGGAACTTCTGGTCCAATGCCAAGCTTTATCAGGCGGTGCGCGAGTTGGTTAGCACGGCGATTGAGTTCGGCATAGGTTAGAGTCTGACCTTCGAAGGTGACCGCAACAGCATCCGGCGTTTGCTCTACCTGGTCTTCGAAGATCTGGTGAAGACAAGGCGCGTGGGGAAAATCTGCAGCGGTGTCGTTTAACCTGACTACCAATTGATTCTGTTCCGCCGGGCTTAGTAGCGCCAGCGACGAGATAAGCGTCTCCGGATCGGCAATGATTGACTGCAGAAGTGTCTGGAAGCGTTCTGATAGACGTTGAATGGTGACGTGATCGAATAAGTCGGTGCTGTAGTCGATCCATCCTTTGAGACCCGTCGACGATTCGACTAGATCGAGAGTTAGATCAAACTTGGATGTGCCGGTGTCAGCATCGAGCGGAGTCAACATCAAGCCGGGAAGGTTAAAGGAGGGAGTGCTTGTGTTAGCAAGGTGGAACATCACCTGAAACAACGGCGAGTAGCTCGTGTCACGCTCGGGCTGCATAACTTCCACGAGCTTTTCAAATGGTAGGTCCTGATGCTCGTAAGCTCCGACAGCCACTTCACGCACCCGCACCAGCAGCTCGCGGAAAGTGGGGTTTCCTGAAAGATCTGTGCGCACTGCCAACATATTGACAAAGAGCCCGATTACGTTTTCAATCTCGGGTTTATTGCGCCCGGCGATGGGAACACCGACGATGATGTCTTGCTGGCCCGCGTGCCTGAAGAGAAGTACTTTGAAAGCCGCGAGCAGGACCATGAAAAGAGTAGCGTTCTGTTGCTCACCAAGCGCCCTCAGAGAATCAGTTAGCTCCTGCGGTATCACGAGCGGTTGTCTTGCGCCACTAAAACCCTGGCTGGGTGGACGTGGGCGATCTGTTGGTAATTCAAGCAAGGATGGAGCGCCAGCGAGCTGTTTTTTCCAGTATGAAACCGATTTATCGAGAACATCTCCCTGTAACCACTCACGATGCCAGACAGCGAAGTCAACATACTGAACGGGCAGGTGGGCCAACCTGGAAAGTCTACTGAGTACAAAAGTCTCATAGAGCTCGATCAACTCACGCACGAGAATTCCGATGGACCATCCATCAGAGATAATGTGATGCATGGTCAATAACAAGATGTGCTCTTCAGCGGAAATGAGCAGCAGCGTGGCGCGAAACAATGGGCCGCCTTCCACATTGAAGGGCCTGCGAGCTTCATTGGTGAGTAACAACTGAGCTTCTGTTTCCCGCTGTGCTTCGGGCACATTCCGCAGGTCAAACTTCGGCAAGTAAAAAGCCGGTGGGCTGGTAATTATCTGTACTGGCTCACTCTCAATTTGGCGAATAATAGTTCTGAGCGATTCATGCCGGACTACGACTTCATTGAGCGCCCGCTCCAGTGCCGCCACGTCGAGCGGTCCTTCCATGCGAACACCTCCGGCCACGTTGTAGACAGCGCTATCCTGCTGAAGCTGGCTGAGAAACCAGAGGCGTTGTTGAGCAAACGAAAGCGGAAAGACGTCAGAGGTCCTGCTCACGGATGCGATCTGCAACCGCGCTGCTTCTTCTCGTTTCTTCTCGCCCAACAAAAGGACCAGCAAGTCACGTTGTTGTGGTGAGAGATCTTCGATCTGTTCAGTAAGCTTGGTCATGGCTTAATCCTCAAAATTGAATAGACGCCTGCTTCGCAGCTAAGAGAGATTCCATCTCTTCCGGCGAAAGCTGCGAGAGCTCTGCGAGCGCCGCACTCAGCGCTGCGTCGTCAGCCTCTCGAACCTGCGTGCGTGCGACATAGTCGGCCAAATAGGCGACGGTGGGAGTTTCAAAAAAGAGTCGCAGCGGCAAGGCGACATTGAACGTATCGCCCACACGATGCGTGACCTGGGTAGCCAAGAGGGAATGCCCTCCGAGACTAAAGAAGTTGTCGTGAATGCCCACCTTCTCCAGCTTTAGAACTTGAGACCAGACAGCGGCGATCATCTCTTCAATCGGAGTGCGCGGAGCAGCGAAAACGGCTTCGAGGTCAGGACGTGCATGATCGGGTGCGGGCAACGCTTTGCGATCAATCTTGCCGTTCGGCGTCAGAGGCAGCGCCTCGAGCACGACAAAAACAGACGGGATCATAAAACTCGGCAGCTTCTCTTTCATTACCCGGCGCAACTCGTCAGCCGGTGTAGCACACTCGTGATTCAGTACGACATAAGCGACGATGCGCTTGTCTTCGGGCGTGTCTTCGCGCACCAGCACCGCTACGTCTCTAACAATGGGGTGCTCGACAAGCGCTGCCTCAATCTCTCCGAGCTCAATGCGGAAGCCGCGGATCTTCACTTGATGGTCCAGGCGGCCCAGATACTCGATGTTTCCGTCCGGCAAATAACGCGCAAGATCACCGGTCCGGTAGAGCCGCGCCC
>Ga0068859_100004665_pt1 | contig 13961 bp, 13 predicted proteins | sample KBSSwiS22_FD_66585 | JGI IMG/M metagenome (GOLD analysis project Ga0068859, IMG submission 66585) | Switchgrass rhizosphere microbial communities from Kellogg Biological Station, Michigan, USA - KBS Switchgrass S2-2 | ecosystem: Host-associated > Plants > Roots > Rhizosphere > Soil ... | reverse complement strand
CCGTCCAGGAGGTCGAGGCGCCCGAAGCACAGCCCGTCCTCGGCCGCGTCGTAGCGAGCGAGGGCCCGGGAGTAGGTGGCGGCGGCCGCCTGCCGCTCGGTGTGCGCCTGCGGCCGCCCGCCCGGCCGTTCCGACAAAACCTCGGCCAGCCGCGTCGAGGCCTGTTCCCGGAAGCCGTCAAGACGCTCGTAGAGCATCGAGACATACTCCTGCTCGCGCCCCACTTCCTCGTTTGACAATCCGACTCCCTGAACAGTAAAATGCGTCTTGCTAAATCGCTTTGGTAAATCCTGACTCACGAATTGTAACCGGCAATGGCAGGTAGGCGAGTTCCGCACTGCCAACGCCGTGCCGTGTTCATCGGACGTTCGAGCGGCGCCTCCATCCACACCCGCTCCGGGTGCGCGCCTGCGCCGCTGCGCCGAGATCGAGCGGGGCCGCGTTTCGCCGCCAGGCCAACGGGTTGGCGGGCGGGGCCAGATCAGGTAGTGGGCAGAGTGAGGCGGAAGGTCGCGCCACCGCCGGGCGTCGGCTCGTAGCTGACGTCGCCGCCGTGCGCGGCGGCGACGGCCGCGACGATGGACAGGCCCAGGCCAGTGCCGCCGGCATCGCGGGACCGGCCCGGGTCCGCGCGGTAGAAGCGTTCGAAGATGTGTTCCACCGCCTCGTCCGGCACCCCAGGGCCGTGATCGACGACGGCGATCGTGACGTTATCTCCCGCTCCGGCCCACGGGGCCGCGCGTCCCGACCGAACGGGCAGCCTGGCGCTCTTCTGGTCTACACCCTCCATCGACGTCGGCGTCGCCCCGGCGGCCGGCTGGATCCCCACCGTCGGCGCGGCCTTCCGGAGCTCTGCCGCCGCCGCGGGCGGCTGGGGCCGCGTCGGCTGCGCCGTCGGCTCGGTCAGGACGGCGACGCTGATCGCGGACTGCGGAGGCGTGTGGACGAGGGCGTTGCGGACGAGGTTCCCGACCGCCTGGCGCAGCCGGCTCTCATCGCCGTCAATCTCCAGGAAATGCGGTGTCACGGCCTCGATCGTGCGGTCAGGGGCGACGGCCCGGGCGTCGGCCACGACGTCGCGGACAAGTGCCGCGACGTCAACGGGGTGCCGGTCCACCTCCGGGCTCTGGTCCAGCCGAGCGAGCAACAACAGGTCGTCGACCAGCCCCGACATCCGGTTGGATTCCTCCTGGATCCGGCTCATCAGCATCGCGAGGTCCTCGGGCCTGTTCGCGGCGCCACGGTCGAACATCTCCGCGTAGCCCCGGATCGACGTCAGGGGCGTACGCAGCTCATGGCTCGCGTCGGCGACGAACCGGCGCAGCCGCTGCTCGGATGCCTCTCTGGCCCCGAAGGCGGTCTCTATCTGGCTGAGCATCGCGTTGAACGCCTGGCCGAGGCGACCCACCTCGGTGCGCCGGCTGGTGTCCGAGACCCGCTTCGTCAGATCACCCAGGGCGATCTCGTCCGCTGTGTGCTCGATGCGGGTGAGTGGGCGCAGACCGACCCGAATCAGGAGATACGCCAATGCCGCCAGCGAGACCATCGCCACGCAGTTCGCTATCAGGGCGATCTGGTCCGCACGGTCGAGGGTCGCGTCCATCTCCGAGTAGGGCACGGCGACGACGAACACGTCGCCGCTGGCGAACCGCTCGGCAAGCATCCGGAACCGATCGCCATGGCCCTGCGCGGGCACCGTCCACAGCGGAACGGTGGCTAGGCGCGGATTCCTCGGGGCGGTGGCCAGCAACTGGGGAGTCACTGCCGGGCGCTCGGTCGGCGCCAGTTCGCCGCCCGGGCCCGGCGATGACTCGATCAACAGGTGCCCGGCAGCGTCGTAGACGGCGCCATAGGTGCCGACCAGGAACGCGCTACCGAAACGCAGGTCGCGACCGTCGCGACTCGCGCCGCTCGTGCCGCCGCCACCGGGCTTGCCCGTAAGGGTGCCGCTGTCGTCGTCCTCGTCGGCGGCGCCGCTGTCGTCGGCCAGACCGGCGTCGCCCAGCAAGGTCCGTTCCAGCAGCGGGTGCGCGTCGCGGACCTCCTGGTCAAGCTTGCCGTGCAGATAGGACTCGAGGGCCAGATGCGTGCCGATCGAGCCCAACGAGAGGCCGACGGCGAGGAGAGCGACCAAGGCCAGCAGCAACCGGGCCCGCAGCGACATGACGTGGACCTCGGATCAGCGCGGCAGCCGGAGTACGTAGCCGACCCCACGCACGGTATGGATCAGCGGCGGCTCGACATTGTCGATCTTTCGGCGCAGATAGCTGATGTACGTCTCCAGGACGCCAGCCTCGCCGCCGAAGTCGTGGCCCCAGACATGGTCGAGCAGCTGGCCGCGGGTGAGCACCGACCGGGCGTTCGACAGCAGATAGTGCAGCAGCCGGTATTCCGTCGCGGTCAGCTCGACAGGCCGGCCGGCGCGGCGAACCTCCCGGCTCCGCTCGTCCAGCTCGAGATCGGCGAACCGCAGCCCAGCGGCTTCGTCCTCGCCGGCGGCCCGCCCCGCCCGCCGCAGGATCGCGCGGACCCTGGCCACCAGCTCCGCGACCGCGAACGGCTTGGTGACGTAGTCATCCCCGCCTAGTGTGAGACCGCGCACCTTGTCCTGCGTCGTGTCGCGCGCGGTGAGGAAAAGGGTCGGAACGGTCTGGCCAGCGCGCCGGAGCCGCTCGCAGACCTCGAACCCGTTGATGTCGGGCAGCATCACGTCGAGGACGAGCAGGTCCGGCCGCTCGCGCACGACCCGGGTGAGGGCGGCCTGGCCGGAATGCGCCGCCTCGACCTGGAAGCCCTCGTAGCGCAGCGCCATCGCGACGAGGTCCGTGATCGCGGCCTCGTCGTCGACGACCAGCACGCGGATCGGGGCATCCGGCTCGCCGACCGGCGTCGGGGTATCGGTCGCGGGCCCGAAATCTGTCGTCACAGGCCAAGTCTCACCGCTGGCCGCTGGTCGGCGCGCTTCCGCACGTCATCGGCGGTGCTCGTCGCGTCGGGTGCCGCCACCAGAAGGCCGTCCGGACCGGGCCGAAATGCGGCCGAACAGCGCCGTTCCCCGGCGTCGTCGACCAGGAGCCACTCCCAGCCGTCCCGAGCCAGGTCGGCCAGCAGATCGACCGCGTCCGGCCCCGCGGCGAGGCCGGCGGTGGCGTAGGCGTCAGCCAGCGCGAGATCCGGGCCGACGACGGTCACGGAGACGAGGCCGGCGGCGGGGCGGCCGGTTCGTGGGCAGAGCACGTGATCGCCCTGCTCGGCCGTGCCCGACGTCGCCACGGCGAGATCCGTGGCCACGACGACCGCGACCAGCCGTCCGCGGCGCAACGGGTCGGCGATGCCGACTCGCCAGCGATCGCCGGGTGCCGGCCGGCCTCGAACGCACAGGTCGCCGGCCGCGTTCACACCGTGGGTGGGCACCCCCGCGGCCGTCAGCGCCGCCGAGGCGCGATCCGCGGCCCAGCCCTTGACCAGGCCGGTGGGATCCAGTGTCCCGTCGGCGCGCCACGCCGGATCGAAAAAGCCGTTGGTTCGCACCCGGGCGGCCTCGGCCAGCCAGTAGACCTCGCGGACGTGCTCCGGGCAGTCGTCGAGCCGAATCTCGCCGCGTCGAAGCCTCGATACCCACGAATCGGGCTTGAAGGTGCTGAAGTCCTCGTCCGCCCAGTGCAGCGCGGCAACAGCGGCTGACATCGCAGCACTCAGATTCACCGCCGGATCGGCGCCGGCCGGCGTTCGCAGGTCGAGGCTGACGACCGTTCCCATCACAGGCTCCGGGCGTGTCCAGGCCAGCCCGCCGTCAGGCAGCCGCCTGCGGTCGACGGGCATCGCGTGAATTCCGGGGCCGGCCCGACCTGGCGACGGCGCAGGCCCAGTCACGACGGGAGACCTGCCTTGTCGATCGCGGACTGGACTGACCAGGCGTATCCGCTGCTGGTGTACGAAGCGCCGGACACCATGTCGATCTTCGCGCTCTGCGCCGCGAGGACTTCTTCCCGAAGAATGGGCACGGCCTGATCATTGATTTCCACGTCGCGCCGTTCCCGGTTCGGAACCTGGAGAGTGATCACATCGGTGATCTTGTTGCCGGTGAGGACGAGCTCGACCTGGACGGCGCCGTATCGGGTGTCCTGCGCGTCGCCGACCACCTTCCGAGTCCCTGACGAGCCGGAGGCCGCGGTCGACGAAGGCGCCGAGCTTGCCGCGGTACCCGCGGCCGCGGCCGACGATCCGGTGGCCGCAGAGGGACTTGCCGCGGCCGCCGGCGACATGGCGCCGGCCGAGCCTGCCCCGGCTCCGGCCGCGGAGGTAGTCGAGCTCGGCTGGCTGGTACCGCCCGTTCCGGACGGCATGGACAGCGCTGCCGGCTGCTCGCCGCTCCCGGTGACCGACTTGCCGACCACGACGAGAACGACGGCTCCGAGCATCGAAGCGAATCCCAGCCGTGCCCGAGAGGACTTGCCGCCGTTGAGGTTCATGAGAAGAGTGCGGCGCACACGCCGGCCACGAGGCCGGCGCCACGGCGCCGCGTACCTCCTTTCGGATCGAGCGATGACGCCCAGGGACGTCGGGACGGGGTGGCACGGCCGGTGCCGGGAACACCGGCCCGGTGGGCCGCCGGCGAGGAGCAGCCCGCCGCCACGAGGGGCGCCGCGACGAATGGGGGCGCGGCGGGATCAGCGGAGCGCGAAGTCCTCCGTATGGATCTGCTCGTCGGCGAGCCCGAGGCCGCGAAGAGCGAGCACGACACCGTGCGTCAGGCCGATGGGGCCGCAGATGAAGACATCCCGCTCGGCGATGTCGGGCACCGACGCCCTGATGAGATCGGCGGCAAGCGGGTCGTAGCGAAGCTCGGAGCGGGAGCCGACCACCCCGTGCACCGCGATCCGCCGGTTCTTGGCCATCCGCTTGAACTCGGCCCACAGCGCCAGATCGGCGGCCCTGCGGACGCGGTGCACGACGATGACGTCGTCGCCGCGCCGGGCGAGGTCCTCGGCAAGCGCCCGGATCGGCCCGACTCCGCTGCCACCGGCGATGAGCAGCGCCTTGCCACGGGTGGCACGAGCCGCCGTGAAGTGCCCGAAGGGTCCCTCCGCGAGGACGGGAGTGCCCCGTCGGAGGTGCGCGATCGCGCTCGAATGGTCGCCGGCGGCCTTGACGGTGATGCGAAGCAGGTCCCGGCGCGGCGCCGCCGACAGCGAGTAGGGATGCGCGCTGAGCCAGTGCCCGCGGGCCAGGAAGCGAAAGAGCATGAACTGACCCGCCTGTGCCCCCAGGCGGTCCAACTGGTGACCACGGATCCAGATCGACACCACACCGGGGGCTTCCTCGACCACCCGGTCGACCCTGAGGCCATGCCGGACGATCCTGGCCAGCGGCAGGACCAGGCGCCAGATGACCAGGCAGGCGGCGACGCCGACGTACATCAGCTGCCACAGCAGCAGATTGGCCGGATGGCCGACGAACTCCGCTCCAGTCGCCGTCTGATGCCCGTAGACCAGCAGCAGTGCCGCGTAGGTCGTGAGATGCAGCAGATACCACGCCTCGTACGAAATCCGCGGGCGGATCCTGCGCGCACTGATGACCCCGACGGCGACGAATAGCAACGTCCCGATCGTTGCCTTCCACATCTCGGGATAGGTCGTAATCACGGTTATCAGCTCGGAAACCGGTTGATGATGGTCGGTCAGCCCGTAGCCCCACACTGTCAGCAGGATGTGCGTGACCATCAGCAACACGATGTTGGTGCCGAGCCCCCGGTGCCACGCCGCCAGCCGGTCCAGCCCGACTGCGCGTTCCAGCACCGGGACCCGAGCCATCAACAGCATCTCGACGAGCATCAGGTAGGCAGCGAGCAGACCGCTGACCCGGCCGAATGCCGTCATGATCGCCGCCGAGCCGTGCAGGCTGTTCGCCGAGGTGCCGGTCCACCAGAGCCCCACCACGACGAAGCCCACAGCGCTCAGCGCGGCCCTGACCAGCAGCCGCGCCTGCCACCCCGCGGACCGTCGGGCCGCCCAGTCCGCCCCGTACCGTGCCGACGACGGCGAGGCGCGGCTCGACGAGCGTGGCCCGTTCACGGCCGACCACGCGGCAGCGGTCCGCGCCGGGGTCCGCGCCGGCGCCAGATCAGGAGCAGTGGGCGGGGCGGTGTCCTTTGCGGAGGCATTGTCCCCGGTCACGGCCATGACGGCCGCCGGATCGCCGGAAAACGTCGGCTGACGATGCCTTCCGGGGACGTGGCGCGGTTGGGGCCGCGTCGTCCCGTCCCCAGCAAACCGAGCGGAGTTCATGTCCCGAGACGATGAGCGAGCATCCTGGGAATTCCCTGGGAGCCATCTAAGAGCTGGCAGGGAGCCGAACCTGACGGCGGCATCCGGCAGGAGGCCGGCACGTTCCGGAAGGAACGCGCCGGCGCTGGTCTGGTCGCCACCTGGCGGGACGGGGTCGATCCCACGGGAGTATCGCCGCGACCTCCCGCCGGCGTGGCTGAGGGTCATCTGGGCGACGAGGGCCGACGATCGCCCCGTGCTCGCCAGTGCCGGGGAGCCACGCGGCCACGCCGAGCTATGCCCGTTTCGCGCGGGTGCGGCGACGGGAACGGGAGCTGGAAATGGCAACGGTCGCGGTCATGTCCGGGACGAGGGCGTGCCTGATCCGTTCGTTCTCCCGCGAAAGCCGCGGGCCGATCGGTCCCAGCGTGCTCAGCAGTTGCTCGCGCTGTTCGGGAGCGAGCGGCTTGGCCCCGAGCCAGACGGTGCGGGTGAGCCGGGTCGTGTCCGGACCGACGGCGCGCAGCACCGTTTCGGAACGCAGCGACTGGTTATGGACGTGGCGCGTCATGATCCGCCTTGGCGGATCATACGTGACCGTTTCGGATTCGCTGACATCTCCGCTGGTGCCCGGCATGGCCGGGCGCGCGTGGATGACCAGCACACGGCCCACTCCGGCCGGGGTTCCCGGCTTCTGATAAGCACGTTCAACGGTTTCGTCATAGCGGGTGATGTTGGCCGGGTCGTCGAGGAACTGCCACACCTGGGCGCGCGACCGGTCGATGACGACCGACGCCTCGGAAGCCCTGATCCACTCGATCAACCGCCGGGAGCGCAGAAGGTTCAGCAGATGCTGGCCGTCACTGACGGCCCCGGACGACTGCACTCGCGGCACCAGGTTCGCAGCCAGAAAGACCAGATTGACGACGAAGAAGAGGACGTTGACGACCGGGAGATAGGTGTGAACTCCCGGCTGCACCTCGACGCCGTGCCGAAATATCCACGCCAGGCTCGCTGGCGCCGTCACGACCACGATGAAGAGATTGGCCGCGACACCTCCACCGTAGGCGGCCAGTCCACGCCACCCCGATATCCAGCCGCTCCCCGGCGAAATCAGCGTCGCCGCCCGGCCGAACTTGCGGCCGAACTGCAGGAATTCACCGGAGCGGGCGAAGTCGCCGGTGGTCCCGCCGATGATGAACCCGCGAACGCGATAGCCGACCGCCAATGCGGCCACGGCATGCCCGATCTCGTGTAACACGTTACTGATCAGCACCACCACCGGCAGGCTGGCCACGATCGAGACCAGTGACAGCCACTGCAGCCCCTGACCCACGCCGCTCCCATCCACGACCTCGACCTCACCCAGCCGTCCCGCCATCTTCCACCAGCCGGATGGAACGGCACGGGCGGCCCCTCGTCGCGAGATACGGCTGCCGGCGAGATCGGGCCTTGACGGGCGCGGCCAGGGTTGGCACGGGTTGCGGGTTGGGCCCCATCTCGAAGGTGGGGCCGCTGCGGGCCAGCGGAGAGCCCGTTCCCCCTGCCCGGGAACGGGCTCAGGGCCAACAGAGCTGAACCCCGCGTGCCGAGTCAGCCCTTGTTCGGACCCATCAGCTTGAACGCGACGCCGGTCGCGTCGGTGGCCTCGGCGAGCCGGCCGTAGGGGGTGTCCTCGGCCGGACGGAGGACCTTGCCACCCAGCTGCGCGATCTTCTCGAGTGCGGCGTCGGCGTCGGTGACGGCGAAGTACACCGACCAGGCGGCCGTGACCTCGTCCTGAGTCATCGTGCTGGCGTCCATGATCCCCGCCTGCGGCTCGCCAGTGGCGTTGACGAGGGTCGCGTACCGGAACTCAGGAGTGTCGGACATGACGTGGATGCGCCAGCCGAACACCTCCCGGTAGAAGTCGAGGGCCGCCGCGAAGTTCCCGGTCCACAGCTCGAACCAGGCGGGTGCGCCCGGTTCGCCGACCGTCGCGAATCCGGTGTGCAGACCGGGCTGCCACATGCCGATCACAGCGCCCGTGGAATCGGCGACGACCGCCATGACGCCCAGGTCTCCGACCGGCATAGGGCCCACGATGACCCGGCCACCATGATCGACCGCGGCGGCAACCGTCTTCGCGGCGTCCTCGGTACGCAGATAGACGGACCAGACGTTGGGCACGGCCTCCGCCGGCATCCCCGGCTGGTACGCCATTCCACCGGCGATCATCGCGCCGTCCCGCAGGAAGTTGAAGTATCCGCCGAACTCCGGGTTCCCGGCGTCAGCCGACCAGCCGAGTAGCTCGCCGTAGAAGGCGCGGGCCGAGTCCGCGTCGGTCGTCATGACGTCGGCCCAGACGGGTCCTCCGGACACAGTGGCGTCTGGCGTGGGCATCGTTGCTCCTCTGCTGCGGCGCGCGAACCGGTGGAAACGAGGCAACGGCAGGTCAGCGCGCGTCCTGGCCTGGTTGGCGAGATGCTTCTTGGACCGGCCAACCTGGCCGAACTCATCGGTCCCCCGAATCCTGCGCGCTTGCCCGACGAAGGTCAGCGTGCGCGCCGCGAGTCCTACCCGAACGTGGGAGCGAGGCCGTCCGGGATGGGGAGATCACACTCGGGCTGGGGAGTGCCCGTGGCGAGCCGTACGGGAACGACTCCGGCCCAGTAGGTCAACCCAAGATCCGCCTCATCGTCAGATGGGCCGCCGGTTCGAGCCTTGAGCGCCACATCCGAGGTCTCGGCCGCCAGGTCGATGGCAAGCACCGACGTCGCGGCCAGTTCCTTCGCCGTCGGCGGGCGGCACTGGGCCGACCGGCCGGTCCCGACCCGGTCGACGAGCGCGCCGAGAACGCGGGTCTTCTCCCGCGCGTCGGTGACCAGCTCGGCGTCACCGTGCACGACCACGGACCGGTAGTTCACCGAATGGTGCATCGACCTCACGGGACGGGTCGCCGCTGCGCGGGAATGCCGGCGGAGCCGGGTAGCTTGAGACGGTCGAGGCAATTTCGACCAAGGAAGGCCAGCGATGGCGACTGTGGAATTGACCAAGGAAAACTTCGACGAGGTGGTCGGTGGGGACGCCGACCTTGTCCTGGTTGATTTCTGGGCCTCCTGGTGCGGCCCGTGCCGGATGTTCGGACCTGTCTACGAGCGGGTGTCCGAGAAGCACCCGGGCGCGGTCTTCGGGAAGGTCGACACGGAGGCCCAGCAGGAGCTCGCCGCGCATTTCGGCATCTCGTCGATCCCGACCCTGATGATCGTCCGGGACAAGGTGGTCCTGTATTCGCAGCCGGGAGCCCTGCCGGAGGCCGCGCTGGAGGACCTGATCACGCAGGCGAAGGCCGTCGACATGGAGCAGGTCCGCGCCGAGGTCGCCGCCCAGTCCGGCGGCACGCCCGCCCCCTGAGGCTCGTTCACCGGCCGGAGCGAGCTCTTTCCATCGCTCGACCAGGCCCCGGGTGGCGGGGGTCTCGGTGCGACGGAAGAGGCGCACTGATCGTGCGGTGCCGCCGACGACTTTCCCGGAAGCGGGACCGGCCTACCGAGATCATCCGCTAGCGTCCGATCCGTGGCGAAGACACCGCGAATCAGGCCGATCGCGCTGGCCGCCGTGCGGCGCGGCGACGATCTGCTGGTCTATGAGGGCGTCGACCGGGTCAGCGGCCAGCGGATCCACCGGCCGCTCGGCGGCGGGGTCGAGTTCGGTGAGCGGGCGATCGAGGCGGTGCGGCGGGAGCTGCGCGAGGAGCTCGCCGCCGAGCTGACCAACGTCAGCCTGCTGGGCGTGCTCGAGAACGTATTCCAGTGGGAGGGCAGGGCGCACCACGAGATCGCCTTCGTCTTCGCCGCGGACCTTGTTGACAAGACGTTCTATGAGCGCGACGACCTGGGCACGGTTCTCGACGCGGACGACGAGGTCAGCTGGCAGCCGATCTCCCGCTTCGTCCGCCCCGACCCGGCGGTGCCAGCCCTGTTGCCGCCCGGGTTGCTGGGTCTGCTCGGCGCCTGACGTGGGCTGATCGTCAGCCCAGTTCGGTGACACGGAAAAGGCTCGCGGAAACTCGGCGGTTCGGGGAAGTGGGCGCAGGTCAGAAGCTCAGCGGGCCGGCGGTGACGCCGGCCGCGCGGGCGGCGTGCGCGACTCGCGCGTGCAGCTCCGTGGTCGCGGCCGCGGTCAGCTCGGACGGCGGCTGGTCGGCGTCGTAGACGGGCCGGCCACCGACATAGACCCGCTTCAGGTTGCGTAGTCCGCAGGCGAACGCATAGGTCGCGTAGACATCCCAGATCGGGCCGGTGTCCGGCTCACGCGGGTCGACGAGCAGGAAGTCCGCGTATTTGCCGACCTCCAGGCTGCCCAGCCGATCCGCGACTCCGAGCACCTCCGCCGAGCCAAGCGTGTGCATCCGGATCATCTCCCGGGGCATCAGCACCTTTGCGTCCCTGTGTAGCGCCCTAAGCGTGTAGATGCCGATCCGCATGTTCTGGAAGGGGTCGGAGATGTCGGTGCAGGACTGGTCATCCAACCCGACGCCGATCCGGATCCCGGCGGCGCGCAGCCGCGGGATATCGGCGATGCCGGAGCCGAGGCGGCCGTTGGAGGTCGGTTGCCACACCATCCCGGCCCCGGCGGCCGCCGCCTTCTCGATCATCTCGCCCGTCGGGTGGACGAAGTGGCCGAACAGGAAGCGCGGTCCCAGGATGCCGGCCTCGTCGTACCAGGCGAACTTGGCCCGCTGCTGGTCCAGGGCCTCGGCCGTCTCGACGAAGTGCGCCTGGTTGATGACGCCGTGCCGGCGCATCAGCTCGGCCTCCAGAGCCGCGGTGCGGGAGGTCGCGGCCCATTGGACGGCGCCGAAGATGGCGGTGCCCAGGCTGAGCTCGGGCGGCACCTTCGCGGCCGCGTAGGTGACCACCTGGGCGAACGTGTCGAGAACCTGCGCCTCGTCGAACGCCTCGTCATCGAGCCGGATCGCGGGCATCACCCGGATGCCGGCGTCGGCACCGGCATCGACCTGCCGGGTGAGGAAGTCGACCGGATGGACCTTGCTCTGCACCGCCGTCCCGACCCGCGGATCGTAGTTCCAGATCACCCGGCTTTGGGTGAAGTTGAACGCCGAGGTGATCCCGTTCCGCGCGAAGTCGAGGCTGCCGTGCAGCGTGAACCAGTACAGATCCTCGACGCCGGCTCCAGCCAGAACAGCCATGTTCTCGGCCAGCCAGCCGTAGAGCGTCTCGCCGACGCCCAAGCCGCGCAGACCGGACATGAACAGGTGGCTGTGCGCCGAGATGAAGCCAGGCGCCACGATCGCCCCGGCCGCGTCGAGCACGGCGCCGGCCGGCCCGTTGCCGGCTTCGGCTGCTGACGGCGGCTCACCGGGCCCGATTCCGGTGATCGTACCGTCCTCGCCGACGGTCAGCCAGCCCCGGAACGGCTCCTCGCCATCCGCCATCGTGAGCAGGAGCGCGTTGACCACCGTCAACGCCGTCGCGCTCGCGGCGACCATGTTCATGCCTGCTCCCTCGCCCACGCCCCGCGACAAACCTCGAACCGCCCCGCCACCGCCGGACCGCCCGGGCGACCGCCCACCTGCCCGGCCCACCAGCGCCCCCGGGGACGACAGCACCGTACCGATCGGCTGTTACAGCGCCTGTTCCTTGCCTTCGCGGGTACGACGCTGGCCCGCTCGTGCCGGTTCGCCGCCGCCGCACTTCGATAGTCGTCAGCTGGCGGAGCGTCAGGCGCCTGGCTTCAGCGCCGTTCCTTACGCCACACGAGTTTCAGGCCGGACCAGTCGATATCGAGCGCGGCGACCTTGGTGTCGACCAGGCCAAGTGGTAGCGCACTGTCACGCACCAGGGTGTCGGTGATGTCGCTGCGGTGCCCGCCGGCCCTGCGCGGCCAGGCGATCCACAGCATGCCGGCCGGATGGATCGGCCGGCCGAACCCGGCGATGGCCGCGGCCACGTCGCCGGGCGCCCGGCAGAACGCGACGACGAGATCCGCGGATCCGGCGTCCGAACCCGCGGGTGGCGGCTCGGTCACCTCACGGCGCGCCACATCGGCCGGAAGGTCCGGGATCGACCATCCGGTCGGAGCCGCGCACAGGACGACCCGGTGTCCGGCCTTGACCCCGAGCTTCCGCGCCATGTCGGTCTCTGAGTAGCGTGCCTGCTCTCCGGTCACGACAAACAGTGTGGTGGTCGCCCCGCGAGAAGCAGTCGCAGCCCTTCAGCGTTCGAGTCCGGCGACCTTGTGCCCGTAGTCAGTCGGTACGGACCGCGCGGCCGGATGCGTCTGACCGGCCGGTCCGGTGGCGAAGGCCCGCAGCAGGTTTGTCGTCACCTGGGTGGTGAACGTCTGGACCTGCGGCCCGTGCGCACCGGGCCCGCAGACGTCGCCCAGCGTGCACACCCAGGCGCTGGTGCCGGCGTCGAACACCCCCGCACCCGACGCGGCCGTGTAGTACGTGACGTCGGAGAAGTCCTGGGCGCCGTGGCAGGTGACCGGCGAGTGTGCCAGCACCTCGATGTCTCGCGGTGTAGGAACGGACGCGTCATAGCGGTCGTACTCGGAGCCGATCATCCCTGGGATGTGTTCGCCGACCGTCGCGGCCGTGCCGGCGAGCAGCCACTGCTTCGGATTCCAGACGACCAGGTCTGCGTGCACCGGGTTGCACTGGTACATCCCGCCGGTCAGCGCGCTCTCCGGACTCGCCAGCGGCGGGACCGGCCAGTTCGCGGTGATCTGGGCGTTGTCTTTGTTGAAGAGCGGGTCCTCCGCGGCAACCTTGTAACCCGTCTGCGTCCGCTCCGGCCCATACGGCGATGGTGAGAGCCGGATCCGCCGGTAGACCGCGTTGGCGCCGAGGAACGCGAGATTGGTGCCATGGTCCCTGGCCGCGGTCAGCGCGTCACGCATCGTCCGCGAGTAGTACTCGTCGTGGCCCAGCGAGATCACCGCGCGGGCCCCGTCGAGCAGGTGCGGGTCCGCGTCCAGGTCGACGTCGGTCGCGTAGTCCAACGGCAGGCCGAGCCGCTCGGCGAGCGCGACCAGCGGCTCCTCGTTGCCGGTGAAGTCCGCGGCGCCGTCGCCGAAGCCGTAGGGCCGGTCGAACGACACGACCCGGGTCCGATCGGCAAACTGGCCGTCGGGGCCGTGATACAGGCTGTAACCGCCCCAGGCGTTGTACGCCTGCCAGCTCGTCACCGCGTTGAGGACCACGATCCGCCCTGCGGCGGTCGGGCCGCGCACCGTCAGCGGCACGTACCACTGCCAGCCGTCCGCGTCGTCCAGGCGCATCAGGTAGTCCCCGGGCGGCCAATTGGCCGTCTGGAACGTGGTGGCCGGCTTCCAGTTCGTCGCGACCGTATGCACAGTCGGCGTCGGGACGGGCATCGGTTGGCTGACGCCGGCCAGGCCGGTCCGCTGGTCGACGAGGCGGCAGCCCCGGCCGCCGTACCATCCGGTGCGGAAGACCGAGACGGCAAACGAGGGCGCCGTCGTCGACACGTACAGCCGGACCGGCTCGCCGGGGGCGATGCTCGTCCGGTCGAGCCACCCCTCGATCGCGTGGTTACGGCCGAGCCGCGCCAGCCCACAGTCGGCCCCCGGCTTCGCGTTCTCCGCCACCACATCGAAGCCCGCGGCGGCCGTCGAAGTGGCCCGCCCACCCATCCCGCTCCCACCGGAAGGTCGACCGGACGAAGC
>Ga0068859_100004664_pt1 | contig 13961 bp, 7 predicted proteins | sample KBSSwiS22_FD_66585 | JGI IMG/M metagenome (GOLD analysis project Ga0068859, IMG submission 66585) | Switchgrass rhizosphere microbial communities from Kellogg Biological Station, Michigan, USA - KBS Switchgrass S2-2 | ecosystem: Host-associated > Plants > Roots > Rhizosphere > Soil ... | reverse complement strand
CAGGCCGTTCACCGCCAAGCAGATCGCGTTGATGGAGACCTTCGCCGATCAGGCGGTGATCGCCATCGAGAACGTGCGCCTGTTCACGGAGCTGGAGGCACGCAACCGCGACCTGACCGAGACGCTCGCGCAGCAGACCGCTACCGCCGGGATCCTGCGTGTCATCTCCAGTTCACCCACCGACATCCAGCCGGTGTTCGACACCATCGTCCAGAGCGCGAACCGGCTATGCGACGGCCTGTTCAGCGCTCTCTTCCGCTACGACGGTGAGGTGATGCACTTCGTCGCTCACGCCAACTTCAACCCGGATGCGCTCGAGGTGGCGGAGCGGGCATTCCCGAGGCCACCGACGGCGGACGTCGCCGTCGGGCGGGCTATCCTGGACGGCGCCGTTGTCCATATTCCGGACGTCACTCAGGCACCCGCGCAGATTTTTCAGCGTTCGCTGGGCTTCCGGAGCGTACTGGCCGTGCCCATGCTGGCAGACGGTCGCCCGATCGGGGCCATTGCCGTCACGCGTGAAGAGCCCGGAGCGTTCCCCGACGCGCACATCATGCTGCTCCAGACCTTCGCCGATCAGGCGGTGATCGCCATCGAGAACGTGCGGCTATTCAGGGAGCTGGAGGCGCGCAACCGCGATCTGACCGACGCGCTTGCCCGGCAGACGGCGACGGCAGAGGTCCTGCGCGTCATCAGCCGGTCCCAGACCGACATCCAGCCCGTCTTCGCGGCGATCCTGGACTGCGCGGTGCGTCTCTGCGCCGCCGATCTCGGCGGCATCTTCGCCGTCGAGGGCGGGCAGCTCGTTCCAATCGAGTTCGGGCCGAGTACCCCCGAAGTCTGGGCGGCGATTCGCCAGGTCTACCCGAGGCCCGCGGACACGACGAGTCTCATGGGGCGCGCCGTCGTGGAGGCGCGAGCCGTCCACGTGCCGGACATTGAGGACCCTGCCGCCCCGCCGGCCCTGAGGCACGTGTCGAAGGAGCTCGGCTACCGGAGCCATCTCTCGGTCCCCATCCTCCTCGGCGGACGGGCGGTCGGAGTGCTGGGACTCTTCCGCCGCGCGCCGAGCCCATTCTCGGACGCCCAGATCGAGCTGGTCCGGACGTTCGCCGACCAGGCCGTTATCGCCATCGAGAATGCCCGCCTCCTGAGCGAGCTGCAGGCGCGCACAGTCGAGCTGACGCGCTCGGTCGGGCAGCTCACCGCCCTCGGCGACGTCGGCCGGGCGGTCAGCTCGACGCTCGATCTCGATACGGTGCTGACGACCATCGTCTCCCGCGCCGCCCAGCTCGCCGGCGCCGACGGCGGCTCGATCTACGAGTACGACGAGGCGGTCGAGGAGTTCGCCCTCCGCGCCACCCACAATCTCGACGATCAGTATCTCGAGCTGCGGCGGGGCATCCGGCTCCGGAAAGGTGAGGGCGCCACCGGGCGCATGGCGATCACCCACGAGCCGGCCCAGGTCCCGGACATCACGGTCGAGGGCGCCTACGACAGCCGGCTCCGCGACATCCTCGTCCGCTCGGGCGCACGGGCCGTGCTGGCCGTGCCCCTGCTCCGCGAGGATCACCTTGTGGGCGGCCTCGTCGTGAATCGCAACGCGCCGGGGGAGTTCCCGCCGGAGGTGGTCGAGCTGCTCCGGACCTTCGCCACCCAGTCGGCGCTGGCGATCCAGAACGCGCGCCTCTTCCGCCAGCTCGAGGAGAAGAGCCGAGAGGTCGAGGTGGCGAGCCGGCACAAGTCGGAGTTCATGGCGAACATGTCCCACGAGCTGCGCACGCCGCTGAACGCGATCATCGGCTACAGCGAGATGCTCGAGGAGGAAGCCCAGGACCTGGCGCAGGAGGCCTTCGTCCCCGACCTCAGGAAAATCAACGCCGCCGGCAAGCACCTCCTCGAGCTGATCAACGGCGTGCTCGATCTGTCCAAGATCGAGGCCGGGCGCATGGAGCTCTACCTCGAGGACTTCGAGGTGCCGGCGCTGGTACGGGACATCGTGGGCGTCATCCAGCCCCTGGCGGAGAAGAATCGGAACCGGGTCGAGGTGCGGTGCGGTCCGGAGGCGGGCGGCATGCACGCCGACCTCACCAAGGTGCGCCAGGCGCTGTTCAATCTCCTGAGCAATGCGTGCAAGTTCACCCAGGGGGGAGCGGTGACCCTCGCGGTCGAGCGGGCCGCCGGCCCGGGCGGGGACTGGCTGACCTTCGCGGTGACCGACACCGGGATCGGCATGACGCCCGAGCAGCTGGCGCGGCTCTTCGAGAGCTTCGGCCAGGCCGATGCGAGCGTGTCCCGGCGCTTCGGGGGCACGGGGCTCGGCCTCGCGCTCTCCCGGCGCCTGGCCCGCATGATGGGCGGGGACATCACGGTGGCGAGCGCGCACGGCCAGGGCAGCACCTTCGTCCTGCGCTTGCCCGCACTCGTGGGGGCGCCGGCGCCGGAGGCGGTCCGCGAGAGCGAGACGGCCGGCGACTCGGGCGGGGGCACGGTGCTGGTGGTGGACGACGACGAGGCGGTCCGCGAGCTGATGCAGCGCTTTCTCGGGCGCGAGGGCTTCCGCGTGGTCGCGACCGAGGGCGGGGAGGAGGCGCTCCGGCTGGCGAGGGAGATCGCGCCGGACGCCATCACCCTCGACGTGATGATGCCGGGCATGGACGGCTGGGCAGTGCTGGGAGCGCTGAAGGCCGACGCCGCCACGGCCGACATCCCGGTGGTGGTGGTCACCGCCAAGGACCTTACACCCGAGGAGCGGCAGCGGCTCAATGGCCAGGCGGAGCGCATCCTCGCCAAGGGCGCCCTCGGCCCGCAGGCTCTTCTCGCCGAGGTCCGCGGGCTGGTGGCCGCGTCTCTCGCGCGCCGTCGTACCGCCCCGCGCCCCGACGACCGCCTCCCATCGGAGAACCGCCTCCGCCCGGAGAACCAATAGATGGCCGCGAAGATCCTGCTCGTCGAGGACAACGAGATGAACCGCGACATGCTCTCCCGCCGCCTGCAGCGCCGGGGCTACGAGATGCTCATCGCCGTCGACGGCGAGAGTGGCCTCGCCCTGACCCGATCCGACGCGCCTGCCCTGGTCCTCATGGACATGAGCCTGCCCGGCATCGACGGCTGGGAGGTGACGCGGCAGCTCAAGGCCGACCCCGCCACACGGGCCATCCCCGTCATCGCTCTGACCGCGCACGCGATGGCGGGCGACCGGGAGCAGGCGCTCGCCGCCGGCTGCGACGACTTCGACATCAAGCCCATCGACCTCGACCGCCTCCTCGGCAAGATCGAGGCCCTGCTCGGGGGCAAGGCGAAGGCGTGAGCAAGCGCCGGCAGCCGCCCCGGACGCCTCAGACCAAGGCTGAAGCGCTGGCCCGAGTCGCGCGGCTCGAGCGGCAGGTCCGGACCTTGAAGCGACAGCTCGCGATCAGCACCCACCGCGCCGAAGACGCCGTCCTCGAGAGTGACGAGCGCCAGAGGGGGCTGACCGGGGCCCTGGAGCAGCAGGCAGCGACAGCGGAGATCCTGCGCGTCATGAGTAGCTCGCCCACCGACCTCCGCCCCGTGTTCGACGCGATGGCGCGGAGCGCGGGCCGGCTCTGTGAAGCACACGACGCCCGCGTCCACTTGGTCGAGGGGGACGTGTTGCGCATGGCTGCCGCGCTCGGGCCTGCCCCCGTTGGCGGGGCCGTTGGCGAGTTCAGCTTCCCGCTGTCGCGCGGGTCGGTGAATGGCCGCGCGATCATCGAGCGTCGCGTCGTGCACCTTGCAGACTTGCAGAGTGAGGCGGAGGAGTTCCCCGCGGCCATCGGGCTCCCACGAGGACAGCGCACGTCGCTCGCCGTGCCCCTGCTGCGGGAAGGCACAGCCATCGGAACGATATTCGTCTTCCGGACCGAGGTCCGCCCGTTCTCCGACGCGCAGATCGCGCTCCTCCAGACCTTCGCCGACCAGGCGGTCATCGCCATCGAGAACGTGCGGCTGTTCAAGGAGCTGGAGGCGCGCAACGCCGATCTCACCGAGGCGCTGGAGCAGCAGACGGCCACGGCGGAGATCCTCCGCGCCATCAGCGGGTCCACGACGGACGTCCAGCCGGTGTTCGAGGCCATCGCCGAGAACGCCGTCCGGCTGAGCGGCGCGCTCTTTGGCTCCGTGCAACGGTTCGACGGCGAGCTGATTCACGAGGCCGCGCTGCACAACTACTCCCCCGCCGCGCTGGAATTCTCCCGGCGCAACTTTCCGATCCGGCCGAGCCGCCAGGCGTTCTCCGGCCGAGCCATCCTCGATCGGGCCGTCGTCCACGTGCCGGACGTATCGCAGGACCGGGAGCGCCTGCATGCTCGGGCCCTCGCGGAGGTGGTCGGGGTCCGGAGCGCCCTCTCCGTCCCCATGCTCCGCGAGGGCAGCCCGATCGGCGCGATCACGGTGTTCCGGAACGCCGTGGGTCCGTTCTCCGACAAGCACATCGCGCTCCTGCAGACCTTCGCCGACCAGGCGGTGATCGCCATCGAGAACGCGCGCCTGTTCAGAGAGCTGGAGGCGCGCAACGCCGACTTGACCGAGGCCCTCGACCGCCAGACGGCCACCGCCGAGATCCTGCGGGTCATCGGCACTTCGCCGACCGACGCGCAACCGGTCTTCGAGGGGATCGCCCGCAGCGGCGTTCGGGTGTGCGGGGCCCTGGGCTGCGTGGTGTTCGTCGTCGAGGGGGATATGCTGCAGGTGGCCGCGACTCACGGCGTCCGCCCGGAGAGGGTCGAGCGGTTCCGGTCGCAGTTCCCCGCACCGCTCACGGCCGGGGATGAAGCGGCGCGCGCGGTTCGGGAGCGCCGCATCTTCCATCTGGCGGACATCGAGCACAACCCCGAGGCAAGCGCGGAGGATGTCGAGTTCGCCCGGATGGGCGGCTACCGGACTCGCCTCATGGTGCCGATGCTGCGGGGGGACAGCGCCCTCGGCCTGATCGCGGTCACGCGTGAAGCGCCCACACCTTTCTCGGACCGTCAGATCGAGCTGCTCCAGACCTTCGCTGACCAGGCGGTCATCGCCATCGAGAACGTGCGTCTGTTCAAGGAGCTTGGGGCGCGGAACCGCGACCTCACCGAGGCGCTGGAGCAGCAGACAGCGACGGCGGAGATCTTGCGGGTCATCTCGAGCTCACCCACCGATATTCGGCCCGTCCTCGACGCTGTGGCCCAGAGCGCGACTCGGCTGTGCGAGGCCTACGATGCGATGATCGGTCTGACGGACGGGGAACGGCTTCGCTTTGGCGCCCATCACGGGCCGATCCCGTCGCCGACGGGTCGACGAGCGATCAGCCGCGCCTGGGTCGCGGGCCGCGCGATCGTGGACCGACAGCCAGTTCACGTCCACGACCTTGCCGCTAGCGGGGCTGAGTTCCCTGTGGGCCAGGCCGATGCTGTGCAAGCCGGCTACCGGACCACCCTGGCCGTGCCGCTCCTGCGCGAGGACGAGGCGGTCGGCGTGATCCTGATCCGCCGCCTCGAGGTCCGTCCGTTCACGGACAAGCAGATCGCGCTGCTCCAGACCTTCGCGGATCAGGCCGTCATCGCGATCGAGAACGTGCGGCTCTTCAAGGAGCTGGAGGCACGCAACAAGGATCTCTCCGCGGCGCTGGACCGGCAGACGGCCACTGCGGACATCCTCCGGGTCATCAGCCAGGCGCAGACGGACGTGCAGCCGGTCTTCGAGGCCATCGCGGACAGTGCCCTGCGGCTCCTCGGCGCGTGGTCGGTGCTGGTGTTCCGATGCGATGGCGAGCTCGTGCGACTCGCCGCGGCGGGCGGCGGGCGGCCCGGGAGCAGCGAAGCCTTCATGGAGAGGCTTGGGGCGCAGTGGTCTCGCCCCGACGGGCTGACGGGGCGGACGGTGCTGACGCAGACGGTACAGCAGATCGTGGACGTGGAGACGGACATGTCTTGGGGCCCTGTCCTCCGCGAGAATGCCCGCGAGCGCGGCTGGCGCTCGACGATTCAAGTGCCGATGCTGCGGGGGGGCGACGTCGTCGGGGTCATCGGGGTGACGCACGTGCAGCCCGGGAGCTTCGAGCCTGCAGAGATCGCCCTGCTCCAGACCTTCGCCGACCAGGCGGTGATCGCCGTCGAGAACGCGCGGCTGCTCACCGAGCTTCACGCGCGGACCGGCCAGCTCCAGCGCTCCGTCGGGCAGCTCACCGCGCTGGGCGAGGTGGGTCAGGCGGTCAGCTCGTCGCTCGATCTCGAGACGGTGCTGACGACCATCGTGGCGCGGGCGGTCGAGCTCACCGGCGTGGACGGCGGCGTCGTGTTCGAGTACGACGAGGCAGCGGAGGAGTTCGCGCAGCGGGCGGCCACCGACCAGGAGGGCGCGCTCGCCGAGGCGGGGCGCCTCGTGAGGATCCGCAAGGGGGAGGGCGTGCTCGGCCGGACGGCCATCACGCACGAGCCGGTACAGGTCCCCGACATCACGCGTGAGGGCGCGTACGAGAGCCGGCTGCGCGACACCCTGGTCGAGTCCGGGGTGCGGGCGCTGCTGGCGGTGCCGATGCTCCGCGAAGGCCACCTGATGGGCAGCCTCGTCGTGAGCCGGAACGCCCCCGGCGATTTTCCACCGGAGACGGTCGATCTGCTCCGGACCTTCGCCTCGCAGTCGGCCCTGGCCATCCAGAACGCGCGGCTCTTCCGCCAGCTCGAGGTGGCCAACCGGCACAAGTCGGAGTTCCTCGCCAGCATGTCTCACGAGCTCCGGACGCCGCTCAACGCCATCATCGGCTACTCGGAGATGCTGCAGGAGGAGGCGCAGGACCTCGGACAGCCGGGCCTCGTCCCCGATCTCGGCAAGATCAACACCGCGGGCAAGCACCTGCTCGAGCTGATCAACACCGTCCTCGACCTCTCGAAGATCGAGGCGGGCAAGATGGAGGTCTACCTCGAGCGGTTTGCCGTGCCGGCCCTGGTCGAGGAGATCGTCGCGGTGGTCCGGCCGCTGGCCGACCACAAGGGCAATGCCCTGGTGACGTCGTGCGCCCCCGAGGTCGGCGAGATGCGGGCCGACCAGACCAAGGTACGCCAGACGCTCTTCAACCTCCTCTCCAATGCCTGCAAGTTCACGGAGGGCGGAACGGTATCGCTCGGCGTGCGGCGGGAGTGGGCCCCTTCGCCGCGCGCCCACGAGATCGTCTTCGAGGTGGTCGACACCGGCATCGGCATGAGCGAGGAGCAGATGGGACGGCTCTTCAAGGACTTCTCCCAGGCCGATGCCTCCACCGCGAAGAAGTACGGGGGCACAGGGCTCGGGCTCGCGCTCTCGCGCCGGCTCTGCCGGATGATGGGCGGGGACATCACGGTGACGAGCGAGCCGGACCGCGGCAGCACGTTCACGGTGCGGTTGCCGGTGGAGGTCGAGGAACCCGCGGCCGGGACGCCCGCGCTGGAGCACGGCCCGCCGAGGACGACGGGACCGCGCGCCGCGGGCACCGTGCTCGTCATCGACGACGAGCCGGCGGTGCGCGAGATCGTGCAGCGCTTCCTGACCCGCGAGGGCTACCGGGTGGAGACGGCGGCGAGCGGCGAGGAGGGGCTCCGCCTGGCCCGCGCGGCCGCGCCGGACGTGATCACCCTCGACGTGCTCATGCCGGGCATGGATGGCTGGGCGGTGCTGGCCGCGCTCAAGGCCGACCCGCGCCTGGCCGACGTGCCGGTGATCATGCTCACCATCGTCGAGGAGAAGAACCTCGGCTACGCGCTGGGCGCCGCCGAGTACCTGGTCAAGCCGCTCGATCGCGACCGGCTGGTCGAGGTCATCCGCCGGCACCGGCCCGAGCACCCGATCCTCGTGGTCGACGACGAGCCCGAGCAGCGCGCCCTCCTTCGGCGCATCCTCGAGCGCGAGGGCTACGCGGTCGTGGAGGCCGAGAATGGCGTGGCGGCGCTGGCCCGGCTGCGGGAGCGCGCGGTCAGCCTGGTCCTGCTGGACCTCATGATGCCGGAGATGGACGGGTTCGAGCTGGTGGAGGAGCTGCGCCGGCAGGAGGTGTGGCGCGGCCTGCCCATCGTGGTCATCACGGCGCGGGACCTATCGCCGGAGGATCGAGCTCGGCTCTCGGGCTCGGTGCAGCGGGTGCTCGCGAAGGGCGGCCATGGCAGCGAGGCCCTGCTGAGCGAGGTGCGCGAGCTGCTGGCGCGCTCGACGGCGCGCCGCGGCGACCTGGGGAGGCGGTGAGCGATGCCGGCCCCGGTGCCGGCGGAATCGTGCGTGGCTCGCCTACCACGCGGCGCGAATCGGATATTGCGTAATCAGCGTGTCCGGGCCGAGGATGACCAGACCGTGGACGATGGCCTGGCACACGAGCATGCGGTCGAACGGGTCGCGATGGAGCGGCGGCAATCTCCCCAGATGGAGGGCCGTTTCCTCGTCGAGCCCCAGAGTGTCGATCCCATGGCGGCGCCGCTCGGCCGGAACGAAGCGCTCGGGCAACTCGGGCAGCGGCAGCCGGCCCGCGGCGTGCTTCAGGGCGATCTCCCACGCCGACACGACGCTCAGATACACCTCGTTGTCCGGATCCACGAACAGCTCGCGCGCCCGGGACGACAGCTCGGGTGCCCCCCCGACAATCCAAAGGAAGGTGCAGGTGTCGAGGAGCAGCCTCACGGTTTTCCCGTCCACGCCTCCAGCTCTGTTTCCGATAGAGGCTCAAAGAACGCGGGTGGCACCTCGAATGTCCCCCCAGCCAGCCCTACTGGCCGGGGGGTGGTCCGATGCCGTGGCACCGCGCGAATCTCGGCGACCGGCACATTCCGGTTGCAGAGGACGACGGTCTCGCCCGCCGCGACACGGGCCAGATACCGGGAGAGGTGAGTCTTGGCCGCATGAATATTGACCTTGATCATGACTGCATTGTGGACTAGGTAGATGACTACGTCAATCGGCCTCCTGGCCAGTGCGACGGCACGACCTCGCGACATGCGGAGGCGGTGACCGGTGCCAGCCCCGACCAAGGCCGAGCTCCAGCTCGAGCTCGCCAGGCTGCGGCGGCGCCTCGCGGCGCTGGAGCGGAGAGCCGAGCGGGCGGAGTCCGCCCTGCGCGCGGGCGAGGCGCGTGAAGGGGCCCTCGCCCGCCAGGTCCACGAGTCCCTCGAGCAGCAGACGGCGACGAGCGAAATCTTGAGAGTCATCGGCAGCTCCCCCATGGATACGCAGCCGGTCTTCGAGGTGATCGCGCGGAACGCGATGCGTGTGTGCCACGCTGCGGGTTGTACCTTGATTGTCGTCGATGGAGAGATGACAAGGCTGACGGCAGCCGAGTCTCTGTCCCCGGAGTGGCTCGAGCAAGCGCGTCGAGTCTATCCGCTGCCACTCGCGGCGCCCAGTCTCACGGGCCGCGCTCTCCGAGAGCGCCGGATCGTCCATCTTCCCGATCTTGAGCACAGTCCCGATGCGACTCCCGGGGCGATCGCCCTGGCCAGGGCCGGAGGCTACCAGACAGTACTGTTCGTGCCTATGGTGCAAGGGGACAAGGCCCTCGGCGTGATAACCGCGGCCCGCCAGGAGCCGACTCCGTTCCCCGACCGCCATGTGGCCCTGCTCCAGACCTTCGCGGATCAGGCCGTGATCGCCATCGAGAACGTGCGCCTGTTCACGGAGCTGGAGGCGCGCAACGCCGAGCTGACCGAGACCCTCGCGCGGGAGACCGCCACCGGCGAGGTGCTGCGCGCCATCAGCCGCGCCCAGACGGACGCCCAGCCGGTCTTCGACATCATCGCGGCGAGCGCCCTCCGCCTGTGCAGCGCCGCCTACTGCTCCGTGTGCCTCTACGACGGGGAGCTGATTCACCTGGCTGCACTCCGGAACGTCAACCCCGAAGGCGCTGAAGCGCTCCGGCGTGTCTTTCCGTTGCATGCCGAGGAGGGCAACCTCCCGGGGAGGACGATCCGGAGGCGCGCCGTCGTGCAGATCCCCGACGTGCTCGAGGATCCAGGCTACGGGCTCAAGCGCGAGCTACAGACGATGGGCTTCCGGAGCCTGCTGGCGGTGCCGCTCCTGCGGGACGGCGAGCCGATCGGAACGGTCAACATCGGACGCGTCGAGCCAGGCCAGTTCTCGGACAGGCAGATCGATCTGCTCCGGACCTTTGCCGACCAGGCGGTGATCGCCATCGAGAACGTGCGCCTGTTCACCGAGCTGGAAACGCGCAACACCGAGCTCAGCGAGTCGCTTGGGCAGCAGACGGCGGCGGGTGAGATCCTGCGGGCGATCTCCGGTTCGCCGACGGACGTGCAGCCCGTCTTTGAGGCAATCGCGCGCAATTCCGTCGCTCTGTGTGGCGGTGTGCTCGGCGCGGTGTTTCGGTTCGACGGCGACCTGATGCACGTGGGGGCCTTGCACGGCTTCTCGTCGGGAGGAGCGGCTGCGACGCGGCGGGCCTTCCCGACGCGCCCCCACCGCGCGATGATCGCCGCACGGGCGGTGCTCGATCGTGCGGTCGTCCACGTGCCGGACGTCGCAGACGATCCGGGCTTCGATCATCGCGGTCTGGCAGGGACGGCCGGGTGGCGAAGCCTCCTGGTGGTGCCGATGCTCCGAGATGGCACGGTCCTCGGGACGGTCGGGGTCGCGAGGGCACTCCCTGGTGCGTTCCGTGAGCGTGAAATCGAGCTGCTCCAGACGTTTGCCGATCAGGCCGTGATCGCCATCGAGAACGTGCGGCTGTTCACGGAGCTGCAGGCACGGACGGGCGAGCTGACGCGCTCCGTCGACCAGCTCACCGCGCTCGGCGAGGTGGGGCGGGCCGTCAGCTCCACGCTGGATCTCGAGACCGTCCTGGCGACCATCGTGTCCCGCGCCGTCGAGATCTCGGCGCTCGACGGGGGCGTGGTCTTCGAATACGACGAGGGCGCCGAGGAGTTCGTGCACCGGGCAGCGACCGAGCAGGGAGCAGCGCTGGCCGAGGCCCGGCGCGCCGCGCGGATCCGCAAGGGCGAAGGCGTCCTGGGGCGCACGGCGGTCACGCACGAGCCCGTCCAGGTGGCAGACATCACCGTGCAGGGCGCCTACGAGAGCCGGCTGCGCGAGAACCTGATCGAGTCCGGCATCCGAGCCATTCTGGCGGTGCCCATGCTCCGCGAGGGGCAGTTGATCGGCAGCCTCGTCGTGAGCCGCAACCGCCCGGGTGACTTCCCGCCCGAGACGGTCGAGCTGCTCCGGACCTTCGCGACCCAGTCGGCGATGGCCATCCAGAACGCCCGGCTCTACAGACAGCTCGAGGCGAAGAGCCGGGAGGTCGAGGTGGCGAGCCGCCACAAGTCGGAGTTCCTCGCCAACATGTCCCACGAGCTGCGCACGCCGCTCAATGCCATCATCGGCTACAGCGAGATGCTGGAGGAAGAGGCCCAGGACCTCGGCCAGGAGCCGCTCGTCCCCGACCTCAGGAAGATCAATTCGGCGGGCAAGCACTTGCTGGAGCTGATCAATTCCGTCCTCGATCTGTCCAAGATCGAGGCGGGCAAGATGGACCTCTACCTCGAGACCTTCGCGGTGGCCGACACGGTCCGCGACATCGCGGCGGTCATCCACCCGCTGGCGGAGAAGAACCGGAACCGGCTCGACGTCCGATGCGCCCCGGACACCGGCAGCGCGCACGCTGACCTCACCAAGGTGCGCCAGGCCCTCTTCAATCTGCTGAGCAATGCGTGCAAGTTCACCGAGGGCGGCGTGGTCGCTCTCTCGGTCGCAAGGGAGGCCGCGGCCGGCGGCGACCAGCTCGTCTTCGCGGTGAGCGACACCGGGATCGGGATGACCCCGGAAGAAGTGAGCCGGATCTTCCAGGAGTTCTCGCAGGCCGACGCCTCGGTGACGCGGCGCTACGGCGGCACGGGGCTGGGGCTCGCGCTGTCCCGGCGGCTCGCCCGCATGATGGGCGGCGACATCGCGGTGGAGAGCGCAGCCGGCAGAGGCAGCACCTTCACGATGCGCATTCCGGCGGTCGTGCCCAAGGCAGTTCCGTAAGTGGCGAAGATCCTCCTGGTCGAGGACAACGAGATGAACCGCGACATGCTCTCGCGCCGGCTGGAGCGCCGCGGCTACGAGGTCGTGCTCGCCGTTGACGGGGCCGAGGGCGTCGACAAGGCGGGCACGGAGGCGCCCGCGCTGATCCTCATGGACATGAGCCTGCCCGTGGTCGACGGCTGGGACGCCACGCGGCGGATCAAGGCCGCGCCCGCCACGCGCGCGATCCCTGTCATCGCGCTCACCGCGCACGCCATGTCGGGCGACCGGGAGAAGGCCGTCGAGGCTGGGTGCGACGACTTCGACACCAAGCCCGTGGACCTGGCGCGGCTCCTGGGAAAGATCGAGGCGCTCCTCGCGAGGAACCCGATCCCGTGACGGATTCCTCCGCCCGCTCGCAGCTCCGCCACGATCTGCGGACGCCGCTCAACCACATCATCGGCTATGCCGAGATGCTCCTCGAGGATGCGGGCGAGGCGGCGGGGGGCGATCTCGCGGCGGGGCTCCGGGGCATCCTCGACGACGCGCGGCTGCTCCTGCAGCGGATCAACGATCGGCTCGCTCCAGGCGGTCGCGACGCCGCGACGGTGGACCTGGCCGCTGCCGCGGTCGAGCTGGCGGACCCGCTCCAGCGGATCCGGGCCACCAGCGACACGCTCGCCCGCGTTGCGCGGCGCGATGGCTCCTCGCAGACCGCGGACGATCTCGGACGGATCGTCGGGGCGGCCGGGCGACTCGCCGCGCTGATCGACGGTCAGGGCGCCGTGCCCGATGCTGCAGACGCTGTCGCGCCGGGGAAGCCGGACGCCGCGAGCGGCGTCATCCTCGTGGTGGACGACGACGCGGGCAACCGCGACGTGCTCGCGCGCCGGCTCGCGCGCGAGGGCTACCAGACGCGTACCGCCGCGGACGGCGAGGCGGCGCTGGCGTTGCTGCAAGGCGGCAGCGGCCCGCCGGTGGACCTGGCCCTGCTCGACGTGAGGATGCCGGGCATGGATGGCTACGAGCTGCTCCGGCGCATGAAGGCCGACGCGGCGCTCCGCGACATCCCCGTGCTCATGATCTCGGCGCTCGACCAGCTCGAGAGCGTGGTCCGCTGCATCGAGCTGGGTGCCGAGGATTATCTCCCCAAGCCGTTCGAGCCCGTGCTGCTGCGGGCACGCATCGGGGCCTGCCTCGAGAAGAAGCGCCTGCGCGACCAGGACGTGCGCCGGGCGCTCGAGCTGCGCGAGTGGAACCAGACGCTCGAGCAGCGCGTGGCCGAGCAGGTGGCCCAGCTCGAGCGGCTCTCGCGCCTCAAGCGCTTCTTCTCGCCCCAGCTCGCCGAGGCGATCGTGGCCGGGGGCGCCGAGGACCCGCTCCGGAGCCACCGGCGCGAGATCACCGTGGTCTTCCTGGACCTGCGCGGCTTCACGGCCTTCGTGGAGACGGCCGAGCCCGAGGATCTGATGGGCCTCCTCGCCGAGTACCACGGGGAAATGGGCCGGCTCATTCTCGCCCACGAGGGCACACTCGAGCGCTTCACCGGCGACGGCATGATGGTCTTCTTCAACGACCCCGTCCCCGTGCCCGACCCTGCCGCGCGCGCCACGCGCATGGCCCTCGCCATGCGGGATCGCGTGGGCGAGCTGGCCGCCGGGTGGCGGCGGCGCGGCTACGATCTCGCCGTCGGCATCGGCATCGCGCAGGGGTATGCAACGCTCGGCGCCATCGGCTTCGAGGGGCGGCTCGACTACGGGGCCATCGGCACGGTCACCAATCTCGCCGCGCGCCTGTGCGCGGAAGCCGCGGGGGGCCAGGTCCTCGTCTCCCAGCGCGTGGCCGCCGCGGTGGAAGGCCACGTGGCCGTCGAGCCGGTGGGCCCGCTCAGTCTGAAGGGCTTCGCCCGACCGGTGCCGGCCTTCGCCGTCCGCGCGCGGTGAACCACGGCGTGAACATCACCGCCACACGGTGTGCCGAAGAATCCCGCG
>Ga0068859_100004662_pt1 | contig 13962 bp, 11 predicted proteins | sample KBSSwiS22_FD_66585 | JGI IMG/M metagenome (GOLD analysis project Ga0068859, IMG submission 66585) | Switchgrass rhizosphere microbial communities from Kellogg Biological Station, Michigan, USA - KBS Switchgrass S2-2 | ecosystem: Host-associated > Plants > Roots > Rhizosphere > Soil ... | reverse complement strand
GGAACGTCGATGCCCAGCGCGTGCAGCGCGCGCATGCCGAGCGGTGTCGCCGCGCACCACGCCGCCGCGATGAGCCACAGCGTGCCGACGAACAGCGTCGCCCGCTTCGGACGCCCCGCGAGGATCTGCCCCCAGCCGGGCACGAGCAGCGATGCGAGCCCCCCGACGATCGGGTGCGCGCCGCTCTCGTCCGCGCCGCCCGCGATGCTCTGCGCGTGCCAGATCGCCGCAAGGTGCAGCAGCATTGCGATGACGACAAACGCGGCGGCCGTGACGACGAGGATCTCGGGGCGCAGCTCGAGGACCTTCATCGTCGCCACGAGATTCGCGCGCATGGTGAACACGGCCCACACGGCCGCGGCGCAGAAGCCGAGCGACGCGGCGTAGAACAGTCCCCACGCCGCTTCCCCCGCGGCGAGCTGGCCGAGCCCGGGGACGAACAAGGACAAGCTCCCCGCAAGCTGGGGACGGACGCGCCCGGTGTGCCTCGACGCTCGCGCGTCCCGCTCCGATCGCGTATTTCCGAAGGAATCCGCGCCGAAAACCGCGGGGAACGCGACCGGCCTCCGTTCTTTCAGATCGACCTCGCCGAGGTCGTAGACGGCTTCGTCCTGGGGCATCGGCGGCGCCCTCCCGCCTCCGCTCTTTGCAACCGCGCGGCCACGGTACCGGGTTGGGAGTCGCGCGTCCGCGGTGCCGGCCATATCACGAATACGACGACTCGAATACAAAAAGCGGCAGGCCGTTCGTGGAGGTCGTATAAGGACCGTTGGGCATGGGCGCAATTGCGCTGACGGGGCCACGGTGGGGGACCGGCCTCGTCATGGCGATTCTCCTCATCGCAACCCTCCATGGCCGCCCCGCGGGGGCGTCGACCGGAGACGAGGGTCGCCCCGTCGTGCGCGCGCTCAGCCCCAAGGACTACGAAGGCGCGGCCCCGGTCGACCGGCTCGCGATCGCGCCCGACGGCACGCTCGTCGCCGCGTGCGGGAGCGACGTCGTCACGTACGACGGGGTGCGCTTCGATCGCATCGAGACGGCGATCCCGCGCATCGGCGGCCTTGCGATCTCGAGGGGCGGCACGCACATCTACGCGGGCGGCGCCGGGCAGCTCGGCGTCATCGATCGCGATCCGGGAGGCTTCTGGTACTACCGATCGCTCCTCGCCGCGATCCCGACCGACGCGCGGCCGATCGGCCGCGTGACCGGGATCGTCACGGCCGGCGACGACGCGTGGTTTGCAACCCAGACGAAGCTGTTCCGGTACGCCGATCGTTCGTTCACCGCGATCCGGCCCCCGGGACCGGGAACGCTCTCCGTGTTCGCCGCGGGCGACGAGGTGTACGTGCACCGCGCGCGTGCGGGCCTCTACAGGATCGTCGACGCGCAGCTCATGCCGGTCACGACCGACCCGCTCGTAGCAAACGGAACCGTCGTGGGCGTCTTCGGGGCGCCCGACGCGCTCGTGATCGCGGAGCGCGACCACGGCCTGCTCGCCGTCGCGTCGGGCCACGCGCGCGCGCTCACGGCGCACCTCGCCCCGGCCGAGCGCTTCCTCGCGGCGGCGCGGACCGCCGACGGCTACGCGCTGGGCGCCGAGACCGGCCTCGTCGTCGCCGACGAGAGCGGGACGGTGACGCAGCGCGTCGCGGAAGGCGACGGCCTCTCCGGGGACGCGGTCGAAGCGCTCGCCGTGGATCGCGACGGATCGATCTGGGTGGGCGCGGGCGGCGGCCTGGCGCAGGTGTCCCTCCTCGGCGCGGTCACGCGCTTCGACGGGCGCGACGGGCTGCCGGCGGCGGCGATCGGGGCGATCGCCCGTCACGCCGGCCGGATCGTCGTCGCCGCGGGCGACGGCCTCTACGCCCTGCAGCGCGCGACCGAGGCCGGCGGGCCCGCGAGGTTCGAGAAGCTCTCGGCGGCGATCCCGCGGCCCCACGACCTGCTCGCCTTCGGAGGCTGGCTCTTCGCCTCCGGGAGCGGCGGCGTCTGGCGCATCGAAAACGGGCGCGCGACGCCGGTCGTCTCTCTCCCCGGCGACGTCACGGACCTGGCCCCGTGGGGCCCCGATCGGGGGATCCTGCTCGCGGCGCGCACGACCGGCCTCTCCGTGCTGCGCCTCCTCGGGGACCGGCTCGTCGAGTTGCGCTCCTTCACCGACCTCGGCGACGTCCGCAGCATCGCGGAGGACGACAAGGGGGCGATCTGGCTCGGGACGACGTCGCGTGGGATCCACCACATCGTCCTGGAGCCGGGGAGCCCCTGGGACAGCGCGCGCGTCACCACCTACGATGCGAAGAACGGACGGTACCCGGACGCCGAGGAGGGGGCGATGGTCGGTCGCGCTCCCGGCGGGGTTTTCGCGGCTTCGACGTCGCACGTCTTCCGCTACGAGGGGGTGGGAGACGCGTTCCGTCCCGACGACCGCTTCGCGGTGGAAGGGATGCCGCTGTCGCGGCTCTGGCCCGTCGCCACGTCCGGGCCCCACCGCTTCTGGGCGAACGCTTCGCTCGACGCGCACCGCTCGGACTTTCCGCTCGCGCGGTTCGAGCGCGCGCCCGGAGGGCTGTGGAAGCTCGTGACCGCGCCCGCTCCGATCCTCGACGGGCTCGGCTTCGCGGGCGCCTCCGCGATCCTGCTCGAGCCGGGGAAGGACGAGGAGATCGTGTGGGCCGCGGGCCGCGGCGAGCTCTACCGGATGCGCGCGGCGGACGCAGCGCCCGCCGCCGAGCGGCCGACGGTCGCGGTCCTGTCCGCCTCCGGAGCCGGGCGCCTCCGCAACATCGACGGGACGGGCCGCGACCGCGACCTCGCCGACCGCATCCCGCACTCGCGCGACTCGCTGCGCTTCGTCTACGGCGCGGCCTCGCTGCTGCCGGGGGCGCGCGTGGAGTACCACTGGCGCCTGGAAGGATGGAGCGACGCATGGAGCGCGTGGAGCTCGTCGCGCGAGGCGGTCTTCTCCTCGCTCCCCGCGGGCTCGTACCGCTTCGTCGTCGAGGCGCGGGATCGCGCCGGCGCCAGCTCGCACCCGGCGTCGGTCGGCTTCCGGATGCTGCCTCCGGTCTGGTTCTCCTGGTGGGCGTGGAGCGGGTACGGGGTGCTCACGGCCCTGTTCTTCTGGGGCGCCGTGCGGCTGCGCCTCGTGCGGGTCGAGGCCGAGAGCCGCCGCCTCGAGCAGGTCGTCGCGAAGCGAACCGACGAGGCCGCGCAGTCCCGCGAGGCCGCCGAGGAGGCGGAGCGCGCCAAGAGCCGCTTCCTCGTCCGCATGAGCGACGAGCTGAAGACCCCGGTGGACGCGATCCTGGCGCTCGCACAGGCGCTCGAGCACGACCCGGAGCTCGCGACCAAGTACATCGAGCGCATCGGTGCGCTCAAGGCCTCGGGCTCGCACCTCCTGACGCTCCTCGACGAGATCGTCGAGCTGACCCATGTGGAGTCGGGCCACGTGGAGATCCGAAAGGCCGCCTTTTCCCTCGCGGCGCTCCTGCGCGACGTGGAGACCGCCTTCGTCGCGCAAGCGCGCGAGCGGGGCCTGCGCTTCCAGGTGGCGACGCGCGATCTTCCGCGCCTCCACGTGAGGGGCGACGCGCCGCGCATCCGCCAGGTGCTCGAGCACCTGATCGGCGGCGCGATGCGTCTCACCGAGCATGGGGAGGTCCGCCTCACGGTCATCGGCGAGCCCCGCTCGGGCCGGGTCCACTTCGCGGTGAGCGACACCGGCCCCGGTGTGACTCCCGACGAGCCGGAGTCGGAGCTGGGCCTCGCGATGAGCCGGCAGATCGTCGAGCTCATGGGCGCGCGCCTCGAGACCGCCGGCCGCGCGGGCGAGGGATCCACGGCTCATTTCTCGATCCGCCTCCCCGAGGCCGAGGACGAGCCGGCGCGGCCTGCGGTCGCCCGGACCTGGCTCGACGCCGCGCGCGTAGCGACCGACACGCCGCCCCAGCCGGGCGCCTGATCGCTGGCGGTCTACCGCTAGCCTGCGTTACCCTCTCGCGAACCCCGTGAGGGAGAGGAACGCATGACAAAACTCGTCGCCATCGCCGTCTTCTGCGCCGCCGCCACCACGCTCGCCTCCGCGGGCGAAGTCCTCGGCAAGATCACGACCGCCGGGGCCTCCGTCGGCGAGGGGACCGAAGTCGCCGCAAAGTGCGGCGGCAAGTCCTACCCGGCCGTGAAGACCGACAAGACCGGGAGCTACCACCTGGTGATCGCCGAGACCGGGAAGTGCACCCTGACCGTCACGTACAAGGGCCAGACGGCCGACATCGACGTCGCCTCCTACGACGACGCCGCGCAGGCCGACCTCGTCCTCGAAGCGAAGGACGGAAAGCTCACCGCCCGGCGCAAGTAGATGGCGGAGGCCCCGGCCGCGAAGCCCAAGAAGGACACCTGGGACAAGGTCGGGGTCTTCTTCCACCCGTTGGGCGGCCTCCTGACCGCGATGTCCGTCGCCTACGTCGGGATGCGCGGATCCCAGGTCATCGAGCGACGCCAGTCGGAAGACACGAGGGCGCGCCTCTACTCCGAGCTGATGAGCCGCCGCGAGGAGGCCGAAACCAGCCTCCGCAAGGACATGCTCACCTCGATCATCTCGAACTTCTTCGCCCCGGCGTCCGCCAACGATCTCGACTCGAAGGTCTTGAACCTCGAGCTCCTCGCCTACAACTTCCACGACTCGCTCGACCTGCGGCCGCTGTTCCTCGATCTCCAGCGGCGGGTCCGGCGCTCGAGCGATCCGGACAAGGGCGAGCTCTCCGGTCGGATCGAAAACGTCGCGCGCGAGATCGCCGCCAAGCAGCTCTTCTCCCTCGAGGGCCACGGCAAGAGCTTCCGGCGCTCGTTGGACATGGAGGAGCTCGACAAGGCCGGGAAAGCCGGCGTCGCCCTCGAGCCGGAGCCCGTGACGATCAACGGCTACGCCTTCGAGATCAACCTGCGCGTGCTGTCGGTCTCGAAGCCCGACAAGCGGCTCGTCCTTCGCCTCACCGTGAAGGCGACGGAGGGAGGCGCCGATCTTCCGGACACGCGCGCCACCTTCGACGTCGGCTTCTTCGATTTCCCGATGATCGACAACACGCGTCTCGCCAAAGACATCCGCTGCGCCGTGACGCTCTCGAACTACTCCGAGTTCGCCGCCGACCTGACCACCGTCTGCTTCCCCGGCGAGTACGCGTCGCTCAAGGAGCGCCCGTATTACGACGACATCCTCCAAACGCTCCGCACCTCGACGCCGGCGGAAGAAGCGCCGCCCGCCGACAGCAAGACCGACGCCGCTCCCAAGTAGTCACGCGCGCACCACCTTCAGGTTCTTGCGCCGGATCGTGGAGACGAGCCGGTCGAACGCGCCGTGCCCCGGCTGCGACTTGGCGGCCGCTCCGCTCCGCGAGCCCGCGAGCGCGCTGCGCAGGCGCTCGTAGGTCGCCGAGGCCGGAGCGACCGGCGCGGGGATCGAGGAGGCCGCGGCCGGATCGAGCGCGCCCAACACCAACCGCGCCCACCGCGCCGACTCCGCATCGAGCGCACCGCCGTTCTTCGCGACGCCGACCAGGAACGCGAGCGCCCTCCTGCGCGCTTCCTTGACCATCGGCTCGCCCGGAAGCTCGACCGCAGCTTCGGCGAGCGCCCACGTCGCGACCGCGTGCACCCCGAGATCCTGCGCGACCGCGCCGTCGGCACGCTGCGCCGCGAGAAGCGCCGCGAGCGCCGGACGTCCCTCGGCGGGCGAGATCGCGCCGTCGTCGGCGAGATCGGCGAGCACGCGGAACGCGGCGTCGAGGATGAAGCCGTTCGGATCCGCCACACGAGCGTCCTTCCTGAGCTCTTTCTGGGCGAACTTCCCGATGTAACCAAGGCTCTCCAGCGCCGGCACAGCGGATGGATCCGTGACGATCTGCGCGAACCCGCCCTGGACGCGGCCGTACGGGGCACCCGTGCCAGGGGTGACAACCGCGACCTCCTCGTCCGGCTTGACGAAGTTCAAGTACTGACCGCTCAGCGGATCGACGTTGCTCACGCCGGACGCATTCGTCTTGAAGTCGCGATCGCGAGCGCCATTGACGTTGGGGTTGCCGTCGCCGTCGGGGTCCTGCACGCCCGGGGCGAGCGCCAGCACGTTCTGGTAGAAGCGTCCGGCGACCGGAAGCTCCTGGATGAAATCCGACTTGAACTTGGTCGCCCCCTCGTTCTGATCGAGATCGACCTGCGTCTTGTCACCGACGACGGTGACCTTCTCGATGTGCGCGGGGGCGAGTGCGATGACGACGTCCCTCATCGCGCCGATGTCGACCTTGGTCTCCTGCCGGACGCCGGCATAGCCGTCCATGATGACCTGGACGACGTACCCCGATCCGGCACGCAGCACCGGGAAGAGAGCCTGGCCGCTCATGTCCGACAGCATCGTGCTGGTCGCGACGAGCTTGTTCATGTTCGAAAGCGTCACCGCCGCACCGATCACCGGAGACTTGTCTGCGTAGTCGATGACCCGAATTCTGAGGCCACCCTGCCCGCCTGACGGGGCGGGCGATCTCACCTGCGCTGGCAGCGGCGGAGCCGGCATCGGCTCGCGCACTCCCGCCGGCCCTTCGGCTCCGAAGATCTTCTCGAACGAGACGCTCTCCGGAAGCGGTACGGCCTGATGCACGGTCGGCGAGATGCCGGCGGGGTTCACGACGACCGAGTCGTCCACGGCGACGAACGAGGTGAATGCGCTCATGAGCCGGTATTCGAGCGCCAGCGCGATGACCTCCGCCTTGACGGAATCGCTCATCCCCTGCGCCGCGCCGAGCGTCAGCTCCTCGATGCGCCCGCGCGCCCAAAGTGCCGCGAGGGCTTCGTTGCGATCCTCCTTCTCCGGGAGCTTGACGTGGATGCGCTGCTCCCACGCGCGTCCCGCGAGCCGGCCGCGCACGACGATGTCTCCGTCTCCCGCGTCCAGGTATCGCCCGACGAGCGTCATCGTTTGCCCCGAGCCCAGGTCGCGGAGCCGCTCGGATCCGAAGTCGGCGACGTGGAGGCCGCCCCAATCGACCGTGAGATCCGTCAGGTAAGGCTTCGTCACCCACGAGCGGAACGCCTCCATCGCGTCGTCGGCGCGCTCGTCGGGGCGCACGAACACGTACGCGCCGCGGCCGAGGTCGGCCATCCGGTCGAGGAGGTAGTGGTTCACGGAGGAACCGATCCCGATCGTGTAGATGCGGGCGTCGCCGATCACCTTGCCGATCTCGCCCAGGATCTCCGGCTCGTTCCCGACGTACCCGTCGGTCAGGAAGACGACGACGCGCAGGCGGTTCGGGTCCGGCGGGACCATGAAGGCCGCGCGCATGGCGTTGAGCAGCTCGGTTCCACCCCCGCCCTGCTGGCCCTCGAACCATTTGATGGCGCGCTCGATGGACGTCTCGTCGTTCGGAAGCGGGGTCTTCGAGTAGATCTGGTTGTCCCCCGCGAAGCGGATGAGGTTGAACGTGTCGCGCGGGCCCAAGGCGTGGAGCGCCTTCGCGACGAGCCTCTTGCTCGCCTCGAGCGGGATGCCGTACATGCTGCCGGAGGTGTCGAGCACGAAGACGATCTCCTTCGGCATCGCCTCGGCGGCGTCGATCTCGCCTTTCGGCTGGACGAGGAGCGTGAAGAAGCCGTCGAGCCCGTCACGGTGCGCGAGCAGCCCGACCGCCGGGCGCTCCGACGAGACGCTCCAGCGCAGGAGGAAGTCCTTGTTGGGGATCGCGTCGCCGTCGGCCAGTCGCACGAACGCCTTCGACGCCGACCGCGCCTCGGAGACGATCCGGTGGCTCGGGCTCGTCAGGTTCGTGATCGGGACCCCGGCGTCCAGCGACACCTCGATCGACACGTCGTGACCCGAGCGCATGCCCGGCGGTAGGACCGGAGGGCTGATGAGCGCGGCACCGGCGACGCGGCGTCCGCCCGGGACGTATCTCGGGCCGACGACGAGCGGAAAGGCGAGGCGATACACGCCGCGCTCGTACTTGAGCGTCTCGACCGTGCGCAGGCGCACGGTGATCTCCTTTCCCGGCTCGAGGTTCGCGACCGACTGCGTGAAGATGTTCGGCCGCTCCTGCTCGAGCAGCGCCGCCTGATACCCCGCGGAGCGCGCCTGCTGGTACACGGCGCGCGCCTCCTCGCGGCGCTTGATCTCCCCGCGGATCGTTCGGTCGCCCACCGACAGCTCGAAGTCGTCCACGGCCGCGCGGTCCGGAAGCGGGAACGTGTACACCGCCTCGACCGGGGCATCGAACGGGTTGACGAAGACCTGCTCCACGGTCGCCCGCGCGACGAACGCCGAGACCTCGATCGAGACCTTCGTGTGCTTGAGCGGCATGTCCACGACGCGGCCGCCGGGCTGGGTGACCTGAAGCGCCCCCGGCGTGGCCGGGGCGAGGTCGGACGCGAGGGTGAGGGCGGGGACGAGGGCGGCGAGCGCGAGGATGGGGACTCTCATCGTGTTCCTCCGGAGCCTTTGGGGGGCTCAGCACGATGTGGGACCGGTGTACTCGCGAGGAGTTCCCGGCGGTGTCCGGACCGCATCGTTCCCGCGACTTGCATGCCGCAAGCGCCGATGCCGGTAGGATGGGCGGATGTTCCGGCTCCCGGTCGCCCTGACGGCTTTCCTCGCGCTGACCCCGGCGTGGGCGGCTGTGCCGGTCTCCCGGTATCTCGAGGTCGATCAGATGGTTGGCGGCGCCGCCGATGCGCGCCCCGCGTTCTCCGCCGTGGCCGCGAAGGTGGGGGGCTGCCCCGAGATCGGACGCGAGGCCGGGCCGCACGTCCGCTGCTTGCTCGCCGCGCTCGATGAGTTCCGCCAAGACGGCGACGGCAAGCTCTCGACGCTCCTCCTCGAGCGGCGGGGCGACCCGTACTCGGTCACCGCGGCGTTGCTCCTGCTGCACGGCGACCTCGCGCGGATCCACGCGGTCGTGCTCGGCCAGCACGTGCTGATCGGCCTGCGTGGGAACGACGACTGGTACTTCGACCCGATGAACGGCGGCCGCGAGATGACGGCCGGGTACGCGTTCTCGACCTACGGGCTCCCGTTCTCTCGCGCCGAGCAGGCGGACGTCGATCGGTTCCTCGGGCATTACGCGGCGCGCCTCGCGGCGTCGTCCCCCTCGGAGAAGCTCTACCGGCTCGCGGTGAAGGCGTCGCCCGGATCGGCGCGGGTGCGGTACGCCTTCGGTGCGTGGCTCCTCCGTCAGAACCGCATCGACGAAGCGAGGGATCAGCTCGACAAGTCCACCGAGCTGGGCCCGGACAACTTCGACGCGTGGATGGATCGCGGGACCGCGCTCGAGAAGACCGGCCGCTTCAAGGCGGCGCGCCGCTCCTACGCGCAGGCACTGCGCGTGGATCCTCGCTCGAAGGCGGCCGCGGACAAGCTCGGTGCGATGGACGCCAAGATCGACGAGGAGGCGGCGAAGGACGAGCCCTAGTCGATGCCGCGACGCCTCGCCCAGGACTCGAACCCGTCCGTGAGCTGCTCGAACGACTCGATCACGTAGAGCGTCGACTGCATCTTCGTGAAGTCGTACTCCTGCGCGGCGATCCTCTCCGGCTCGAAGGGAAGACGGAGGACGTCCGGGCCGAGCGCATGCTCGATCTCGGCGTACGACGACAGGATTCCGTTCCCGTAGACGCGAATCCCCTGAGGGGTGCGGATCAGGCCGAACTCGACCGTGAACCAGTAGAACCGCTCGATCCGCCTCCGGTCGTCTCCGCGGGCGGCGAGCGCGACCTGCCCGAGACGCTGGTAGAAGTTCGCGAAACCCGGGTGCGTGATCATCGGCAGATGCGCGAAGACGTCGTGGAAGAGATCGGGCGCCGGCGTGTAGTCCATCTCGTGCGGGGCGCGGATGTAGTCGGTCGAGGGGAAGATCCGGCGCGCGAGGAACGCGAAGAACGGCTCCTCGTGGAGGAGACCGGGGACGCGCGCGACCTTCCAGCCGGTCGCGGCATCGAGCACGCGGCTCGCATCGCGCAGCGACGGAATGCGCTCGGCCGGGAAGCGCATCGCCTCCAGGCCGTCGAGGAATTCGCGGCACGAGCGCCCGGCGAGGCGCTCACGCTGGCGCGCGTAGAGCGTCGACCACGTCGCGTGATCCGCCGCCGGGTAATCCGGGTAGCGGATCGCATCCCCTTCGGGGACCGGACCCTCGAGCTGGACGGGAACGCAGCGTGGATCGATCGTGGACTCGTGCATGACGCCTCCGGGCGCCCGCGGGCGCGCGCGAATTTCACCTGGGAACGGAGAGAGGGCGGCGCGTCAGCGACGGTAGATGGGGAGGCCGCCTGAGGACGTCATGACTTGGGCAATGTACGGCTCACCGGTTGTCGCGGCAAGGGGCTCAGTCGGGCTTGTATTCCTCGTACTGCGGCAGGCCGTCTCTGATCTCGTCCCACGGCGCCTTCGAAGCGACGAAGGTGTGGAATTGCGGCCGAATGCCCGGGTCGCCGTCCACCGACCCGAGGCGGATCGTGATCTCCTCGCCGCCGGGCCACTGGCCGCCGAACAGGCTGGAGCCGCACACCGAGCAGAACGCCTTCACGGCGCCCCCGCCGTCCGGTGCGTAGACGCGAACCAGATCCTCCCCCGAGACCAGACGGAAGTCGCTGCGCCGCGCGCGCCCCTGCGTGGAATGCGACGTTCCGGTGTGGCGCCGGCACCGCGAGCAGTGGCAATGGCTCGCGCGCAGAAACGCGCCGTGCACCTCGTACCTCACCCCGCCGCAGAGGCAGCCGCCGGTGATCACGACGCCTCCCGCGTGAAGGTGAGCGGCTTGTCGCTTCCCTTCGTCCAGATCGTGAGCGTCGTCCCCGCGATCGAAAAGCGCGTGGCGTTCCCCAGCGCCTCGAGGTAGCGCTTCTCCTGATCCATGATCGGCCCCGGGCACGCCATCTTCGTCGCGCCCAGGCTCCCGAGCGCGATCGCGTCCCCCGTGATCGTGGCGCTTCCGAAGAAGCGGTTGCACGACGCCCCACCGGCGACGCGGCCCTCCTCGGGGAACGAGATCGTCGCTTGGGGCTCGGCGAGCGCCGGCGTCCCCGAAAGATCCACGAGGCGCCACGACGTTCCGGCCAGCTTCGGTGTCGCGCCGGGCGGCGCGTGCGCCGCACACCCGGCCAGGACCACGCCCGCGATGCAGAGAAGGTCCCTCACGATCCGCCTCCCGCGCAGATGGTCAGCTTCTTCCCCGGGTAGTCGAGCGTGAGCACGCCGTATTGAAGGATGCCGTTGCCGATGTTCCCCATGCGCGCCGCGGGCGGTTCCCCCTCGTTGCGGTCGGCCAGGCTGATCTTGAGGTCCTTGAGCGAGATCGGACCGAAGGACACGAGCGGGACCCTGCCGGCGAGGACGGTCGTCTCGCCACGGAACCCGGCGGCGGTCTTCTCGCCCGCGATCTCGAAGCCGGCAGGCGGCGCGTCCTTGAGGAACAGCCTCAACGTCTCGCTCGATCCCGTATCGAGCGTCACCGAGTACACGGCGTCGACCACCCTCACCTCGACCAGGGGCATGTCGTCGTCCTCGACCCAGTACTTCATCGGAAAGGTCTCGCAGCCGGAGCCCGAGGCCGGCGCACCGAGGCGCACGACCTTCTTGGGGTAGTCGATCTGCACTACCCGCGACGTGAGCCAGCTCTGTCCGAGGATGCAGCCCATCGGCCGCCCCAGCCTCGTCGCGAGACGGGAGAAGTCGCCCGTCACCGCGTCGACCTTGGAGGGGGCCGTCCCACCGACCGCGACGCGGAAGGACGTCGGCCGGATGATGACGTCCTCGGTCCCGACGCCGTCCGCCTTCTCCCCGGGACCGGTGATCTCGAGCTTCAGCTCCTCCGCGAGCTTGGAGTCGATCCCGGACGGGTTCGTGCCGGTATCGAGAAGACACATGGTCTCGCGCCCCTCGATCTTCACCGGCAGGAGGATCTGGTTCCTCGCGCTCTCGAACGCCACCTCGACCGGACCCTGCGGGGCCCTCGAGCACGCGCACAGGCACGCGAGCGCCACGACCGTCGGAACGCGCCTCATGCTAGGCCGTCCTCGCCCGAGCCTTGTGCATCATCGTCCCCCAGAACTGGTACGACATCCCCAGGACAACGGCCACGACGGCGGTCCCCCGGGAGGCTTCCTTCGTGCCCAGGAAATGAACGAATCCGAAAACCGCCATCGGCACGTACAACAGCAGTCCCGTCGCAACACCGGGCGAGTAGCGCTTCGTCTTGATCGTCCCGACGAGATGGAAGATCGCATTGCCGAAGAGGAGCGCCGCGAACGTGAGCCACGCCGCGGCCGCCGACGGCCCGCGCGTCGATTGCGCGACGGCAAGCGTCCCCAGCAACAGCAGCGCGTTGATGACGATGTGGAGGCGCTTCGTGATGCTCTTCGCGATGTGGGGCCGGTACATCCGGTCCCAGTCCGCGAACCCCCCGGGCCAGAAGAACTCCTCGGTGATGTGGAGCACCGCGGCGCCGAACGGCGCCCACCAGATCCAGGACGGGGTCACTTGGGCCTCCGCGTCATCCCCGCGGCGAGGAGCGGCCGCCAGAACCCGTCCGGCAGCAGCCGCGTCATCGCGAGGATCACCGCACCCTTCACCGGATAGCGGAGGCGTGCCGAGGTGTCCTCCGCCGCGCGCAGGATCGCCTCGGCGACCGGCTCGGGGCTCGGCGCCGACTCGTCCTCCTTCCGCACCCACAGCATGTAGTTGTCGAGGGCGACCGCGTACGCGGGGTGCTGGGTCATCACGAGCGAACGGCCGATGAACCCGGTCTTGAAGTGCGCGGGCTCGACGAGCTTCACGCGGATGCCGTGGAGCGACGCTTCGTACCGCAGCGACTCCGACAGCCCCTCGATCGCGAACTTGCTCGCGTGGTAGAGCGACGCGAAGGGCGCCGCGGTCCGCCCGCCCACCGAGGACACGTTGACGATCGCGCCCGAGCCCGCGGCGCGCATGATCGGAAGCACGTGTCGGATCATCGCGATCGCACCGGTCACGTTGGTGCGGATCTGGGTCTCGACCTGCTCCGCGGTGGCGCCCTCGAGCGCGCCGAACGTCCCGAACCCCGCGTTGTTGACGAGCACGTCGATGCTGCCGAAGCGCGCGACGACCGCGGCGACGGCGGCCGCGATGCTCTCCTCGCTGGTCACGTCGAGCGCGAACGCCTCGAAGTCCGGCCCGTTCGCCTCCGCGATCGCCCGCGGGTCGCGCGCCGTCGCGGCCACGCGCCAGCCGCGCTTCGCGGCCAGCTCCGCGGTCAGGCGCCCGATGCCGGACGAAGCGCCCGTGATCAGGATCGTACGCGCCATCGCGCCGCCTCCTTTTCGGGGTCGAGGTGGGACAGCATCGCCGGATAGTACGCTGAATCTCGCGTCGTTCCACGCGCGGAGTCTAGTGCGTGGTCGCCAGCTCCACGACGGTGCTGAACACGCCGTCCACGACCCCCGCGAGTCTCCGGTAATCGAGCGTATCGGCCGTGTCGGTGGGCGAATGGTAGTGATCGCTCCGCAGGAACGCGGTGTCGGTGACCATGATTCCGGGAAAGCCGTGCGCCCAGTAGCTGCGTTGATCCGAGAGGTCGACGCCGTACTTCGCGGGGCCGGAGTAGCTCACGGCCTGAACGTCGGTGGCGCCCCGGAAGCACGTCTTCATCCGTCGCACGAGGCTACGATCCTGCCAGCGCCCGACGACGGCGATGAACTCGCCGTGACTCGGATACACGAGGCGCAGGAGCAGGGACTCGCCCGGCGGCTGCTTCGGGATGAAATATCCGATCATCTCCAGAGAGATCATGGCGCTGACTTCCGTGCCCGAGCGCGCGAGTGACGCGGCGTGGTGGGCGCTCCCCATCTCGCCCCCGCCGAACCACGGCGGCTCCTCGGTCGAGTACGCGACGAGCTCGACCGGCGACGACAGCTCCTGACGGTCGAGCAGGCGCGCCAGCTCGAGGAGGCCCG
>Ga0068859_100004661_pt1 | contig 13962 bp, 6 predicted proteins | sample KBSSwiS22_FD_66585 | JGI IMG/M metagenome (GOLD analysis project Ga0068859, IMG submission 66585) | Switchgrass rhizosphere microbial communities from Kellogg Biological Station, Michigan, USA - KBS Switchgrass S2-2 | ecosystem: Host-associated > Plants > Roots > Rhizosphere > Soil ... | reverse complement strand
TCGTCAGGGCGAAGTTCCAGTTGTGCATGTAGTGTCCCCGTAGATCGGGGTCCACACGCGGCGCGTTGCCCAGCTCCCATCGCGCCTGTGGATTCGTGGACACTGCGGCATTCGGCACGCTGAAGCACGCGGTGTTGAACCATCCGTCGAGCCGGTCTGACGCAGACCCGCTGATGCTCTTATCGCAGTTCGGATCGACATTCGGCCGCAAGCCATAGCCCGACCCAATCAGGTTCGGCGTGGCGGTGAAGGAGAGCGGAAATCCGCTCTGGATCGTCGTCACGCCATTCAGGGTCCACCCGCTGATCAGTTTCCCAGCGATCCCCGTCGCGCCGGCACCGAACCTGCGCCCCTCGCCGAACGGGAGGTCGACAACGAAGTTGGCGACCACGCGGTGCCGAACATCGAAGCTGCTCAACGCCCACTCTCCCTCGAGGTTGTTCGTCTGGTAGCCGGCGACCGGCGCACTCGACCCACCCTCGAGCCAATCCGTCAGCGTCTCCACGTCGGTCATGTTCTTCGAGTACGTGTAATGGCCGCTCACGACGCCGGCACCAAGGCGCTTTTCGGCCCGGAACGCCAGCGCGTGGTAGCGGCTCGAGCCCCCGTAACCCGGGTGGGATGCGGACGCATAGTGGGGGAACGGTGCGAGCAGCAGCTGTCGCTGAACGGTCGGCGTAGACAACGCGCCTTCACGGATGACCCCGACAAACGGATTCGGCACCTGCTGCCGCAGATACGCGCCGTAGCAGGAGTCCCGCTGGCCAGCCACGAAGCCCGCCTGACCCTCCGGGATGACCTGGTTGTTCGTCAGGCTGCAGATGGTCGGATCCGCCGCGGCCCGGTCGATATACTCTCTCCCCAACTGATTGACGTTGACCGAGTTCGGTAGATGGTTCCCGTCCAGACCGCTGTAGGTGAGTTCCATCGACAGATTGTTTTGGAATTGGTGCTGCAGCGCGACGTTCCACTGGTGGGAGTACCCCGGGTATCCCTCTTCATCCCTATAGAACTGTCGAGCCGTGCCGCCCAGAAGCACCCGCTGGAAGCTCGGGTCGCGGCCGGGAAAATTTTCAACGCCCGTCGGGAATGGGTTGCTCATATCGGTCAAGAACGTACGGTTGTTGTCGACGCTGGTCACGATGGTATTCGTGCGCTGAATGACGGGCCCGTTGACGCCGTCCTGGAATCTCACGGTTGACGGGGTAATGAACGTGCCGGCGCCGCCGCGTACCACCGTAGTGTCGGTGATTTGATACGCAAAGCCAGCACGCGGGGCGACGCGGTTGAACACCTCTTTCCTGACGCCGCGCTCCGGCTGCTCGCCGCTGTTGACCAGTTCGAACGCGCCGCGATACGGCTGCCCCGTGACGGGATTCGTTTGCCCGGCCAGGACCGGATTGACCACCTCCGGGTTGAAGGTCACGATGCGATCGTCCTTCTCACTGAAGGTTCCCGGAATCTCCCACCGGGCGCCGAAATTCAACGTCAGCTTCGGATTCACCTGCCAGGAATCGTCGAAAAAGTACGCCTGATACTTGGTTTGGGCGTACGTCCACCCCGACGACTGGTATGTGCCGCCCGTCGGAATTCCGAGGAGGAACGATGCGAACGGATCACCGGTGGACCCCGGGGCCGTTCCGTCGAGCGCCGTCGGCGCATTGCTGAAGTCGAAGGTGCCTCCGGTCGCGTTGTTCTGGAAATAATCCTCCGTGGCCCACAAGATGTTGGCGCCGACCTTGAGCGTGTGACCGCCGGCACTCTTCGTCAGCGTCGGCGTCACCGCGTACGACCTGTTGTCGGCGTAAATCAGACCCGTGCTCAAGAAGCTGTTCGAACCGGCGGCGATCGTGGGGATCGTTTCCATGCCAGGAATGCCGCTGCGCTCTGAAATTTCGCCGTACGGCGTCCGCGGCAGCCCGAACCCTTGCACGAGGTTGATGCCGAGGTTCCCGGGTATTCGGTCGTAGGCCCAATGCAGGTAGCCGAAGCGCATGTCGAGAACCGTGCTCGAGTTGATGGTGTAAGTATTAGCGGCCATCACCTGCGTCGTGATGAAGTGCTCCGGAGCGCCAGTCCGCTGGCCGTTTCCGAAGAGGTCCTGCGGCAGGTTGTTGGACTCGAATCGTGTGTAACGTCCGATGAGCCGCTGTGTCTGGCTCAGGTTGTAGTCGCCGCGGACGCTGATTTGATCGTTGTCGCCGCCGATCGACGCATTTTTTTCCCAATTCTCGGTCCGCCACCGGCCAGGCACGGTCGGCTCGGCGTAGACGGGGAAGGCGAGATATTTTCGGGCGATGGGGCTGATCCGATTGTCTGGAATGATGTTGCCGGGGAACTGCAGTCGACTCGGCACCGTGCCGCAGTCGCCATTGTAACGGCCAGTCCCCGGATTGTTGATACCGCACTGCGTCCACGGGTCATAGATAGGCACCACGGCGCCAGTGGACAGGTTGCGGTAGTCGGAGAAATCTCCGGCTTTCATGGCCGCGGTCGGCACCGTGCGCCGGAACAGCACACCTTCGCGATTGCGGTACCCTTCGTAGCTGGAAAAGAAGAACAGCTTGTCTTTGAGCACCGGCCCGCCCAGCACGCCGCCGAAGTTGTTCTGCACGAACGGCGGCTTGTCGAGGCCGGCGCGCTTGCCGAAGAACGTATTCGAGTTCAGCGCCTTGTTGCGGTGATATTCGAACATGGTGCCGCGGAAGCTGTTGCTCCCGGACCGCGACACCATGTTGATCACGCCGCCGGTGAAGCGGCCGAACTCGGCGCTGCTGTTATTGGTCTGCACGCGAAACTCTTCGACCGCCTCGGGGCTCGGCGTCAGCGCCACGATGTTGCCGTACGACATGTCCTGCAGAGGGACGCCGTCATATAACGACGCGCTCTGGTTGGCGACTCCCCCGCCGATCTGGTAGTTGCCGGCGGCAAACACGTTTTTGCCGGTCAAGCTGCCGTCGCTGGAGCCCTGCGGAACGACCGTGGGGGCGACCGCGACCAGATTGAGCACGTTCCGTCCGTTGAGCGGCAGCTCCTGCACCGCGCGACTGCCGACAACCGTGCCGACCGACGCGTTTTCGGTCTGCAGAAGCGGCGCTTCGCCAGTGACCGATACGGTTTCCTGCAGACTGCCGAGCTGCAGCGTCGCCTCGATACGTGGCGTCGACTGGACGTTGACGACGATCTGGTCGCGCACGTAGCGCTGAAATCCGGAAAGCTCGACTTCCAACCTGTAGGTGCCGGGCACGAGGTTGAGGAAGCGGTACGTGCCGTCTGCCCCGGTCACGCCTTCACGACGATCGTTCGTCGCGGTGTTGGTGAGCACGACGGTTGCGCCGGGAATGACACCGCCCTGCGCGTCCTGAGTGACGCTGATGAGCGATCCGTAAAAGCTCTGCGCTGCGGCCGGCGCGGAGATCACTACGAGAATGACCGAAACCAAGGCAGTGAGACGCCATGCCGTCAACATCGAAACCTCCTAACGCTGAAGACTCGTGGCTTCGCGAATCGCGAGTTGCGAAACTAGATCCGACAATCGATAATCGATAACGGGAATAATCTGTCTGCCCCGAAGGGTTGTCAAGCGTTATGTACGCCGCCACCCAAGAACCACCAGCGCCGGCGCATCGACATGTCGCGGCTAGCAAGCAAAAAGGCCGGTCATCTGAAATTCAGATGCCGGCCTTTTGTATTTTCGATTTGGACGATCGACGTGGCCGATCGACGATGGACGATGCTAGAAGTTCTCCAACCGCGTCTCCGCGTCCCCGAACCGATCGAGCTTGATCCCCATCCGGTCCATGATCCCCAGATACAGGCTGCACATCTTGCGGTTCTCGTCGCCCGCGTTCAGGTAATCGAGCGAGCGGCCGGTTTCGAGCGTACCGCCCAGGCCTCCCGCCAGCACGACCGGCAGCCGCGCGCTGATGTGGTCTTTACCCGACCACAGGTTCGACAGGAACATCAGGCATGAATTGTCCAGCACCGTCCCGTCGCCCTCGGGCATCGCATCCAGCTTCGTCGCCAGATACGCGAGCTGGCTCAGGTGGAACCGCGAGATGCGCTCGTAGGCGTCCGACAGGTTGTCGTGCGACGCGGAGTGATGCCCGCCCTGAACGTCGAGGAACGGGTAATAGAGCGCTGAGAGATCGCGCGCGAGCAGCAGCGACGCGACGCGCGTTTTATCGGTCTGGAACGCGAGCGCGATCACGTCGCACATCAGCTGCGTGTGCTGGCGGAAATCTTCCGGCAGCCCGTTCGCTGGACGCTCCATCGACAGCGCGGGGCGATTCTTGAGCTTGGCGAGGTCTTCGGCTTTTTCCTGGTTCTTCCGCATGCCTTCGACGCGCTTCTCGACCTCGCGCACGCTCGTCATGTACTCATCGAGCTTGTGCTGATCGGTCGAGCTGATCTTCCGGCTCAGCGTCTCGGCGCTTTCCCTGACCCGATCCAGGATGCTGAGGTTGCGGAGGCTGCCGCGATTTTCGAACAGCGTGTCGAACGCCAGCGCGGGGTACACCTCGTTCGGCACCGGTGAGTCTGGACTCTGCCACGAAATGTGTGAGCTGTAGGCCATCGAGAAGTTCGTCTCGTGGTACCCGGTCATCGGCTGTTCGCAGGCGAGCACGATGCTCGGCTGCAGCGTGTCCTGGCCAATGCGGTTGGCGATCATCTGATCGACGGTGATGCCGGCGTGAATGACGGGGCCCCTCTGAATGGGCGCGCCCGAAAGAAGACTGCCGGTTTGCGCCGGGTGAATCCCCTGGCCCTGCGAGTTCTTGTTGAAGAGCCCGTTGATGACGTTGATCTTTTTCTTCAACGGCTCGAGCGGTGTCAAGCTCTTGGCGAGCTTCATGTTCTCGCCCGATCCCTCGGCGCCCCACTGTTGCCAGTTCACCCCGTTGCCCATGAAGAGCACGGCAAAGCGCTTCGGGAACGCCGCTCCCGACGGCGTCGCCGCGAACGCGGACAGAGACTCGAGCCACGGCAAGGCCATGGCGACTCCAGCTCCGCGAAGAATCGTACGACGGTCGATCCTGTTACTGGATGTGGGCGTTCGGTCGCGCATCTAGTTAACCGCCTTTCGCTCGGTGACCATCGGGGTTCGCTTCCTCAAAAACTGCGGGCTGGTGACGATCGTTTCCACTAAAGAGCTGATGCGAAACTCGTTGGCGGCGAGCTTCGCGTTCATACGCTGAATGAGCGGCTCGTCCGAGAGGATGAGAGACCGCCCGAGCGCGTACACAACCATTTTACGGCAAAGGTTGTCCACGAAGTCCTTTTCGCGATTCGCCTTTATATAAGTCTGCAGCCCGGCGAGGCCTGCACCATGGCTGCCTCCCGGGAACGTCGCCTGCGTATCGACGGCATGGCCCGCCAGGTCCTTCGTCCGTGCGTCGCCGATCGGTCCGTAGCCCTCGAACGTCAATCCAAAGGTATCGAACCGCGCATGACACGAGGAGCAGGCCGGATTATCGCGATGCTTGGCCAGCACGTCCCGCAGCGGCATATCCAGCTTCGCTTCGTCCTTCGGCAGTTCCGGCACGACGGGAGGGGGAGGCGGGATAATCTCGCCGAGCACTCGCCGCGCGACCCAATATCCCCGCTTCACGGGGCTCGTGCGCAACCCGGGCGAATTCTGCGTCAGGAACGCGGCCATCGGCAGCAGGCCCCCGCGCTGGTAGTCGCGCGCATTGTCCACCCGCACCCACTCGTCCGGTCCGCCCTTCGGCTCGGGCATCCCATAGTGCTTCGCCAGGACGGGATTCACGAAGGTGTAGGTGCCGTAGAGCATGTCGAGAATGGAGCGGTCGCTGCTGAGCACATCGCTGATGAACCGGATCGGCTCCTGAAACATCGCTTCGCGCAGCTCGTTGCTGAAATTCGGAAACCGCTCGCGATCGACGGCGTTGTTCTCTTCGAACCGCCGGAAGTCGAGCCAGTTGCCTCCGAACTCGGTCGCGAGTCCGCGCGCGCGCTCGTCTTTGATCATCCTGCGGACCTGCGCGAGAAGGACGCTCTCCTTGCGCAGATCGCCGGCGGCGGCGCGGGCCGAAAGCTCGGCATCGGGCATGCTCGACCAGAGGAAGTAGCTGAGCCGGCTGGCAAGAGCGACGTCTGAAAGCGGAGTGGTTTCGCCACCGGCAACGGCGGCGGCTGCTGATGATGAAGCGGACGCCGACGCCAGCGACATCTTCGTCCGCCCGCCCTGCGAGGCGTTCCCCAGATCGATGCGGTAACAGAAATACGGCGACATGAGCACGTTGACGATCAGGTCGCGCATCGCCTCTTCGTGGGTCAGATTGCTCTTCTCGCGAAGCGAGCGGTAGAACGCCGAGAGATCGTCGCGCTCGGCCTGCGACAGCGGCCTGCGATACGCGCGCGCCGCGAATGTCCAGAACGCGTCGAGCTGGCGCGGCTCGGCTTCGAGCCTCAACCGCTCGATGCCGCGAATCGTCGCGTTCACGCGATCGAAGTGATCGATGATCGCCTGGATCGCGACAGGATCATTGGTCGTGTTCTCGGCGGCTTTCGCGAGATAGGTTTTCTTGAAATCCAGGATCACCGCTTCGGCCGTCACTTCCTTATCCGATGGACGAAGGGTGCCCGACTCGCGTCCGTTCCCCTGGACTTCGCCGCTCTGGTTGAAGAAGAACTCGATGTAGGTGCGAGCGGTGTAGTCGGCGACGAACTCGAACTCGGTCCACAGCGCCTCGAGCTCCTTCTGTCCCTTTTCGTCCAGGAGCAGCTCGCTGAGCGGCGCATCATCGCGTGTGTAGCCCATCACGTTGTGGAAGCCCGCGCTCAGCAGCCGTCCTTTGTCTTCGGAGTCGTCTGGATAGAAGCGGCCGCGCTCGCGAACGTAGAACGTGTCGGGGAAAATCGAGCTGAACTTCGCGAATGCCGCCTCGTAACGTGCGCGCTCGCCGGCCGGAACGGCCAGGTCTGGGTTGGCCATTCGCGAGTCGTAGTCCGCGGCAATCGCGCGGAGCGCGTTCACATCTTCGCCGTTGGCGCCGGCCCCCACGAGTCCGCCCTTACCCTCGGGCCTGATGGGCTCGGCTGGCGGCGGCTCACCTTCGACCCGCAGCGCCGTGCGATCGAAATCGCGGCGGTGAGTGGCGTACGCCCGGTTCTTCCAGTTCATGAGCGGTTGAGTGGCCGGGTTCAATCCCTTCACCTTCGGGCTGGCGAATTTCAGGGACGTGTCCTTCCGCATTCTGATCACGAACGCTCGCATCCTGGCGAACCCGGCGCCAAGCTCGGATTGATCGACGATCGACGATCGACGATCGACGATGGACGAATCCGGCAACGCCCTCCACATTGCCTGCAGCTTTGCGAGCGGGCCCGCGTCTTCCTTTGTCTCGAGCGCCTGATAGATCGTCGTCAGATACCGAGCGCTGACTTTGTTCTGTGCGGCGATGTCGGCGAGGGTTGCGCGAGGTTTGCCGAACGCAGATCGATGCTTGTAGAGCCAGGCGGCCCGGAAATATTCGGCGTAGTCGGTCACCTGCCGAGCGTAGAAGTCGACGATCTGCTGGATGCAGTACTTCTCGCGGTCGGTTTCCACCAGCATCGGATGCGGCGCGAACTCGAACCCGTAAGGGTTGAGGAACATGTGATCGGCCACTTCGCGCGCAGCCTGCAGATATTTATTCAGGAGAGCGGGCGACATCGTCAACGACTCGCCGGAGTTGTCGAAACCCGACTGATTGGCGGGGTCGACCGGAAATTCGCGCGCGGGGCGAATGTCGACGCCGGTGAGATCGCGGATGCTGTAGTTGTATTCGGCGTTGCTGAGCCGGCGCGCGAGCACCGTGCCCGGATCGCCGTCATTTCTGCGGGCCTCACGCTTCCACGTGGCCTGGATCCAATCAATCACCTGCTGCCGCGCCTCGTCGGACGGCTGCTTCATCTGCTTCGGCGGCATCTCCTTGGCAGTGAGCCGCGCCAGAACGCGATTCCATCGCGAATAGTCCTCGACCACCGACTCGGGTGTCGCGTACTGCCGCAGATCGAGCTGTGCGGCCGGCTTTTCTCCCCCGTGGCAGGTGATGCAATACGTCGAAAGGAACGGCCTGACCGTTTCCGTGAATTCGTGGGCGGGATCGTTGTCGCCAGGGGGCGCCGCGTTCATCGGCACCGCGATGCATCCGAGCACGAGAAGCAGGGTGAGCAGGCTGCGAGATACCATCGTATTTAGTTCAACTTTAACGGTGAAGTGGGAAGGTAACAGTATAATCCGCTGCCGATGGATGCCAAAAGCTTCAATCAATTCGACGCTGGCAGTCCCGAACTGTTCGATATTGCCACTCACGCCCCCGGGCCCACGGGGTCGCTTCCTTTTACCGAGATAATGCTTCGGACCCGGCCGTCCGGTGACTTGTTCGGCTGGAGCCAGAACGCCGGCATGGGCTGGGTGCCGTCGGCCCTCGGCGGCAAAGAATTCCTGATTCTGTCGACGCATGGCGGCATCCGCGCGCCCGACGGGACGCCGATCGCCCTCGGGTATCACACGGGACATTGGGAAGTCGGCTTGTTGATGGAAGCCGCTGCCGGCGTGTTCAAGCAAGCGGGCGCGATTCCGTTCGCCGGGATGTGCACCGATCCGTGTGATGGCCGCTCGCAAGGCACGCCAGCGATGTTTGACAGCCTTCCATATCGCAACGACGCCGCCGGCGTGTTCGGCCGGCTGATCCGCTCGCTGCCGACTCGGCGCGGAGTGCTGGGCGTCGCCACGTGCGACAAAGGGCTGCCGGCGATGATGATGGCGCTGGCGGGCAGCCGCGATCTTGCCTGCGTATTGGTCCCAGGCGGAGTAACGCTGTTACCTGCCGTTGGTGAAGATGCTGCGCGCATTCAAACGATCGGCGTGCGGTTCGCGCACGGGGAGCTCACCCTGGATCAAGCCGCCGACTTGGGTTGTCGAACGTGCGCCACACCCGGCGGCGGCTGTCAGTTTCTGGGCACGGCCGCGACATCTCAGGTGATTGGCGAAGCGCTCGGAATGGCGTTGGGTCATTCGGCACTTGCACCGTCGGGACATCCGATCTGGCTCGACATGGCTCGCCGCTCGGCTCGCGCGTTGATGGCGGTGGAAGAGCGCGGCGTGGCGATGCGCGATATCGTCACCGACAGCGCCGTGCACAACGCGATGGTTACACATGCTGCCTTCGGTGGATCCACGAACTTCATCATGCATCTGCCCGCGATCGCACACGCGGCTGGCTTACGCCAGCCGTGCGCCGACGACTGGGCCAGGATCAATCGACTCGTTCCACGAATCGTGGATGCATTGCCAAACGGACCTCGGAATCATCCAACCATCCAGGTGTTTCTGGCCGGCGGCGTTCCCGAAGTGATGCTGCACCTGCGCCGCGCGGGACTGCTCGAAACGAAGGCGCTGACAGTAAGCGGAGTGACGCTTGGCGAACAGCTCGACGAATGGGAGTCTTCTGCGCGGCGGGCGCAGCTGCGCAAGTTGCTGAGCGAACGCGATGGGGTAAACCCGGACGACGTGATTCTTTCTCCCGATGTGGCGTCGAGCCGCGGCCTGACGTCGACCGTGTGTTTCCCGCACGGGAATGTCGCGCCCGATGGTTCGGTGATCAAGAGCACGTCGATCGATCCGACCGTTCTCGATGCCGACGGTGTCTACCGGATCAACGGGCGGGCGCGCGTCTTTCTCACAGAGCCATCGGCGGTCGCGGCGATCAAGAGCAAACAGATTGAGCCAGGCGACGTCATCGTGCTGATCTGCCGTGGCCCGATGGGCGCCGGCATGGAAGAAGTGGCTCAGGTGACTTCGGCCTTGCGATATCTGGAGTTCGGCAAGCACGTCGCGGTCCTCACCGACGCCCGTTTCAGCGGAGTATCGACGGGTGCCTGTATCGGACATGTTTCGCCGGAAGCTCTTGCCGGAGGACCCGTCGGGAAGCTGCGCGACGGCGATTTGATCGAGATTGTGATCGATCGGCGCAAGCTCGAGGGCACGGTGAACTTCGTCGGCGAGAACGGAGTTTCTGTGGGAGCCGAAGCGGGCTCGCGGATACTGGCAGCGCGTTCACCCCGGCCGGATCTCACGGCCGATGCCGGGCTGCCCGACGCCACGAGGCTCTGGGCAGCACTGCAGGATGCGAGCGGCGGAACGTGGAACGGAAGCGTTTTCGATGTCGATGCGATCCTCCGGGTGCTCGCCGCAGGCAAACGCGCACTGGCGGCCGGCTCGGATTAACGCGTCAGAGGAGTGTTGAATGGCGATGGTCGAGCAAGCGGTTATGCCTCCAGCGAAGGTTCACGCGGGCGGCTTGACGCCGCGCCAGGTGCGCGATCTTCCGGAGCCGCCTCGCGAGCTCTGGCGCATTGTCGGTCCCGGAATCGTCGCGGCCGGAATCGGCTTGTCGTCGGGTGAATTTATTCTCTGGCCATACATCGCGTCTCAAGTCGGCCTCGTGCTGTTATGGGGCGCCGTCGTTGGCGTTGTCACGCAGTTCTTCATCAACATGGAAGTCGAGCGCTACACGCTCGCAACCGCCGAGACGGCGCTGACCGGCTTCAACCGTTTCTGGAAACACTGGGGTCTCGTGTTCGCGATCATGGTTTATTTTGCCAACCTGTGGCCGGGTTGGGCGCTCAGCTCCGCGACGCTCGCCACCTATCTGTTTGGTGGCAGCGCGCCGGTGATCGGCATCATCGAATTGATCGTTATTGGCCTGGCGCTCACGCTGGCGCCCGTTATCTACATCGCTGTCGAGCGGCTCATCTTCGTGAAGGTCGGGGCGGTTGTCGTGCTGGCTGTCCTGGCCATTGTGTTTGCGGTGGAACCAGATTCGTGGCGGGCGTTGCCGGGAGGCCTGGCGCACTTCGGTCAGATTCCCGGAGGGCTGAGCATTGCGTTGCTCTTCGGCGCCGTCGCGTTCGCCGGTGCGGGCGGCGGCCAGAATCTCTGCCAGAGCAACTACATCCGGGACAAAGGGTTCGGCATGGGCAAGTATGTGCCGCGGCTCGTCAGCCCGATTACCGGAGCCGAAGTCGCGGCCCCGATCGTCGTCACCTACATCTTCGAGACCAACCCCGCGAACATGGCGCGGTGGCGCCGTTGGTGGAATTTTGCCAATGTCGAGCAGTTCATGAGCTTTGTCATCGTCACCGTCGTCACAATCTGCCTCACGTCGATGCTTGCGCACTCCACGCTCTTCGGCCAGCCCAACTTGCCAAACAGCGTTGCGTTCCTGCAGATCGAGGCTCAACACCTCGACGCCGCTGTTGGCCGATGGTTCGGCGTGCTCTTCCTGGCGGTCGGCGCGTTCTCGCTCTTTGGTTCGGCGATGGGCATCATCGACTACACCAGCCGCCTGGCTGCCGACATCATCAAGACGACGTATATGCCGACGTCGTCCACGTCCGAGAGCCGGTTATATGCGTGGCTGGTGTGGGGCATGGTTGCACTCGGTTGCAGTATTGTCGGTCTGCGGCTCGTGCAGCCTCTCGTGCTGCTCATCATCTCGGCCACGGTTGGCGGGACGATGATGTTCCTGTACTCGATCCTCCTCATTATGTTGAACAGGAAGTACCTGCCGGACCCGCTCAAAATAGGCTCGTATCGGCTGGTCGCACTTATGTGGGCGGTCCTGCTGTTCGGGACGCTGGCGTTGCTGACCATCCGCGAGCAGATCAGGCTAGTGATGTCATGAAAGCATTGTTGCTATCTGAATACAGCAAACTGTCGGTCACCGATATGGACACGCCGCCGATTGGCGATGACGATGTGCTGGTGCGGGTGCGCGCGTGCGGGATTTGCGGAAGCGACATTCACGGCTACGACGGATCGACCGGCCGGCGCATTCCGCCATTGGTGATGGGACATGAGGCGGCGGGCGAGATCGCGCAGGTGGGTGCTGCTGTCACGAATTTCCGGACCGGCGATCGCGTCACCTTCGATTCAACCGTGTCGTGCGGAAGTTGTGACTACTGCACACGCGGTCAGATCAATCTGTGCGACAACCGCATGGTGCTCGGCGTGTCGTGCGGCGAGTACCGGCGTCACGGCGCCTTCGCCGAGTACGTGTCGGTCCCCGCGCGAATTCTTTATCCGCTTCCTCCATCCCTTCCATTCGAGCATGCCGCGCTCATCGAAGCGGTGTCCGTGGCTGTTCACGCCGTGAACCGAAAAGTGCCCAAGTCTACCGACACGGTGCTCGTGGTGGGTTGCGGGATGATCGGTCTTCTGGTGATTCAGGTGCTGCGCGACAAGGGCTGCCGCAACATCGTGGCTGTCGATGTCGATGCAGGCCGTCGCGCGCTCGCCGAACGGCTCGGTGCCGCTCGAACGCTCGACGGGAACGATCCGGATGTCAAAGGCACCGGCGCCGATGTCGCGTTCGAAGTGGTTGGGCGCGCCGACACTCTGCTCACCGCCATCCGAAGCGTGCGCAAAGGCGGAACGGTGGTGCTGATCGGGAATCTCACTCCACGAGTGGAGCTGCCGCTGCAGGAGGTCGTGTCGCGGGAGCTGTCACTCCTCGGCTCGTGCGCGTCGAGCGGCGAATATCCCGCATGCATCGATCTGATGGCGCGCGGCGCGGTCGATGTGGCGCCTCTCATCAGTGCAACTGTGCCGCTCCAGGATGGACCCGCCTGGTTCGAGCGGCTCCATCGCGGTGGTGACGGGTTGATGAAGGTGATTCTGCAGCCGTGACCACTTCGTTTGATTTAACAGGCCGGGTCGCCCTGGTCACCGGCGCAAGCCGCGGCCTGGGCCAGACCTTTGCGCGTGCGCTCGCCAGGGCGGGCGCCGACGTGGCGATCACCAGCCGGACGCTCGACTCGCTGCGCTCGTTCCGGCAGGAAATCGAATCAATGGGACGGCGCGCTGTTCCCTTGGAGCTCGACGTGCGCGACGAGGCCAGCATCCGCGGCGCGGTGGATGGCGCGCATGCGGCCTTCGGACAGATCGACATTCTCGTCAACAACGCCGGCTGCAACGTACGCAAGAGAGCGACCGACGTTACCTGGGACGACTGGAATCTCGTGCTCGACACGAATCTGCGCGGGGCGTTTTTCGTGGCGCAGTCGGTAGCGAAGCACATGATCGCGCGGAGCAGCGGCCGTATCATCAACATCGGGTCGGTCACCTCGATGTTCGGGTTTGCGGGCCTCGGGCCTTACGGCGCGAGCCGCGGTGGCATTCGCCAGCTGACGATGAGCCTCGCTGATGATTGGGGACCCCACGGCATCACGGTGAATTGCCTGGCGCCCGGCTGGTTCAAGACAGAGCAGAACAAAATTCTGTACGAAGACAAAGAGTGGGTCGACTATCTCGTCGACAAGATTCCGTTGCGGCGCACAGGACGGCCAGAGGATCTCGAGGGCGCGGTCGTGTTTCTTGCATCCGACGCCAGCGCGTACATCACGGGGCAGACGCTGCTTGTGGATGGAGGAATCACGACCGGATCGACGCGGGCGCTGCCTCGCGCCCGCGCGTAGCGACTGCCGACTGTCGACTGTTAAGCCTTCGTCAGCGGGAACCTGCAAATAATCTGCGGCACCGTGCCCGGGCTCGGTGTCCGGCCGCCGCCAAGTCCCGCGTCGCAGTAGTACACGTGATTATTGTGGATGCACATGCCGTGCGGATCGGGATCGTTCGGCCCGAGCGTCCAGATTTCCAGCACCTTGCCCGAGTAATCGACCTTCCGGACGAGCCGGTCGGCCGCGGCCATAATCCAGATGGCGCCGTCGTAGATCTCGATACCGTGGGGCGTGCCTCCGCCGACCGAGATCATCCGCAGGATGCGGAGGTCGTCTTTCGGATCCATCTCCACTGCCAGCTGATGGCCCGGATCGACGACCCACAATTTGTCTGTCGTGCGCTCGTAAACCGTTCCGTGCGTGCCGCCCCACGGCGTGCGATACGCCTTCACCTGCTTGCCGGTCTTCATGTCGCACTTGACGACTTCGCCG
>Ga0068859_100004658_pt1 | contig 13971 bp, 8 predicted proteins | sample KBSSwiS22_FD_66585 | JGI IMG/M metagenome (GOLD analysis project Ga0068859, IMG submission 66585) | Switchgrass rhizosphere microbial communities from Kellogg Biological Station, Michigan, USA - KBS Switchgrass S2-2 | ecosystem: Host-associated > Plants > Roots > Rhizosphere > Soil ... | reverse complement strand
TTCAATGTTCAATTTTCAATAGAAATGCAGTTTATGTTATTTTTTTGCCGTTTTTTGTAAAAGAAGAAAAGAAGCTACAATCAAATACTCTTGTATTTTATTGCCCGCAGGGCCCTGTGGGAATATTGAGTGTTGAGTATTGAACATTGAGCATTTATTAAGCTCCTTAACTTAATGATGTCTTCTGACCAGTGAGAAAGACATATCATCAAATTATTTTAACAGATATACCTGTAACAAAAACACTCCTATCCCCACCACAAATGCTATCAATGCGACCCAGCTTATTTTTTTAAGGTACCACATAAAATCAATTTGTTCAATGCCCATAACGGCCACACCTGCTGCAGAACCAATAATGATAGCACTGCCACCACTACCTGTTGTAAAAGCTAAAAATTCCCAGAACGAATGATCTGTTGGATAAGCAGACAGATCGTACATGCCTTGTGATGCTGCCACTAACGGAACATTATCTACAACAGACGATAATAATCCTAAAATAGTACCGATGATATAATCGTTTTTAAATGTACTGCTTAAAGTTTGCGCCATTGTTTTCAATACGCCGGTTGATTGCAACGCAGCAACAGCTAACAATATACCCAGGAAAAACAAAATGCTCGGGGTATCAATTTTTTGCAATGCCCTTGCTACGGTAAACTTTTCTTTATAATCAACCGGTTTATCTTTATGAATTAGCGTGGTGATAATCCACATTAAACCAAGCGCCAGCAGCATACCCATAAATGGAGGCAAATGTGTTATTGATTTAAACAGCGGTACAAAAATTAAAAATCCCAGCCCTGTACAAAGAATGAGCTGCCCTTCTTTTTTTTCTGCAATGGTGGAGGGCGCAACGGGTAATGGTTGAAAAGTTTTTCCCCTGAATTTTTTTGAAACGATCCACACGGGAATGATGCAGGCCAGTAAGCAGGGAACCAGTAATGTAACAATAATATTTACAGGTGTTATCTGTCCGCCAATCCACAACATGGTAGTAGTTACATCACCCAATGGTGACCACGCTCCCCCCAAATTAGAAGCGATGATGATGATGCCTGCAAACCAGAGCCTGTCTTCTTTTTCTTGTAATAATTTTGCACATAGCGATACCATTACAATTGCTGTAGTTAAATTATCCAGTAAAGCAGAAAGAAAAAAAGTGATACCTGCAATGATAAACAATAAACGGCTTTTACTTTTTGTGCTGATCTTTTGGGTAATTATTTCAAATCCATTGTGGGAGTCAATCAGTTCAACAATGGTCATGGCACCTAAAAGAAAAAATAAAATGGAAGCGATCTCACCAAAACCATGCACCAGTTCTTCGCTTACTTTATGCACGTCATTACTTTGCAGGATATAAATGGTCCAGCAAAGTACGCCGGTTATTAATGCTGATGCTGCTTTATTTACCTTTAACGGATGTTCAAAAGCGATAGCAATATAACCTGCAATAAAAATGATAGAGATGAGAATAACAGCCATAACATTGTTTGAAAAGCAATGTAAAATAATTGAATTTACGCACATTGCATTTTTTTCAGGCCGCCTGACTCTTTGCAAAACTCTTGGAGGGTTTAACAGAGATCAAAAAATTTCAGTGTCTTTGAATAACCCTCCAAGAGTTTCTCCAGGAGTTTTTAGAGGTGTCTGACGGTTCCAACCATCTTGACACCTTAATAAAAAAGAAAGAGGGCACCGCCAGTACCCTCTTATTGTCCAAACCACAAAATGTGAAAAAAAACCGCATCCAATATATCCAACCTGTGCTAATGAGTTAACCGGTTAGGATTAGGATGTAATCTATAACAACAGTATTAAAACGGGATTAAAATAGAGTTAAATTATTTTAATGATAGGACAAAATATTGGGTAACTGCACCGTAAAAACCGTACCCGATTCGTAGTTTGACTCAACATGAATAGTGCTTTTATGCAGGGAAAGTATTCCCCTTGCCAGGGTAAGGCCAAGACCAAAACCGGGTTTTTGCTGTGCCTGGTCAGTACGAAAGAAAGGCTGAAAAATATTTTGAAGATCAGCTTCTCCAATAACTTCACCATGATCTGTTACTTTTACCATGATACTGTTAGTATCAAATGCAGCAAAGATCTCCGACTTATGATTCCCGGAATATTTGCAGCCATTTTCAACAATATTTTTAAATGCACTGTATAATAAATTGCTATTACCAAAAACAGTCAGTCGCTTTTCATCTTCCGGAAATATTTCAAAATTCAGCAACACTTTGTATTCCTTGTTTTGTTTCTGGATATCAGAAACCACTTTAAATAATACTTCGTCTAACCGCACTTCAGCTAATTCTATACTGCCGTGAGAACCTGCTTTGGCAATTTCTAAAAGTGTTTGTGTAAGCAACTGCAGTTCTTTCACATCATCATACACACTGGCTATAACTTCTTTGTATTCTTCTTCACTTCTGCCTTTTTGCATGGCTACTTCCAACTGGCTTGAAACTGAAGTTAATGGTGTTGATAATTCATGTGAAGCATTGGAAATAAACCTGCGCTGAATGGCAAAGGAATCCTGCAAACGGTTCAGCAGGCTGTTAAATGTTTCTGCAAGTTTTGACAATTCATCTTTATCATCACCTACTTTTATCCGCTGCGAAAGATTTTTAGAAGTAATAAGATTTACTTCTCCTGTAATTCTTTTAATGGGGGCTATAATTCTTTTTGCAAAAACAATTCCGGCAAAAAAAGATAAAATAACAGCCAGTAAAAGCGCCAGCACTAAAATTCTTTTTAATTCAAGCAGCGATTCCTGCCCGTCTTTATCTAATGCAGCTACTGCAACAATAAAATGATTGTTACTATCCACATGATTTATGGCAGCTGCTTTTTTATCTTTATAATCAAAAAAGAACACGCCATCTGTTTTAATGCTGTTCAGCGTATTTTGATCAAGCACCAGTGAATCTCCGGTACTGTCGGCATACATATAGGTATATTTATCATCGCCCCCTATTATGGAAATACTTTTTTCATAAAATAAACTTGTAGCAGATCCATCCAGTCTTCTCATTAAGGCAAAGCCTGCCTTTGTTGAATCTCCATAAATCTTTGCTGTGTACAAGGCTCTTTTCATCAACCTTGTGTTAAAGGCATCCTGCCTGTCTTTAAAGCTGAAAAAGTAAACTGCAATACTTACCAACGTAAGAATGAGCATTACCAGCAAAGAAAATAAAAGTGCGATTTGGTATCTGATACTCATGCAGGGTTATTTTTCCTTCATTATATAACCCATTCCAACTTGCGTATGGATAAGTTTTGGATCGAAGTCTTTATCTATTTTTTTTCTTAAGAAATTCACATACACGTCTATCACATTGGTACGGGTATCAAAATCAAGTGCCCAAACTTTTTCTGCAATATCAACTCTTGATACAAGCCTGTTCCTGTTACGCATAAAATATTCAAGTAACTGAAATTCTTTTGCAGTCAGGTTAATAAGTATGCCATCACGGGTAACTTCCTTACTGTCCACATTCAATTCAAGATCGGCAACTTTCAACACATTACCAGAGGGCAATTGCTGGTTCATGGTACGTTTTAATAATGCCCTTATACGAACGAGTAATTCTTTAAATTCAAAAGGCTTTACCAGGTAATCGTCTGCACCTGCATCAAATCCTTCTATTTTATCATCGGTGGTACTTAATGCGGTCAGCATCATAATAGGAATATGCTGGTTGCGGCTGCGGATTATTTTAGCCAGGTCGTAGCCATTTATACCGGGTAAATTAATATCAGTTATTACCAAATTAAAATTACTGGATTCAAAAAGCCTTAACCCTATATTGCCATCATAAGCCTTTTCTACGTGATACTCCAGTTCGCCTAACCCTTTGGAAAGGGTGTCGGCAATCTTCTTTTCATCCTCAATTAACAGGATCTTTATTTCTTCCATTGTATAAAGTTATTTTATTCCCCTCGTAAAAGGAGATTAAAATCACATTAAAAAGAAGATATGTTTATTTAACCCATTCAACCGGAGATACCTGCAGTTGCATTGCATTGGTACCCACCATGATCTGAAAATCTCCGGGTTCCCAATCATACTTTAATTCATTATTAAAAAACTTAAGGTCATTCACCGTAATGATAAATTTTACTTCCCTGCTTTCCCCTTTCTTTAAAAATATTTTTTGAAAGCCCTTCAATTCCTTTACCGGCCTTACCACCGAACCAACCATATCACGAATGTATAACTGTACCACTTCTTCACCATCATAATTACCGGTATTACTCACTACAACTGAAGCTTCCAGTTTATCAGCTGCATTTAGTTTTGTTTTACTGAGTTTCATTTTTCCATATTCAAACTTTGTATAACTGAGCCCGTAACCAAATGAAAATTTTGGGCTGTTCACTAAATCGGTGTAAGCAGAAACATAATTTACATCGCTGTCATTTTTTGCAGGCCGCCCGGTGTTGTAATGGTTGTAATAAATGGGAATTTGTCCTTCTGTACGTGGAAAACTTATAGGTAATTTTCCTGAAGGATTATAATCACCGAACAATACATCAGCTATGGCGTTACCCGCCTGTGTGCCCAGCCACCAAGTGTACACAATTGCAGGTACATTATCTGCCACCCAGTTAAAAACCAATGGTCGTCCTGCGCTTATTAAAACAACAACTGGTTTACCAGTAGCCATAATTGCTTTTATGAGATCTTCCTGTACACCAGGCAAATGCAGGCTGCTCCTGCTTTTTGCTTCTCCCGTCATATCAGGCGCTTCGCCAACACTGAGTATCACCACATCGGCTTGTTTGGCAATAGCAATGGCTTCATCAAATCCATCTTTGTTAGTATCATTAATATTGCAACCTTTTGCGTACAACATTTTTGATGCGTTACTTAATTTATTTTGAACGCCATTCCATAGCGTAACTATTCTTGCCGTATCATCGGGCCAACTATAACTCCAGAAGCCGAGGTTGTCTCTTACCGCTTTTACAAACGGGCCTATCAATGCAATATTTTTATTTTGTTTTGATAATGGCAGTAACTGGTTTTCATTCTTCAATAATACTATACTTTTTTTAGCCATCTCTCTTGAAGCATTGATATTATCGGTATTATCCCATTGTTGTTTTTCTCTTTTCGTATCACAAAATTTAAAAGGGTCATCAAACAAACCCATTTCAAATTTCTTTTTTAAAATTCTTTTTACAGCTTCGTCAATCACGGCCATTTTTACTTTACCTTCTTTTACCAATGTTGCTAAATTTTTAATGTAGCTCCTGCTTTCCATATCCATATCGCTGCCGGCATTGGCGGCAAGCATGGCAGCTGCATAATTATTTTTTGCATAGCCATGATTGATCATCTCTCCCACACTTCCCCAATCACTCACCACAAAACCTTTAAAGTTCCACTGGCCTTTTAAAATATCTCTTTGCAAATATTTATTGGCCGTTGCAGGAATACCATTCAGGTCATTAAAAGAATTCATGAATGTTGCAGCGCCTGCATCGGCTGCAGCTTTAAATGGTGGCAGGTAAGTTTCGTTTAATTGACGAAGACTCATATCAACGGAGTTATAATCCCTTCCACCAACAGCTGCACCATATGCTGCAAAATGTTTGGCACAGGCCATTACAGCATCAGTATTGCCCAATCCTTTTCCCTGGAAGCCATGCACTCTTGCTGCTGCTATCAAACTTCCCAGGTATGTATCTTCTCCTGCACCTTCCATTACTCTTCCCCATCTTGGGTCGCGGGCAATATCCACCATGGGTGCAAACGTCCAGTGTACACCTGCTGCCGATGCTTCTGTTGCTGCTATCCTGGCGCTTTTTTCTATTGCAGCAATATCCCAACTTGCAGCTTCGGCTATGGGTAAGGGAAAGGTGGTTCTGTAACCGTGAATTACATCCTGGCCAAACAGCAAAGGGATTTTTAATCTTGATTGCAGGGCAATTTCCTGCAGCGTTCTTGTATGATCAACACCGGTAACATTCAGCATAGAGCCTACTTTACCTTTACGAATCTGATCTTGCTTATCGCCATCTTTTGTAATAGGGCCGGTAGCTTCCCAATCGCCATTGTATTGATTCATCTGCCCGATCTTTTCATCCAGTGTCATTAGTTTTAAAACTGAATCTACTCTTTGATCAATCGTTTTCTTTTGTGCTGTACAAAAAACAACCTGTGCTGTTGCAACAAACAACAGGCACAGGTTGTTAACAATATTTCTTTTCATGATTTTTATTTAACCCAGTTTATGGCAGTCGTTTTTACATCACGTGAGTTGCCACCGATCATGATTTGGAATGCTCCCGGTTCCCAATCATATTTCAGGTCGGAATTATAAAATTTCAGGTCTTCAGTAGTGATATTGAAGGTAACCGTTTTTGTTTCGCCTGCTTTCAATTCAATTTTCTGAAAGCCTTTTAGCTCTTTCACCGGCCTGGTGATGCTACCCACTACATCACGAATGTATAACTGTACTGTTTCTTTGCCATTATATTTGCCACTATTGGTTACCGTTATATTTGCAGTCAGCGTTTGATTGCCTTTTAATGAATTGCTGCTCAGTTTTATATCGCTGTAAGTAAAATTGGTATAACTCAACCCATAACCAAACGGATACACAGGATCATTGCTCACATCCAAATAATTACTTCTGAATTTAGAGAACCATTTGCCATCCGCTAATGGACGGCCAGTATTTTTATGATTATAGTAAATGGGAACCTGTCCAACATTCTGCGGAAAAGTGGTACTCAATTTTCCTGAAGGATTTACATCTCCAAACAATACATCAGCAATAGCGTAACCAGCTTCGCTACCGCCAAACCAAACATTTAAAATGGCAGGTATATTTTCATTTTCCCATTTTAATGCCAGCGGCCTTCCGGTAAATAAAACCAATACTACTGGTTTGCCTGTTTTTAATAAAGCTTTCAGCAGATCTTTTTGCGCTTCAGGAATTTGAATATCGCTGCGGCTGCTGCTTTCTCCACTCATCTCTGCAGATTCACCTATTGCAGCCACTATCACATCAGATTGATTGGCGATGTTTACTGCTTCTTGTATAATATCAGCAGCAGGACGGCTATCCCATTTTAAATCTTTTCCAAACATACCTGCCCTGTCTTCAAATGCTTTATCATAATCAAGATTAGACCCTTTGGCATACAATATCTTTGCTTTATCTCCTATTGCATCTTTTAATCCCGCTAACACCGAAGTTGCTTTAGAAAAATTTGCTGCTACACTCCAGGTGCCGGGCATATTTTCTTTGTTATCTGCCAGCGGGCCAACCAATGCAATGGTGCCGCTTTTCTTTAATGGTAAAATATTGCCGGCATTTTTTAATAGCACAAAACTTTGTGCTGCAATTGCTCTTGCCTCTGCACGATTAGCAGCAGTAAATATTTCTGTCTTTGCTCTTTGTGCATCGCAATAACGATAAGGATCGTCAAACAATCCTAATTTATATTTTGCTTCTAAAATTCTTCTGCAAGCCTGGTCTATTTGTTGTTGTGTAACTTTTCCTTCGCTCAACGATTTTTTTAGGGTAGTTAAAAAACCTTCTCCCACCATGTCCATATCAATGCCTGCATTTAATGCTTTACCTGATACTGTTTGCAAATCGCCAATGCCATGCTCAATCATTTCGTTGATACCGGTATAATCAGTAACCACAAAACCTTTAAAGCCCCATTGCTTTCTCAGCACATCAGTCATTAAAAATTTATTAGCCGTTGCCGGAATGCCATCCACTTCATTGAATGATGCCATTACACTTCCAACACCAGCATCTACTGCGGCTTTGTAAGGCGGCAGGTATTCATTGAACATTCTTACACGACTCATGTCGGTGGTGTTATAATCTCTTCCTGCTTCTGCTGCGCCATACATGGCATAATGTTTTACGCAGCTTATAATGGTATTGTTTTTAGAGAGGTCATTGCCCTGGTAACCTTTTACCATTGCTTTTGCAATCTGTCCGCCAAGATAAGCATCTTCACCACTGCCTTCTGCAATACGCCCCCAGCGTGGATCACGGGCTATATCCACCATGGGAGAAAAGGTCCAGTTGATACCATCGGCACTTGCTTCCTGTGCAGCAATCTGTGCACTGCGTTCAATGGCTTTCATATCCCAGGTGCATGACAAACCTAACGGTATGGGGAACACGGTTTCGTAACCATGTATCACATCCATGCCAAAGATCATGGGTATTTTTAAACGGCTTTCTTCTACTGCCACTTTTTGTACGGCTCTTATTTTTTCTACTGTTTTTATATTGAACAGGCCGCCTACTTTTCCTTCTTTGATCTTTTTGCCGATATCAGAATTGGATGCCTGCCCGGTAACAATATCACCGGAGCCGGGCAAATTCAATTGGCCGATCTTTTCATCTAATGTCATTTTCTTCATCAGCGCATCAATGAAGGTTTTCATTTTTGCATCCGAAGCTGTTTGTGCCGAAACACTTAGTGCAATCACAAATAGTAAACCCGTCAATAAGCCTCTTAATTGTTTCATATAGATTCTGTTTTTTTATTTCACTAAATATGGTTCTATCAGTTTCTGCCAGATAGCATAACCTTTGGCATTCATGTGCAATTTGTCTTCGATAAAAATACCTTCGATGGGTTTGCCGTCCTTATCCAGCATACTGTTCCATACGCTGATGAAAGTGGTATGTTTTTGTTTCTTCAAATATTTTTTTATCAGATGATTACTTTCTATCATCTTGTCCTTCAAATGCCACCTTGATGGCGATGGCTTTAATGAAATAAATACGATGGAAACTTTTGGCATTTGTTGCCGGATGTCTGTGTATAATTTTTTGAATCTTTCAAAAACGATTGTAGCCGATACCGTGTCTGATGATACCACATCATTCTCCCCGCAATAGATCACTATTTGTTTAGGCTGATAAGGGAAGATGATGTCTTTTTCATAATGGATCACGTCAAGTAATATAGAGCCCCCAAAGCCACGGTTAATGATGGTGTGAGTGGGAAAATAATGCTGCACATCTTTCCATTTGGTAAAAGAGGAACTGCCTACAAACAGTATTGCATTTTTGGGAGGTGGTGCAATGGAATCCTGTTTTTTAAATGCTGCAATATCATTGGCAAATGGTTGCGCATTTAAAATGATAGTTACAAACAACAGCAATAAACTGCATAGTATTTTCTTTATCATAACTGAAGTATTACTCTGCTTTTATCGTATTGAATTTTTCCGACACCCCATTTTCATTTACCGCTTCAATCGTGTAATAATAAGTTTTTAAAGCATCCATCCCTTTAAACCAGTATTCATTAAAATCATGCACCATAATACAGCTGTACAATTTACCCGGTGCGGTGCCATAATAAATATTGTAGGCAAAAGCATTATCAACGGGACTCCATTTTATCCATGCACTGCGTTTATCCTTTTCCGTACGTAACACCATGAATTGTTTGACTGCAGCGGGCTTTGCTCCGTTGCCATTACCAAAGACTCGCAATCCACTGATAGCAAATTTTCCGGTGGGCATGTGGATGTTCTCTAATTTTATAAATCTTGTCTGTACAGGCGTTTGCAATTCCACATAATCATGCGGCACATCAGTTTTATTTACGCTTTTATCAATGAGTACATTCCATTTTTTCCCATCTGCAGAATAATACAATTTATATTGATGATAAGTATTGGTTTGCTTTCCTAAAAATTCAACATCCTGGTCAGCATAATTAATTTGCACCGCATTCACAGTGGATACATTACCCAGGTCAGTTTGAATCCATTCGCCTGCATTGCTGCTTGTGGCACTCCAGTATGTTTTTAAATCTTCGTCGTTAGCATTGTTGGCATAATGTGCTCCCAATGTTGAAGAGACTGCAATGGGCTTTTTATAATTCAGCAAATACCAATTGGCAAAGCCACTTCCATATTCATTTTTTGAAGCCGAAGGTAAATAATGCGGATAATCACCAAATGCAGTGTTGCACCACATTACATCATCTTTATCAAATCCTGCAGGCCAGATACCCACTCTTCTTTCAAAATTATTTTTAACCGATAACATGATGGTACTGATGTGCCAGTAATTATTATTGTTATCCGTAAAAGTGCTGCCATGCCCTGCTCCTCTTGCAAAGCCACCGAGTTTCATACTCAAAGGATCAGATTGATTATCGAAAAAACCCAATGGTGCTGCGCTTACGGCCACACCATCTGCATAGCCACTGAATTCTGTACCGGGTGCGCCATATTGCAAATAATATTTTCCATTATGTTTGGTCATCCACGAACCTTCAATAAAGGGATCGAGAAATGTATTGTCCATGTGCTCACCAAAACGCTGCCAGCCAAAACGCCAGTCCTGCAATTTGATCATTTCTTTTCTTGTACCAATCGGCTTAAAAGTTTTCCGGTTCAGTTCAATTCCATATAAAGGATATTGATTGCTGCTACCATTGTACATGTATAAACGGCCATCGTCATCAGTAAAGAATGCAGGGTCCCATCCTCCTATCTCAAAGGAATCTACCAGCGGTTTCCATTCGTTGGCTTTGGGATTGGTGCTCATCCATAAAGTAAACTTACTGGTATAGGTAGAACCAAATACAATCATGGTATCACCAATGATGCCCACAGCCGGCGCACACAATTCATCATACCCTTCATTCCATGGCCGAAGGAATTTTTTCGAAATAAAATTCCAGTTCAGCATATCCTTGCTCCACCAGTATCCCCATTGGTTGGTGCTGAATAAATAATACTCGTTCTTATAATTCACAATTACAGGATCTGCTGTAGCACGATGTTTGCCCCATTCTGTAAAATTGGGTATTGGCGTGTATCCGTAATCGATATTAACAGGGTTACAATAAGTTTTTTGCTGCGCCGATGCACTAAGGCATATTGCAATAAACAAACAGCAGGTTATAATTTTCTTACTCATCAGCATGAATTTATTTTTTTATCCAGGGACTTTCGAAACTCAGTTTCTGTAATCCCTTTTGTATTTCCGGGCAGCTCATAAATAATTTCCACAGTAATCCGCTGCGGTAATTTTCTATCATGGCTACAATCGGTCCTTCATCAATGGCAAGATATGAGGAGGCATACCAATTTTTAGTTTCATTAAATGCATCCGTAAAACCATATTCCCCCCATATCTTATCCCCCAGGTCGTAATAAAAATGTTTTAATGCTTTCATGGAAAACTCAGGTGAATAAGGAAATGCGGATAAAGCTGCAGTGGGTGTAATGGTGCCTTCATCATTGGTAGGCGAAAATGCATTGTATCCATTGTAAGTATCAGATGCGGTAAGGCCCCAGCAATTTTCGCCGTAGCCTTTAAATTTTTTTGGATTGTCAACGCAATAAGCGTGGTTAATTAAAGTATGATTCTGGTTCTGTTCCCAATAATCAGCATAGCGGTCTTTTAAACCATGCGGATCTAAACCTAAAAAAGAATATTGTGAAAAGAATAATGGGCCGCCATAGTCGAAACCTAACGGTAACTTGTAGCCGTAAAATGTTTTGCCATTTTTAAAGAAATTACTTTCTGCCCAACCACGATGATACACTGATGCTGGTACCGGGTAATTCTCCCCGCTTGCTGCAAGTACATACATGATCATACACTCGTTAAACCCACGCACTGGAAAATTCATAGCCCAGCCATTATTAGGACTCCAGTGCCAGTACAAAACATCTTGTCCCTCTTTTGTAAACCAGTTCCACTCCACTCCCGTCCACATCCATTGCAGGCGGTTGCGAAATTCTCTTTCCACTCTATTATCACCATTAAAATATTGTCTTGCACATAGTAACCCTTCAAAGAGATAGGACGTTTCTACCAAATCTGCACCATCATCCTTTCTGCTGAAGGGAATGGTTTTGCCTGTAGCGCCATCCATCCAGTGCGGAAATGCACCATGATAGGAATTAGCTTTCAATAAAAAATTCACCATCTTCAGCATAAACTTTGCAGCAGTATCACGACCGATCCATTTTCTCTCCACCGCAACAATGATGTTCATGATACCAAAACCGGTTCCACCAGTTGTTACAGTTTCATTGCCGTATCCAAAATTCTCATTGCTTCTTTCTCTTGCCATGCCACTAACAGGATGTGCAAAATCCCAAAAGTATCTGAAGGTTTGTTTTTGTACAAGGTCCAGCAACGCTGAATCAGAAAGATCTTTTGGCCTTGCTTTAGCATCAAACGCAGTTGATTTTACAATAGTCTTTTGTGCATGCAACTGCAGAGCTGTAAAACAAAGCAAAGCTATAAGCAACCGTTTTATCATTGTAACCTGGTGTTTTGTTTATAAATATGGTGCCGTAAAACCTAAAACATTTTTCATCCCATTTTTTATTTCCGGACAGCTTGTTAATAAATTCCACACCTGCTGGCTCCGGTAATTTTCCAGCATAATAATTATTGGCCCTTCGTCAATTGCCAGGTATGAATTGGCAAACCATATATCTTTTAATGAAAACGCATCTACAAAACCATATTCCTTAAATATCTTATCGCCTAATTTATAATAGAAAAATTTTAAAGCGTTCATACTTTCTGCTGGTGTATAGGGTAAAGACGAGAGCGCTGCTGTTGGTGAAATTACTCCAATATCATTATTAGGAGCATTGGCATTATAACCATTGGGTACATCGCTTGCAGTTAAGCCCCAGCACAAATTACTGTAGCCAAAAAATGAATTTGGATTGGCCTTGCAATATTCATAATTAATTTTTGTGTGATTAATTACCTGCGTTTGATAGTTTGCATAAGTATCGGTTAACACGTTGGGTGAGGTTCCCATAGGATTTATTCCCAGGAAAGAATAGTGCGCCAGGAACAACGGCCCCCCGTTTGCCGGGCCAAGCGGTAGCGTGTATCCGTAATAGGTAGCATTATTCACCATTGCTCCGCTTCTTGCAAAACCTTCTTTGTACACTACTTGCGGAATACCATATGTAGTAGATGATGCTGCCATGATGTATGTGATCAGGCATTCATTCCAGCCTTGTATCTTCACATTCATATCCCAGTTGTAATTGGGACTCCAGTGCCAGTACAGTACATTCTCATTGCTTTTTCTGAACCAGCTCCACTCTACTGCATTCCATAACGTATTGATATCAGCTCTTAATGTTGTTTCATCGGCAGCAGCGCCATTGAAGTATTGCCTTGCCGTTAATAAACCTGCCATTAAATAAGAAGTCTCTACAAGATCTGCACCATCATCTTTTGCGCTGAATGGTATCACCGCTCCCGTAGTTCCGTTTAACCAATGCGGAAAAGCACCATGAAATTTTTGTGCCGTATTTTTCAGGAAGCCAACGATCTTTTGCATTCTTACTACTCCTTCTGCTCTTGTAATAAAATTCCGGTTTATGGCAACAGGAATTGCCATGATGCCAAATCCAGAACCACCTGATGTTACTGTTTCCGGCGTTGCATTACTTCTTTCTCTTGCTAAACCACTTACAGGATGTCCATAATCCCAAAAATATTTGAAGGTCCTTTTTTGAATGGTATCGAGTAGTGCATTGTCACTGATCTGAGGAAATTTATCAGTTGAATCCAGTTGTGTGATGAATTGAAAATTAAGATCAGCATTTAATTTTCCTTTTTTTATCGATTGTAATATAGTAGATGCGGTAACACTGTACTTTGTTAAATTCTTTAAAGCAGCTGAAGATGTGATGACTAATGTGCTGTCATTATTTTCATACGAAAAATTTGAAGGAACAGTTACAGTGCCGTTTTCTATAAGTGAAACTGAAGCCGTTACAGTTGTTCTGTCCAATGCATTATTAAAAGATAATTTAATTGCAGGGGATGTTTTTATATTGTAAGTAATTGCAGCTGTTACTATAACCGCATTATCAATCCTTACAGCAGTATTATTTAACGGCAGTATTGTTGGTGTTGGATCTGGTGTAGTTGTGCCACCACCTTTGCTGCA
>Ga0068859_100004656_pt1 | contig 13973 bp, 12 predicted proteins | sample KBSSwiS22_FD_66585 | JGI IMG/M metagenome (GOLD analysis project Ga0068859, IMG submission 66585) | Switchgrass rhizosphere microbial communities from Kellogg Biological Station, Michigan, USA - KBS Switchgrass S2-2 | ecosystem: Host-associated > Plants > Roots > Rhizosphere > Soil ... | reverse complement strand
CACCGCTTCGTCCATAGTCGACGAATCCTGGACCGCAGAACTAACCGCGAGAACACAGCAAATGATCAGTGTAATGAAGACTGCAAGGCCGTAAACGAGAGGAAATCCATCGCGATCGTTCGGGTAGAGCGGTCTCAGATAACAGTCAGCGAGCAACAACTTTCTGCGCATCATCGGCGGTACGCTTATACGATGGGCCTGTGCGACAGACTATGGAAGCCGCGTCCTAACCGCCTTAGAATTGGCGTCATGATATGCCGCTGAGATAAACTCGACTATTACTTGAACACACTGCTGCGTACGGACTTGGCGTCGTTGATACCGTCAACAATGCTCGCCTTCGCAATTCACAGTCGATCGATTGTTAAGGAGATTTAACATCCCCGAAGAGCTCCGAGAATGGCTCCTGTGCTGGTGACTTCGTTACCCGGAGGTCAAAGGTCGGCAGGGCTCGATGCCATGACAGCATCTGTCGTCTCGCTTTGCGCGGCACTCAAGGCAGAAAATGCGAACTTCCCTCGCTGTTAAAGGGAAGTTCGCTTCCAAGGAGGATCTGCTATACGAAGAGCCTGCAACAGGCCGGGATTCCATCAAGCGGGTCGCCGTGACCAACAACCACCCGAACAGGACATCCACTACCCGTGCATTCGTAACCAAGGTTCCATGGATAATCTGGTGAGTCAATCCGGCAATTAGTTGTTAAGGGGATTTAACATGTGGTGATTTAACAACAGCCGGTCACGGGTCATATAAGATGCTTCTGAGCGTTGAGTACACGTACAACGCACAAGCCTCTTGCTCAACGTAAAACGGAGTCGTGTTAAAGCCTGAATGAGCACTGATCAGTTTCCACGTCTGGAGTCAAAAACGTCACGTCATCGCCGCAGGCATTGGACAACGATGGCAGCTCTTGCGTGCGCCACGCTCGTCGTCGTGCTCATCCTCCTGGCGATAATGCAATATCGATGGATAGCGGAGTTACGGGAACTGGAACGTCACCAATTGGAAATGTCGCTGAAAGCAACCGCGAACCATTTCGCTGACGACTTCGTGGGTGAACTGTTGCGTGTGGTAACAGCCTTTCAGATTGAGTACCGCTCTCCTTCCGAGTCGCTGACGCATCAACTCCGAGATGCCTACGAACAGTGGGCCGGCAGTGCGTCCTACCCAACTTTGATTCGCGACCTTTACGTCGTGCTTCCTGATGAGACAGGGCTTCGCGCCTACGAATTCGACGTGAAGTCCGGAAAGCTGACGGTCGCGGATTGGCTGGACTTTCTCGATCCCGTGAGAGAACTAAGTACGGCTGCGCATGCCTCGTCTTCCGACGCAAAACGGGCGACGTTTCCGGTTAGTCCGGTGTTTCTTGAAGCTGTGCCCGCACTGGCAGTGCCGTTTCTTGTGAGTGAGGCGCCTGCATTCCGTGGAAAGAAAAACGCTAAGCCGCAAACGGCGAAAGACATTGCCGGATGGAGCGTCGCCCGGCTTGATCGCGCATTGGTTGTCGATAAGATATTACCGGCGTTATTCGAGTCCCACTTCGCGGTAAGTAGTCCCCCGCCGTACCGTGTTGCAATCGCCTCGGCGGCAAAGCCCCGCCGCGTGATCTATCAATCAGAAGCAATGTCCGACGACGATCTTAATTCAGCGGATCTGGTAGCAGATCTAATCCCGGAAGTGGGTGGCCAGCTGAAGACAGCGGGTCCGCAGACGATTCGCATCCTGGCTCCCGAAAGCCCACAGTGGCGGTTATTCGTGAAACATCGTTCAGGCTCTCTGGACGCGGCCGTCGAGACCCTTCGTCGGCGCAATCTCGCAATTGGGGCAGGCATTCTCACTTTGCTCGCGGCCAGCGTTGTGCTCATTCTGATTTCTGCCAACCGCGCACGGACGCTTGGGCGCGTGCAGGTGGAATTTGCCGCGGCCATTTCGCACGAACTGAGGACCCCCTTGTCAGTCATCCAGGCTGCCGCTTACAACATTGAGGAGGGAGTAGTAGAGGATCGCAGAGAGATTCAACGCTATGCTCGGACTGTCCGGGATGCAGGACGGCGTCTTTCCAAGATGGTCGATCAGATATTACTTCTGGCTGAGATGCAATCGTGGCGGCGGCAAAGCGCCATGCCGTCAATCTGCGTGGGCGAGGTCATCGACAAAGCGATAGAAGGCATTGCTTTCAATGGACAACATCCCATTGAGAAGAGCCTCCAACCCGACCTTCCAATGGTCGCTGCCGACTCACTTCTTCTTCGTCATTGTGTGCAAAACCTGATCGTTAATGCTCTGAAGTATGGCGAAGTCAATGAAGAGAAACCGCTGAAGGTCTCGGCGGAAGCACATCTGGAAGAGGGTCAGGTCCTTATTACCGTTGCAGATCGCGGCCCAGGAATCAATCAATCGGATCTGCCGCACATCTTCAAGCCCTTCTACAGAGGAAAATATTCAGAACTCGACCCGGCAGGTAATGGTCTCGGGCTGGCAGTCGTGGAGCAGTTAATGGAAAGGCAACTCGGCAGCGTCACAGTGCAGACCGGACCATATTCGGGATGCAGGTTCATCCTTCACATCCCAATCGCACAATGAAAGAACGAATCCTAGTAGTGGAGGATGAACCAGGGCTGCGCCAGAGCCTTGTGGATTGTCTCAATGTTCGAAATTACGTTGCAGATTCAAGGAGAGACGGAAAAGCCGCGCTCGAAGCCGCTTCTGTCGGTGAATACGACCTTCTCATCCTGGATATCATGTTGCCGTCAATGAGTGGACTCGAAGTCTGCCGCAACCTCAGAGAGACGGGTATCGGCGTTCCAATACTCATGCTAACGGCGAGAGGAACGTTGCGAGATAAGGTGTCGGGACTTCGCGAAGGCGCGGACGACTACATGACGAAGCCGTTCGAGATGGAGGAACTCCTGGCGCGCGTCGCTGCCCTATTAAGGCGGGCTTCTGCCGGCGCAAAGGATCTTTACGAAGTCGAGGGCATCCAGGTTGATCTGAAGAACTCTCGCATTATCCGAAAGGGGCAGATGATTGACCTGTCTTACCGTGAAGCCCGTCTCCTCAGATATTTTCTGGAACATCGAGGCGCCGTAATACGCCGCGACCAATTACTTCGTGCCGTTTGGGGATACAACTTTACTCCCCTTTCTCGTACGGTTGACGTTCATGTTGCGTGGCTTCGCCAGAAGATGGAAGACGACCCCAGCCAGCCGCAATTGATCATAACGGTCCATGGTCAGGGCTATCGTTTCTCCTGATTAGCTTGGAAGGACGCCACCGCAAGCTAATCGGATAGAGTCGAAGGAAAAGGAGCCTAGCCGAGATTGCGGAACCTGTCCCAGAGACGCTCTGCCACCGCTCTGCGGAGAATCGCAGAAGGCGAGAGCACTCGCACCGTCGTGATCGCGTTCCTTGCCAACCTCGTCATCGCGATTGCGAAATTGATTGCAGGACTCGCTTCCCAATCCACAGGTATGCTTGCGGAATCCGCACATTCGGGTGCCGATGCCATCAACGAGGTTTTCCTGGCCATCGGTCTCTACCGTCACGGTATTCCCGCAGACGCGGCACATCCCGGCGGCCATGGACGCGAGCGCTTTTTATGGGCTTTTATGGCGGCGATTTCATCGTTTCTTATTGGCGGTTGCCTCTCTATCGCGCTGGCCATCGGAGAACTCCGGGAACGTCATGCGATAGCCGGCGGATTTGGGGCATGGATCGTTCTCGCCATCTCCTTCGTTGCCGATGGAGCATCCTGGTTGCAGAGCGTGCGGCAGGCAAAGGTCCAGGCCAAAGAATATGGAGTCAGCGTGTGGCGATACATCCGCATTTCCAGTGACCCCGTCGTGCGTGCGGTAGCCTTCGAAGATAGTGCTGCGCTCATCGGTCTCTTGCTGGCGGCGGCCGGCCTCCTATTCAGCAAAATATTCGGCACGAACGTACCGGACTCTCTTGCGTCGCTACTCATAGGGCTGCTGCTTGCAGTGACGGCATTCGCACTCGCCCGTCCACTTGCGGATTTCCTGGTGGGGCGATCGCTGCCTGCCGAGCTGTTCGAAAAGTTGAAGGCGATGATCATTGAGGATTCGGCAATCGAAGAACTTTTGACGCTTCGTGCAACATACTCGGGTCCCGAAGAGGTCATCGTCGTAGGGAAGGCTTGTCCATCGCAGAAATTAAGTGTTGAGCAATTCACTCAGGCGATGGATGACCTCGACCGCCGAATCCGTTCTGCGCTGCCAATCGTCGCGGATGTATTCATCGACGTGACAGCGAACGCTGCTGAAGCAGATTCTGGTGAACCACAATCCTGAATACGACATCAAAGGAGCAGTCACAATGTCAGGCAGATTCTCAAACAAAGTCGTTTTAGTTGCGGGTGGAACCGGCGGCCTCGGTCGAGCGGTAAGCCTGGCTTTTCTGCAGGAAGGCGCCAGCGTCGCGGTTACATTTCGGGCGCAGGAAGAGTTTAATGCCTTGAAAGAATCAGCAGGCAGGGAGGCGTCGCTGTTGACAGGCCATAGTGTTGACGTCACCGACGACGTTTCAGTCACGAAAATGGTTGAAACCATTCTTGCCGATCAACACCGAGTTGATGTGCTCGTAAACACGATCGGCGGGTATAAGGCGGGCATGAAGTTATGGGAGCAGGACTCGAAGGTTCTCGATCAGATGCTTTCCCTGAACCTCCGCTCGGGTTGGGCCCTGGCGCGTGCGGTAGTGCCGGCGATGTTGAATCAAGGCGAAGGGGCGATTGTTAATATTGCTGCCAAAGCGGCACTGGATGCGCCCGCCGGCGCAGCTGGCTATGCTGCTTCGAAAGCTGCAGCAGTTGCGATAATGAGCTCTCTGGCCGCTGACCTTAAAGGTACGGGTGTGCGTGTGAACTCCGTTCTCCCCAGTATCATCGATACAGAACCCAACAGAAAAGCTATGCCTAAGGCCGACTTCGCAAAATGGCCTAAGCCGGCCGATATCGCACGGGTGATCCTATTCCTCTGTAGTGAAGACGCTAAGGTTATCCGCGGGGCGTCCATCCCGGTTTACGGGGACAGCCTGTAACGGTTTTCAGCGTCCGTGGCGGCTATTCAAGGTGGCGCCGACACTGGTGGACCTATACCGAATAAGACCAGCTGCCAAAATACCTGTTCCGATAAGGCTGATTGAAATCGGCTCGGGGGCTTGGACCGGCGAAGCTGTCCAACTGCCGGTCGTATTAGGTTGGCATGTCGAAGGGCTGGTGTTATTGCAATAGACCCACCAATGGTCAGAAGGACCAAATTGCACGCTTAAATTGTTGCGAAGGTCCAGAAACGCAAACGGAGACAGACTTATCCTGGAATTTTCGTATTCCGCATCGGGGAGCGAGGTAAATACAACGTCTGTTGGGTCTCCGGAAAAATGTTGTCCGTTTACGGTGAAATCCATGAAGCTAAGACCGGCACCGCTCACAACGATACTTCCATTAATGGAGCTCGGGCAGCTAATAACCGAAGACTGAGTACAGTTCAGCAATACGTTATAGGTTCCGTCGCTGAGATCCAGCCAAGTCGCATGTGCAGATGCGGGGATTAACAGGACGAACATTAAATTCAGAAGTCGCCGTTTGGTTTTACTCAAATTTCCATTCCTCTAAATTTTGTCGATCGTTGGCGCTACCAGACCAGGACATTGTCACTGGGACGCTTGTCAGAAGTGCCGCAATGTCTTTGCAAAACAGCGAGCAATCGTACTCTTGCGCGCCCGAGTCGCGTTACTGAAAATGATTAAAAGTTGTTTACAGCGTGGTCCGAATTCGGAATGATCATCCACTTTCTTCGATTGTTTTAGCGCAGCAGAAGGCCATTGCCCTGGCAAAAGCAATCTTGCCGAAGTTGAAGTGAGAGCCATTTCGTTTAGTCCACGGCTGGTGACACTTCTTCGTCCAGTCTGGCTCCTTGCAAGACCTCCACTTGTCCGTACCTTGCATACAGCACCGGTATGACGATCATGTTCAGGAACGTCGATGTCACAATGCCGCCGAGGATGACGACAGCCATCGGTTGCTGAATTTCCTTTCCAGGCTGACCGACGCCGAGTGCCAGCGGAATCAATCCTACTCCCGTAACAAGAGCGGTCATCAGGATAGGACTCAAGCGCTCGAGCGAGCCCTGCACCACCGACTGGCGCAGCGACACGCCTTCCTCGGTAATGAGGTGCTGGTAATGGGTGATCAACATGATCCCGTTCCGTGTCGCTATTCCAAAGAGCGTGATGAAACCGATTAATGACGCAATGGACAATGTGCCGCCGGAGGCGAACACCATAAGGACCCCACCAATCAAGGCAAGCGGCAGGTTGGCCATTACCAGCAGGGCCAGCCGACCTGAGCCCAATGCCAGGTACAGCAGAAGAAAGATGCCCGCAATCGCCACGACCGACATGATCGCAATCTGTCTTGCAGCGGCTTCCTGCGCTTCGAATTGTCCTCCGTACTGGACAAAGTAGCCCTCGGGGAGAGCCACATCTCTCGCGATCTTTGTGCGGATCTCATCAATGATGGAGCCAAGGTCTCTGTTAGCGACATTGGCCTGAACAATGATTCGACGCTGCACGTTTTCGCGGTTGATCGTGTTTGGTCCCTGATCGACACGAATCTCCGCAACCTGGCTGAGAGGAACCTTTGCACCCGCCGGCGTGTCCACAAGTGTCGATGCAATGCTCTCCACAGACTGTCGCGCCGCGTCATCGAATCGAATGACAACGTCGTAGGTGCGCTGATCCTCGAGAATTTGAGAAACAGCTTCCCCGTTAAAGGCAACATCAACAGTCTCGGCGAGCTGATCGGCGCGCAAGCCCAAGGCTCCCGCCGAACGCCGATCCAGATTAAGTTGAACCTGCGGCACGCCGGTCTGAGGTTCGACCATCAGATCTACAACACCGGGCACCGTCTCCATCGTTTTTCGTATCTCTTCGGCCTTATTCCGAAGCGTAACCAAATCCGAACCAAACAGCTTGATCGCAATTTGAGCGCGTGTGCCGGACAGTAGGTGGTCGATCCGATGGGAGATGGGCTGACCAACTTCGGAAACTACTCCGGGAACCTGAGCGAGATTCTGCCGAACTTCCTCCATCACTGCGGTATGAGGCCGGCCGAGCGGTTTGGTAACAACCTCGATTTCGCTCATGTTTACTCCCGCCGCATGCTCATCGAGTTCTGCGCGCCCGGTCCGGCGGGTTGTTGAAACGACTTCCGGAGTGCGGTGAAGCACCTCCTCGACCGTACGGCCGATTCGATTCGACTCCTGCAGCGAGGTGCCCGGAGGCAAGGTTATATTGATGTTCAGCGCACCTTCATTGAACGGCGGAAGAAACTCCCGCCCCATGAGGGGAAAAACCATGAGGGCGACTATCAACAGCGCCAGCGAACTGCTGATCACCTGAAATGGATGCGCTAGCGACCAGTCCAGCGTCTTCGCGTAACGCGCCTTGAGCCAACTCACAAGCCAGGAATCCCTGTCCTGATGCAATATTCTGGAGCGTCCGAGAAGGTAATAGCAGAGAGCCGGAGTAACCGTAAGTGCCACGAGCAACGATGCCGCAATCGACGCTATATAGGCGAAGGCGAGCGGCGCAAACATCCGGCCTTCAAATCCACCGAGATTGAACAGCGGGAGGAAGACGAGAACAATGATCAACGTTGCGAAGACGATCGAGTTTCGAATTTCGCTGGATGCCCTGAAAATCACAATCTCGGGGCTCTGGGGGTACCCGGATTGAACGTTCTGCTTCAGTCGACGGAACACGTTCTCTACGTCGATGATCGCGTCATCCACAAGTTCGCCAATGGCGATCGCCAGGCCTCCCAGCGTCATAGTGTTAATTCCGATTCCGAAGTAGGTCATGGCGATAATCGCCGTGATCAGAGAGAGCGGAATCGCGGTCAGGCTGATGACGGTCGTTCGGAAATTCCACAGGAAGAGGAAGAGAACGACAGCTACAAGAACGCCCCCTTCCAACAAGGCTCTCTGAACGTTATCGACGGCCCTTTCAATAAATGTTGCCTGCTGAAAGGCTTTTGTTTCGATCGTGACATCCGCCGGAAGCGTTCCTCGAAGAGCCGCCAGCGCGGTTTCGATCTGTCGTGTCACCTCGATTGTGTTCGCGTTGGGTTGCTTCTGGACGGTCGCAACAACATCGGAGTGCATATTGAAACTTCCATCACCACGTTTCAACGCAGGGCCAAGCTGAACGGCGGCGACATTCCTGATATAAATGGGCGCCCCATTCCTGACGGTGATAACCGAGTCTGCCAGGTCTTCCAGAGAATTCACTCTGCCTCGCGCGCGGATCAGAAACTCGTCAGTTGGCCGCTCGAGAAATCCTCCGGAGGAATTGACGTTGGATCCTGCAACGGCATCCATAACTTGCCGAAGGGTGAGCCCGTAATCGCGAAGCTTCGCGGGATCAATCAGGACCTGAAACTGTTTGGTCTCTCCACCGATAATCATGACTTGTGCTACGCCCGGCACTCCGAGCAGGCGGGGGCGGACCACCCAGTCCGCTAGAGAGCGCAGGTCCATTGCGGAAGTCGTTTGGCTCGTCATGGAAATCAGCAGAATTTCGCCCATCGTTGAGGAGATAGGACCCAGCACCGGCGGACGAATTCCACTGGGCAGATGAACCTGCGCCAGCTTCTCCGTCACCAGTTGGCGTGCGCGATAGATATCGGTTCCGAGGTTGAACTCCACGAACACGATGGAAATACCGGCTGCCGAGTTCGACCTCACCCGGAATACTCCGGCCGTCCCATTCATTGACGCTTCGATCGGTAGGCTCACGAGCGACTCGACCTCTTCGGGCGCCATTCCATGTGACTCGGTAAGGATTGTGACCGTGGGAGCCGTCAGATCTGGAAACACATCTACAGGTGCACGGACCGCAACGATTCCTCCGTAGACCAACAGGACTGACGCGGCGATCAGCACAATCAAACGGTTTTTGATCGACCATTGAATAATTTTGTTCAACATCGGATTGCCTTAGACCTCGTGCGTGTGCGCACCGGCATTCGCTGGCCGCAATTCCTGAAGTTTGAGCTGATACGCGCCCTGCGTTACGACACGCTCACCCGGCTTCACACCTGAGAGAATCGCAACCTTCCCGCCATATTCCTCGCCGAGAACGACGTCCCGCCGCTCGAATTCCTCTCCCGACAGGAGCACATAGACGATCTTCTTACCTTCATTGTCGAGCACTGCCTCCTTGGGAACGAGAAGCACGGACACCGCGGTTCCTCCATCAAGGCGAAGGTTCGCCTGCATGCCGATGCTCAGCTCGTCAGACTGGTTCGGAACTTCAAACACCGCGGTCGCCGTACGACTCTGCTCATCAACCACCTTGCCGATATCGACAAGGCGTCCCTGGAATTCCTTTTCAGGAAAGGCGGCAGTCGTGAAAATCGCCCTACCCTGCTTTGCGAGTCTTCCAAGATCCTTCTCGAAGATGGGCGCTTCGACCCAAACCGTGTCCAGCGCGACAATCTCAAGAATGGCTTCACCGGGCGCCACCTGTTCGCCACCTGACTTATTCACTCGCACGATCGTGCCGGAGATCGGAGCGCGCACTTCGTGGTCGGCGCCGGAGGCAGAGGAGGCTGGAGTGGAGCTTTGCAGCGCTCGCAGCTGTGCACGCACTGCTTCCAGTTGCGCCGCTTTGGTGGTTCGATCGAGTTCATCTGCCTCGAGCGCCTTTGCCGAATAGGCTTTCTTTTCATAGAGGCGCTGCGAGCGGGCAAGGTCGTGCGTGGCTTCTTCAAGGCGGGCAGCTGCCTCAACCTCCGCCTGGACAAGGCGTCGTCGTTCCGCTTCCAGTCGCGTATTCTCGATATGGATTTGCGCATTCGCTGCCTGGATTTGCGCGAGTTCTGCAGCTGTCGGCGTTTGCTGAAGTCTCGCGATGAGCTGGCCTTGTGTAACGTGCTGACCGATGTGTGGGACGGTTCCGTTTTCAACAATCCCCCCTACCGGCGGTGCAACAACGGCGCGCTTCGATGGCACCGGCACAATTCGGCCTGTCGATTGGATTTGTGGCGCCTTCATTGCTTCCTCGGTCTTCGCCAGCTTTAGACGAATCAACCACTGTTGTTCCATGAGGAATGCAACGCGGCCGGTGCTCGCAGCGGGCGCGGCTGAGGCCTCCTCCGCATCGTCTGGCTTTCTCCAGAAAAACAATCCCGCTGCCACAAGACCGAGCAGTGCGAGGAGCATGAGGCTCCAGAGCAAATTATTGATCCCGGATTTCTTCACGGTTGAATCTCCCTTCCCACAGCAAGCTCCAGTGCAACCAGGCTTGTCTGATAATCGAAAAGTGTCTTGAAATACTCATGCCGCACGTCGGAGCGCGTTCGCTGTGCTTCCAGCACCGGAAGTAGTTCAGTTCCCCCTTCCTCATAGGCCGAAACGCTGATGTCTCGCGACTCGTCGGCCTGCTGCAACAGATCTGTCTGAAAAGTCTCCACCAGTTCGCGAGAGGCCTGAAGCCCTGCGTAAGCAGATTCCACTTCGGCCAGAGCGTGATTCCGCACCAGCTGCAACCTGGTCTCAGCAGTTTTAAGATCTGCTTCGGCGCGAGCGATCTCGCCCTGATTTTGATCTCGGATCTTCAGAGGTACGTTGACTCCGAACAGCAGCGTATTGTCGTTGCCCACACGCTTGTACCCCGCAAACGGGCTGATGTCCGGCTTTGCACGGCCGCGTTCAAGTGCGAGACGTTGCCTGGCCGAGTTCACTTCTGCATCGGCCAAGCGAATATCGGATCGCTCACTTAGCGCGGACTGACGTAGCGCGCTGATATCCAGACTCAACGCACGGAAATCGAGTTCGCCGCCCAGCTCTGGAGAGCCGGCAGCTGAAGCTGCCAGCCTTTCCATCAGCCGGATGGTTCCCTGCCGTAAACTCACCTCGGCCTGTTTGACGCTGGAATCGAATTTCACTCGTTCGAGTCGGACCTTGATGAGATCGACTTCCGGAATGGCCCCTTCCTGGAAACGGGCCTGGTTGAATTGAACAAGCTGCTCGAAGGTTTGCCGGCTTTCTTTCGCGACCTCGACGTTATAGCGTGCGAGTAACGCCTCGAGATAGAGCCGCTTGACGTCCGCGATTCCCCGACGCATGGAGTCTTCAAACTGCGCTTCGGCTGCAGTGACTACGGCCTCTGCGGCCTTTTGGCGCAATTCCCTCTTCCCACCGAGTTCAAAAGTTTCCGTGTAAACCGCTCCTACTTCGTACAGACGGCTGAATGGAGTGGGCCCGCTGATCGCGAGGTTCTCGGCCGTGAATGACAGGACGGGATTCGGACGTAATCGCGATGCGATCTGATCGGCCCTGGCGCGTTCCAGCCTGTAGCGTGCGGCCTGGAGGTCCAGATTGTTTTGGACGTAGGTATCCACGACGTTCTGTAGAGTGAGGCGCTGGGGTGGCTGCGCCGAGGCTGCCCTCGAGATCCAAAGAATGGCAATGCACGTCAGGAGAATGATTTGCTTCTTCATGCGTCATTCCACCTTGAAATCGCTCAACGGCAAGTGCTCGTCAAGTCTCGCGTTCTTGATGTGGAACTCGATGTCGTAATCTCCGGACTGCGGAATCGTCAGTTCAGCAACGTAGATGCCCGTCACCTTCCCGATTTTTGCGACAGTCTCCTGGACGGTTCCACTATCGCGCGGCCGCCGGACGGTCAACGACACCTGTGCCTGCTCGACCGGCGAGCCGTCGCTGAGATCGGTCAAGTGAATGCGAAACTGGCTCGGCTTTCCCGCGTGAAGCGGCTCGTATTCGAAAAAGTTCTCCACGCGTTCGGTGAACTCCGTTCGGGCGATAGGTTCCGGCCCGTTATGAGTTGGCGCCACAGGCGCCGAATCCTTCTGCGTGCAACCGAATGGGAATAAGAACAGCGTAAGGGCCACTGTCTTCAATAAGTTGTTCATTGCGTAGTTCTTCTAAACCTGAGTTTGATGAATGAACAGAGCGCAACACTCGCGCCCTGATCCCGAATAGGCGAGCTAGATGGCAGGAGGTGATCTGGGTATTGAGAAACGATGGGCCGGAGGGCTGTGCGCCCGCGGCTGTGACGACAGAATAACGCCGCGCGATTGCTCCAGAACCGGCTCCGCGATGTCTTCAGAAAGATCTATTGCAAGAACAAATGTGTCTGATGGCGTTTGCAGGATAAAGAAATCAACCCAGCGCGCCTGGTGGTGGTGATCTGGAGCTTCAATCTCATCGTCGGCGTGCGATTCGGCGACGTGATCATTCCAAAAGTGAGCGTGAACTAACGATGCGGAACTGTCGTGATCGTCGTGATCGTGGGAATGGTAAAAGGGCGCGGTGACCAAAGCGAGCAGCATCGCCACCACACCCATAAATGCATTAAACCGCTGCACACCGCAGATTCTTATGTACCTTGAACTCCAAGTCAACACTGGTGGCCAAATCTCACCGGGTCGAGTGCAAGACTTACTCGTCGCACTTGTCCTGGACACCAAACTTAAGCGTGCAGTCCGGGACCTGAGGATGACTTGGCCCTGCAGAAGCATCAAGAACCTTCAGAGTTCGGTATTTCTCGTTGCGGTGTTCGATGATCCATTCATAGAAGCCCGCGGTCATCAGCTTCAGCGTGACTTCCTCATCACTCTTGTTTTCCCAAAACCATCCATGGATGCCTGTGCTGGGAGCGATGAAGGTTCCATTGGACAGATCCTTACCCACTTTGTCGTCGAGTTCGTAGCTCTCGTAATAATCCGTGCCCCCTTTACCCTCGGGCTTCTTATCAGGTTCTCCATGGAACTCAGAGAGAAGCGGCTTGCTCGCTGTCCACGAATATACAAATCCGGCGCCTTTCATCATGTTGTACTTGATCTCCATCCCTTCATGCGGTTTCAGCTTTATCTGTCGGGAATCGACGTTATAAGGATGAGCCTGAGGGATGAACGTGCCTTTCACACTCGGCGCGTCTCCTGTGGGTGAGGGTTCGAGCACGGGAACAATAGTACCTTCCGCCTTTGCAGATGGCGTTTGCGAAGCCTTCGCAAGCTCGGTCAGCCCAAGTGCCTTTCCGGTTCCGAGGGGATCGATGCCGTACTCTGCAGGCAGCACCGCAACCAGCAAAATAACCGTCGCCGCAACAAGGGTAATGACAGTTGCCGCGACGATTTTTGCCATGGAGGGAGCCATCACCTGTGGCAAGTCTTTCTCTTCAATCATTGTGTCACCCAGTAACCCGTGAGTTGAAACCCCACGAGTAGGAAACCTCCCAGCATAAGGAAGGCATTAGTTAAGAATGCATGACGCAGAAATCCGGGCCGTGTACGCCAAATGCTCAAAACGATGAGTACCGCTGTTAGCGCGAGAATCTGGCCAACCTCCACCCCAACGTTGAAGCTCACGATATTCGCGACCAGTCCCTGCTTGGACAGCGCAAATTCCTGGAGTTTCGTGGCGAGCCCAAATCCGTGGAAAAGACCGAAGACGAGAACCGCAATTTTTGTATTCGGCTGAAAACCAAACATCCGACGGAAGCCACCCATATTGTCGAATGCTTTATAGACGACAGAGAATCCGATGATCGCATCAACAATATAGGAATTGGCGTGCACATGACCCAACACCCCAACCAGTAAGGTCACGCTATGACCGATCGTGAACAAGCTCACGTACTGAACAATGTCTTTTAGCCGATAGAGGAAAAAAATTACGCCGACAAGAAAAAGCAAGTGGTCGTATCCCGTAACCATATGCTTTGCGCCCAGGTAAAGAAATGGCCCTACAGCGGCGCCCTGATTGGACTCGACAAAAGTGGCGTCGCGCGCGGAGACGTTGTGAGCGTCCGCGATCGCCGGCCGTAAAAGCAGCAGTAGCGCCAGACTCACAGCGACTACTGCTAGTCTTTGATAGCTCAAACTCATCTGACTCCTCTTTTCCAGTTGAGGCATTTGAAGAACA
>Ga0068859_100004655_pt1 | contig 13974 bp, 13 predicted proteins | sample KBSSwiS22_FD_66585 | JGI IMG/M metagenome (GOLD analysis project Ga0068859, IMG submission 66585) | Switchgrass rhizosphere microbial communities from Kellogg Biological Station, Michigan, USA - KBS Switchgrass S2-2 | ecosystem: Host-associated > Plants > Roots > Rhizosphere > Soil ... | reverse complement strand
GGTGACGGGGCGCTTGAGTGACGCGGAAGCTAGGGACACGTTGGGTCCGAAGACGGGTGGACGGGCTGACGGGCTGACGGGCAGTCAACTCGGCCAACAAACCGAGACACCTCGCTCATGGCTTGGTCTGCGGCCCGTCGGCCCGTCGGCCCGTCTTCCCGTCCAGATGCTCGGCCCGCGCCACGACGCGTACCGGCGCATCGTGCGTCAGCGTGAGGTGTCCCTCGACCAGTACCAGGTCACCCACGTTGAGCGGGATCTGCCCCGTCGTGCTGTCGGGCAGCACCTCGGTCTCCAGTCCGTTGGTGCGGCCCGGCAGGATGTAGGTCCACTGCGCGCGGCCATCGCGCACCACGAATACGAGAGGCCGGTTGTCGCGCTCGATGATCGCGCGCGCGGGCACCACGATCCGTCCGGTAAGCCGCGTCGCTTCGAGCCGCACGTCCGCGTACATCCCGGGCCGGAGCACGCCGTTGCCCTGGACCCGGATCAGTGCGCGTCCCGCGCGAGTGGCGCTGTCGACCAGGGGCAGCACGGTGGCGATCCGCCCGTGCACCGGCCGGTCGGGCGCCGCCGCCGTCGTGATCAGCGCCTCGCCCCCGGTCCTGATGAGCGGGAGGTCGTGCTCCAGGACCGCGGCGTCGATGCGGAGATTTTCCAGGTCCACCAGCTTTCCGATTTCCTGTCCCGCATTCACCCGCTCTCCCGGTGACATGCGGAGGTCATCCAGGGTGCCGTCGAACGGCGCCGAGATGACCGCGCGCTCCCGCTCATACTTCGCGCGATCGAGCCGCGCGCGCGCCGCTTCGATGCCGGAACGGACTTCCGCATTGCGGAGCCGCTCACCGGTGACCGCCTTGCCCGAGACCAGCGAATCGGGCAGGGTGTTGTCGAGGAGAATGAGCTGCGCCTGACGCAGCGCGGCCTCGGCCTCCTCCACAGCGATGTTGAATGGCCGCGGGTCGAGCTTGATGATCGCCTGGCCCTTCTTCACCCGGTCGCCCGCGCGCGCCAGCACCTCGGTGACGATACCCGCCGTCTCCAGCTTGAGCGGGATCACCGATTCGGACCGGATCTGGCCCGTCGTGGAGACCGTGAGCACGAGATCGCCCTTGCGGACTTCCTCGCCCACCACGGGGAGTGACAGCGACGAAGGCGCGGCGACCGTGTCGGCCGCGGTCGAATCTGCCTCGGCCGAAGCCGAGCCCTTCTTACAGGCGCCGGCGGCCAGAAACGCGATCGTCGACAGGCCGTAGCCCATCGCCCGTAGCCCGTAGCCGGCCGCCCGTCGCCTGTCACCAGTAGTCATCACAGCTTTCTCCCCAGAATGGCCTCGATCTGCGACTTGGCGCGCAGGTACTCGAATCGCGCGTTCACCGCGGATTCCTCGGCCCGCGTGAGTCCGCCCTCGGCGGCATTCAGATCGGTGATGCCGATGGAGCCGAGGCGATACCGCTCCAGCGCCACGGCCACGTCGGCCTGCGCGGCCTGGACCGACAGGCGAGTCAGCTCGATTCGTTCGCGCGCCGCTTCGAGCGCCGCGAATTGTGTCGTGAGACTCGACGACACCTCGCGCCTGGCGTCTTCGGCCCGGGCGCGTTCGGTGTCGAGTGTGGTCTGCCGTTCCGATACCTGCTGTTCCCGCTGGAACCGGTTGAAGAGCGGCCAGGACAACCCCAGCGTGATGTTGCGGTTGTTGAAGAGGGCGTAGGAATTCGCGTTGTTGCCGGCGTAGGCGTAATTGCCGCTCAGCCGGAGCTGCGGCCAGTACGACGCCTTGGCCGACGTGAGCGATCCCTCGGCGCCGCGCACGGCGGCCTCGGTGCGCCGGACTGACGGCGCGTGGGCCATCGCCTCGGTCATGATGGCGGCGGTGTCGAGCGGGGGACCCGGTACCTGGAGGCTCGAGTCCTCGGCTGCGGCCACCCGTCCGTGAGAGCCGATGCGCCGCGCGAGCGAGGCCTCAAACCGGGCGAGCGAGGCTTCCTCGGAGGCCAGGTTGAGCCGCGCCTCGCCCAGCTGGACCAGGGCGCGCAGCGAATCGGCCACGTTGGCGGAACGGGTCTGCAGCTTGGCGACCGCGATGGCGAGCTGCTGCTGAGCCCGCGCCACGCTCCTCCGCCGCGCGTCCACCAGCTCCCGGCTCGCGAGCGCAGAAAAGAAATCGCCTGACGTTTCGAGGGCGGTGCGGGCGAGCGATTCATCGAGCGTGGCACCGGCGCCTTCTTCGCGCGCGTTCGCCGCCTTCACGTCCCCGCCGCGGCGGAAGCCGGTGAAGAGATCGACGTCGCTCGAGATCCCCATGCTCAGGCTCTGGCTCTTGGTGTTCCCGCTCACCAGCTGATTGGTGATGGGATCGAAGCGCTGGGGTCCTTCGCTGAACGAGCTGCCGCCGTTGCTCCCGACGCTGAGCGAGGGCAGGTACTGGCTCCTGGCTGCGCGCACCCCGGTGCCGGCGCTGCGCAGGTTGCCTTGTGCCTGGATGACATTGGGGTCGTGCGTCGCGGCGAGGGCGAGCGCCTCCTGCAGCGTCACCGCGCGGGTTGCCTGGGCGCCCGCCACCTGCGGCGCACCGAGCATCCCCACGAGCACCGGGCACAGCACGCCGAACACTCTCAACACCCCGAACTCAGGACCCACACTCACCTCCGGTAGCGTTCCACCCGCTCCACGCCGGACTCATCGGTTGCGATGAGATACAAGGTACCCCGGCCCAGCCCGAGCAGGCGGCGTCCCGGAGGCAGGACAGCGCGTCCGACGCGGTTGCCATTCTGATCGAAGAGATCGAACCGTACCGGCTCGCCGGCGTGTTGCGCCCGCTCCACCCACAGCACTCCCTCAGGCGACAACCGCGGTATCCGGCTCGCGAAAGGGGGCAGCGTCTCGGCGAAGGCGTCGTGATCGGCCATCTCCGCGATGGATGAATCGGTGAGATACTCCGGCGGCACCGGACTCGCCGCGGTCGGGGCATTGGGACCGCTGCCGCGGCCGCCCATGCTCGAGTTGACCGCGAACCGGCGCGCTTCCGCCATCTTGTCAGCGCGAGTGACCCGATCGCGGCGGAAGGGCACGGCCTTGCCCGTTCGAGTCGCGCCATTGCCGACCCATTCCACGTGATAATCTCCGGACCGGACGATGGCGAGGCTGCCATCCGGCGCCACCTGCCACGCATCCTCCGGCGCAAAAGTCACGAACGGGATGCTGGGACGCATCTTCGGTCCCGGCGGCAGCGCGCGGCTGCCCAGGACCCGGGCGACCGTTTCGAGCCGGTTGGTGCGCACGTCGAGTCGCGCGAGTGAGACCGAGTCGGTGCGCGGAGCGTTGGGACCCGCGGCCCACGCGGGCACTTCGAAGTAGACCCGACCGGCGCGGTCGGTGCCGCGGGGATAGATCGTGTAGGGAACACCTTCGCGCTTGGCCGAGAAGGAGCGGTGGATCTTGAGATCGGGGCCCACGATGAAGAGCCGCGCGTTGCCTTCATCGAACACCAGGCTCGAGTCACCGGGCCAGGCGTGGACGCTGCCGGGCATGCGGAACTCCTGCGGGCCGGCCCCGGTGCGGCCAATGAAGGTGACGGTGCCCGCGGAGAAATCGGCGACCAGGAGCTTCTCGTCCAGCCGGTCGGTGATGAGCGCGCGCCCGTCCGCGAGCTCGCGGAATCCGCGCACCTGGGTGAACTCGTGCGGCAGAATCTTCTCGGGCCGGTCGAAACGCTGTTCAGGCGGGTCCTGCGGAACCAGGCACAGGACCAGGGCCAGCGATAGCGCGCGCATGTGGATCCGCGGGGTTGTTTCCGGAATGGATGCGTCGGCCGCGCCATCCGTCGCAGCCGGGCGGCCTATTTTCGCGGCTCCGCCTTCACGTCGGGAAGGTGCTCCTCGTCGGAGAGGTGAACCAGCAGGCAATACTGGGCGAAATCGGCCTCGGAGTCGATGCCGAGCACACGCTTGATGTTGCGGCGGTGAAACCAGACCGTGTGCAGGCTGAGCTTGGTTTCTTCGGCCACCTGCTCCGAGCTCTTTCCCCTGCCGAAGAGCCGCACGATGGTCTGCTGTCGCTGGGTCAGCTGCGCGAAGCCGAGGCGCTGGCCGCTCCAGCTCTGCTTGTTGGAATGGGCGGGCACGCGGCGGGAGACGAAGGTCCGACCATCGGCCACCGTTGCGATCGCTTCCTCCAGCTCGCGGAGCGGCGCGTTCTTCGGCACGAAGCCGTGCGCGCCGTGGCGGATCACGTGATCGGCGAGCACGGGGTCGGCGTGCATCGTCACCACCAGGATGCGCACCTCCGAATTGAGGGCGCGGATCTCCGGAATCAGATCGACTCCGGTGCGCCCCGGCAGCGACAGGTCGAGCAGGATGATGGCGGGATTGTGGAGACGCACCGCGTCGAGCACTTCGCGCCCGTCGCGCACCAGGGCGACCACGTTGTAACGCTCGCCCAGCATGGCCTTGAGCCCCTGGCCCACCAGCTCGTGGTCCTCAACCAGAAGCAACTTGAGGCGCGTCATGGTCAGTGCTGGATGGGCACGGAGGCCCGAATCGTGGTACCGCGCCCGGGCTGGCTCGATATGCTGGCCGTCCCCCCGACCAGCGCCATGCGCTCGCGGATGCTGTGCAGGCCGATGCCGCTGCGCGCGGCGTGAGATTGAAAGCCTTTGCCGCGATCGCGCACCTCGAGCACGACCTGCCCGTCGGCGCGGCGGAGCGACAGCTCGGCGGTATCCACCCCGGCGTGACGGCGGATGTTGCGCAGCGATTCCTGCGCGATTCGGAACAGGGCCAGGTCGGCCTGCTTGTCGAGCCCGGTCGCTCCCTGGTGGACCTCGGGTGTGATTGTCAGCCCTTCTTCGCCGAAGGTTTCGATCAGGCGGTCCAGCGCGGGGCCGAGCCCGAAGGAAAGACTCGACGGGTGGAGTCCGTGGCTCAGCTTGCGGATGGTGTGGGTGACGTCGTCCAGCTCGCCTTGCACCGCGGAGAGTCGGGCCCTGGTTTCGTCGTCGACCGATGCGGTTTCGATGACTTCGAGATCATGCCCCAGGTGCGCGAGGTGCTGCACGACGTCGTCGTGCAGCTCGCGCCCTACGTGGGCGCGCTCAGCCTCCTGGGCGCGGAGCAGCTCCTGCGCGTATCTGCGGTGCAGCGCGATGGTCCTGCGCTGCGAGAGCACGAGGAACGCGGCCATGGCGCCCAGCGCCACGGCCACGGTCAGCGCGCCGGTGATGAAGAAGGTCCAGAGTCCGTCGTTACCGGGCACAGCATGCCTGTCGTGATCGCGATGAGAGCGAGCAGCTGCAAGCCCGCCCGGAAGTTTACCACAGCCATCGCCTGGCCGATCTGGGCCCGCGCCACAAAGATCCCGAGCAGTGGCTCGGCCGCCGCCGCAGTACCAATGAGCACGGCGAACCCGCCCACGATCCAGAACCAGTCGGTCCGAATGAACGGAAACGGATGGTCCACGAGCGCCAGGCGGAGCAGGGTCCAGACACAGCAGGCGAGGAGAAAGAGCGAGTGCAGGGGGAACGCGACGTTGCTGAACCGCCGCAGGTCTTCCGTGAAGAGAAGCGCAGCGATCCACATCGCCAGGTAGGCGAGGATCGCAAACCGCATCATTCGCCTCGCCACGGCGCTCGTCTGCCAGGCCGTCAGCGCGAGGAGGATGAACACGCTGCTGGTCGGCGTGGAGATGTAGCCGACCCACAGGTTGTTTATGCCGGCCCTCGCGAGCCCGAAGTTGAGAATGTCACCTGCGACATTGAGGAGACACGCGACTGCGGCCCAGCGGCGACCGGGCAGGTCCCAGCGCCGGACCTTGGTCAAAGCGAGTGACGGGGCCGCCTGAGACCACGCGGCGGCGTGCATAATCAGAGTCGGCCCCGGCACGATGCGTCAAGACTCTAGGAGTTGAGTCCGCCCAGTCCGCTGCAAACTGGCGGGCAGGGAAAACCGCGATCGAAGATGTCCCCATCGGCCAGCATGTCGTTGCCGTCGCCGTCTACTCCCACCGCGATGATCTGCCCTTTCCCGTCTCCGCTCCGTCCGTGATAGAGCCTGATCCCGCGAACCTTGGGGTTCTTGAGCAGTGTCTCAAAGACGTCGCGGGGAAACATGTGTGCGTGCTCGGCGCCTTTGTCAGCGCTTTCGCGATGCCGTTTGGTGAGAGCGGCGGCCTCGGCAAGCGGGATACGGTGATCCTGGTTCGGTGGAAACGGCATGGGAATCCTCCTCTAAAGTCAACGATTTCAATGTTAGACCGCCACGGACGGATCCCATGTATATGGATGAAGCTGTCCGGCTACAACTACCACTACTCGTAGGGGTCCCCCTACGAACAATCGTAGGGTACGAAATTCAGGCACTACATTCTAACTAGCCAATGTCTTTGTCTGGTAACAACTTGCCGCACTGCACCTGGCTACGATCAATCGTAGTAGACCCCCTCAACCGAATCGCAGCTTGTGAGCTCTTGCGTAAAATCCAACCCTTAGTGCATGCGTGAAACTGCCGTTGATGCTGAAACCATTGAGGCTGTGTGGAAGAAGGCCCGTGAGATTCCTGGACTTCCGGGCACCATCTGGCGGCGCGACCGGTTCGGCATGACCATCCGCCGCTTCGACTACGCGCGCACCGATTCCGACTTCGGCTGGGTCGTCGACCGACTGCTGATCGGTGTCGAGGAGGGCGAACCGCACGCGCGCCTGCAGCCCCTGCAGTGGAGAAACGCCGCCGCGGACGTTTCGCGAGTTTAGGGCCTCCCTTCTCATTGGACGTGGCGAGTTGCCACATGTCGCGGGCGTTCCCTTTCGGAACGCCCGCTGTCGTGCAAGCAAATCCCACTCAAGACTCTCCGGGAACAGACCTTGCCCGGTGAGCCCGCATGTCGCGACTGCATTACTACGCTGCGATGATCTTCCTCGTCGCCTCGCTCTTTTCCCTGGTAGGACCGGGGATGGCGCGGTCCGTCCCGGAGTTCGCCGTCAACTCGAATCCCCGGCCGGTGGTGCAACCCCCAGCCGATGGAGCTGTCGGCTGGTTCCAACGGATGAAGCCGTACTGCAACACGGTGGAAGTCGAGATCGCGCTCCGGAACAACCCTGCTCCAGATGGAATCGACGGGGTCGCCTACTCGGCGGCCTGCCTGGCCCTCGCCGGCCGGATCGACGACGCGCGCTCGGCGATCGCGGCACTCCCCGAAGAGGATCGGGCCGAGGCCGCCGGCGTGGTCTTCGATGTCGCCCATCCGATCGCCGACGCTGGTGACGACCGCTCCGCCGGGCCGATCATGGGACTCGTGGTCGAGTTCTGGCCCAACCACTACATGGCACTCTATCACGCGGGCATGGCCAGCTATGGGTTGGGCTACAGCGAGCTCGCGAAGAAATATCTGGAGAGTTTTCTCCAACTTTATCAGCAGGAGGACGGCTGGCGCTCCAACGCCCAGCAGGTGCTGCGGAGGCTCAAGTGAGCCGCGCGATGGCGGCCACCGCCTGCCTGGTCTGCGGCCGGCCCGAGCCGCTCGGCATGACGGTATGCCCCGCCTGCGGCGGAGCCCGGGAAGAAGTCGCGGACCAGCTCATCTTCGTGCTGCCTTCGCGGACGCGATCGAAACGGGAACTGGTGCGCGAGCGGCTCGCCGCGCTCACCGGTCGGCCCTCACGGAGTGAGGCGGTCGAATCCGCCTCGCTGGGACTTCGCGCGCTGGCGCGGGTGCCCGCCGCGAGCGCCCCAGAAATCGTCGCCCGGCTCGAGGATGACGGCATCATGGTGACGGCCACCCGGGCCGACCGCGCCTGGGCCGCAGTTCCCATCTCATTCACGTTCCTCCTCGCCGCGGGCGCAGCGGCAGGGCTCCTTGCTGGACTGCAGGGCGTGCTGCCGTTGCTCGCACTCACGCCGCTCTTCGTGCTGCTGGTCGGGTGGTCGGCGATGCGCGGTATCGCGAAGCCGGTGTATTCCGACGCCACCGATCGCGAGGTGCCGCCGGCGCTGGTGCGGGCGCTTGCCGAGCTGCCTCCAGGACAGGCCCGGGAGATCACGGCCGAGCTGAGCCAGGCGGCGCGTGAAGTCCTGTCGCCGGACTCGAGACACGAGTTGTCTCCGGGGCTGCTCCGGACCATTTCGGAAGTGCTGCCGGTCGCGGCCGCGGCCGCGCTGGACCTGGCTGCGCTGGATCAGAGCATTGCGGACTTCGAATCGCGCTCGCGCGGAGAAGACACCGTTCCGGAGACGTTCTCCCGAGGCCTCAAAGAACTGCACGAGGCTCGCACCAGGTTGTCGCTCTACCTCCTCGAGGTGACGGGCCTGGTCGGCCGCCTCCAGGGGATGTCGTCGGACGGACTCTCCTCGGCCAGCACCCGCCTGCGCGAGCTGATTGTCGACCTCAAGGCAACGGGCGAGGTCGGCTAGTCATTGGTCGGTTGGTCGGTTGACCCGACGACCCGACGACCCGACTACCCGACTACCCGACTACCCGACTCTTGTGCGACCTTCTCCCGCTCCAGGGCATCTTCTCGTTGTCCCCAGAGTCAAGGTATTCATGCGCGCGGTGCTTGCAGCCATTCTCATCCTGGGAATTCCTGGCGTTGTCGCGGCCCAGCAGCCTCCCGAAACCCGCCTCACCAAGCCCGATGCGCGGTTCCCCAAGGAGTTGAGCAGTGTCTCCGGCCTGCTCGAGCTCCCCGACGGCCGGGTCCTGGTCTCGGACGGGATCGACGAGACGTTGCTCCGGATCGATCTCCGCACCATGAAGGCCGACACCATCAGTCGGGCCGGTGCGGGACCCGGGGAGTACAAAGGTCCCGACCTGCTGTATGGTCTCCCCGCCGGTGGAGTGCTTCTGGTGGACCTCGGCAATGCGCGGCTTTCCTTCTTCGATGCCGCACTCAAGTACAAGGAATCGGCCCCGATCGCGCGCGGTGAACCCGCCACCGGCCTCACCATGGTGCTGCCCGATGGCGTCGACTCGCAGGGCCGGATCTACTTCCGTTCAATGATGCGAAACCCGAACGGCTCCCGGGGCGACTCGGGCGCCGTGCTTCGGTGGGAACGGTCGAGCGAGAAGTTCGACACGGTGGGGAAGGTGAAGCTGGGCGAGGTGAAGGTGAAGAGCTCCGGCGGTCCCAACAATCGCTCGATGAGCATGCAGGGCGTCCCGTATTCGCCCGAGGATGTCTGGGCAGTTGCACCCGATGGACGGCTCGCCATCGTGCGTGCCGCGGACTATCACCTCGAGTGGCTCGCGCCGGGTGGGCCGGTTGTCCGCGGTCCCACCGTAGCAGCCCGGCCGGTCGCGGTGCGGGACCCGGAGAAGCGGGAGTACGCCGCCGACCTTCGAAACGGCATCTCGATGCAGGTGACCAGCGAGAACGGGAAGATGAGCATGCGGATGGGCCGCGGTGGAACCGGGGGGCGCGACGCGGAAGACCGGATTCCCGATCTCGAGTGGCCTGCGGCGAAGCCGCTCTTCCGTGCGGTCCGCATCGCACCGGACGGCAGCGCCTGGGTGGAGCGTTCGGTCGCCGCCAATGCTCCGCGCGAATACGACGTGTTCGGCGCCGATGCGAAGCTGAAAGGACGCGTGATCCTTCCGGCCGGCCGGCGGCTGGTAGGATTCGGAAAAGGTGCGGTCTACCTTCGGGAGGTTACTGAGGAGGAGCTGAGCTACCTGGAGCGATATCGGCTGCAGTAACAGCAAGGGCAGATTGCCCATTGCCCATTTCAGAAGGAAGAAGGAATTGAAATACTGAGGGGAGCCAAACGGCTCCCCTTTTCCTTCTGAAATGGGCAATGGGCAATCTGCCTTATCTGTTTCTCGCCAGCTCCGCCTCTGCCGCAAGAAACCCGAAGCTCGCCCATGGCCCCGTCTCGATGATTCGCCTCCAGATCTTGAGCGCCTCTTCCTTCCGTCCGCTGTACCAGTGCCAGTTGCCGAGACCGTAACTCACGGTCGCATCCTGCAGGCCATCGCCGGACACCGCGAAGGAATCGCTCGGAAGCTGGCCCTGATAGAGCAGCAGCAGGCGATGGTACGCCTGGTTTTCGATGACGTTCATGTCGCGGCGAATCGGGAAGAGCACCTCGGCGGCCTCGTCGGTTCGACCCATGCGGCGGAGCGTCATGTAGAGCCAGTGACGGGTGGCGACCTGCATGTCGTCGTTTTTCGAGACCTTGAGGCACTCGCGGTACGCCGTCACTGCGCGGCGGAAATCTCCCTTGAGATAGTAGGCGAGGCCGAGGTGATACCAGATGTTGGACTGCAGCGTGCTGGTCGGGATGTTCTTCGCATTGGGCTGGCCGTCGGGTTCGACTTGATCCGGCTTGCCGCGGGTGAGCTGCGCCGCGTAGAGAAAGTCGCCGATGGCGCGATCGATCTGCCGCGTGGTCAGATAGCGGTGGCCGCGATGGCGATAGAGCCGGGCGTCGCCGCGATACTTGGCGAGTCCGCTCGAGAAGATGCCGATCGCCTCGGTGAAGCGGCCCAGGTAGGCGGTGCGCCGTCCCACCCAGATCAGTGCGTCCGCGCCCGGCCGTCGCCCGTACTCCTCCTCGGCCTCGCGCAGCTGGGCCGCCAGCCGAGCCTCAGTCTCGGCCGGAAGGACCGGCCGCCGCAGCGAATCTCCCAGCAGCGAGACTGCCTCCACCGGCGCCTGTGCAAAGAGCAAAGAGCAAAGAGCAAAGGGCAAAGCGCAAAGCGCAAAGAGCAAAGCGCAAAGAGCAGAGCGTAAGGCCCTCGACAACAGCACTTGGGATTCCGGAATCATCAGTGTTTTCCTTTGCCCTTTGCTCTTTGCTCTTTGCGCTTTGCTCTTTGCTCTTTGCTACTTCCGTCGCAGATGAGCGAGCTCGGCTTCCGCTGCGAGTACCGGAAGCGAGGACCAGTCGCGATAGGTCCGAATGTGCTCGAAGAGCAGCTCCGCTTCGTCGGTTCGTCCCAGGAGCAGGAGCGCAAAACCGAGACCATATGCCGTCAGGGCGTCACGCTCTACCTGGAACGGCTTGCGCAGATCGAGATGGAGAGAGTCGGATGAGGCTCCGTTCCGAAACGCCTGCAGCAACGAGAGCTCTGCCTCCCGGGCCCCGACGGCGGCCGAGTCGGTGAGCCGCTCCAGGATGATCCGCGACTCCTCGATCGCTCCCAGCCTGCGCGAGGAAAAGAAGAGCCAGAGCCCCGCCGCAACCACATCGTCACCGTTGCCTGCCGCCTTCGCCGCTTCGATCAGCGTGATTCGCGCCCTGGTATAGTCGCCCTTCAGATAATAGGTGAGTCCGAGCAGCCGGTAGACGTTGAACTGGAGGGTGGAGCCGAGCAGGCTCCCGTCCTCCACCGGGAGGAACTCCACCTGGGTGGGTTTCCCAACCAGCCGGCCCGCCGAGGACTGGAAATCGTGCTGCGCCAGCTCGAACTCGCGCAGCTGCATCAGGATCTCTCCCCGGTAGCGCGGAATGCGGGGATCGGTCGGGTTGAGCTCGTCCGCTTTCGTATATAACTCGACCGATTCACGGAGGCGCCCCAGGTCGGCGGTCCGCCGAGCAACCACCAGCGCGGCGTTTACGTCCAAGGGAGAAGAAGTGGCCCGATTGCGGGCCTTGTTCAGCTGTTCCACCAAGGCCGGCCCCTCTTCGGGGTTGATCGGGAGGGACCAGAGAGTATCGCCGAGCAGCGAGAGGGCCTGCGCGCTGATCGGAAGCACGATGCTGCGCTGGCTGAAGGGTCGGGCGCAGGCGGTGGCGACCAGCCCGACGAGGCCGAGGCGGGAAAGCAGGCCGGGCATCGTGAGAAGTCTGGTCTGAACGCGGGGAAACCGCCACCGTTTGCCCCCCGTACGGCCCCTTGGCGGGACTATTAACACACTGATACGCTTGTCGACCTGCTCCCTCGAGCCAAACGCGTCCTGTCCGGTTTGTGGCCAGCGGCTGGTGCCGGACGCCGGTCGACCTGATCCCGGACGGACAAGCGATCCCGTTCGCGTTAACTTTGCTGCCCCACTTTGACGCCCCATAAGCGGAGTACGATACCGATGTGGAGTTCACTGGTTCTCCTCGGAACCGTCGCAGCCGTCCCAACCGTCGCTGCGAGGACGGTCGAGACGATTGGGACGGTCGATACCGTCAAGAAGGTCCTTCCGCTCGCTGCCACCCGCTCCGCCAAGTTCACGACCACCAAGGGCACCTGGTTGAGCGTGGACGTGAGCCCCGACGGGCAGAAGATCATCTTCGATCTGCTGGGCGATCTCTATACCCTGCCGATTGCCGGCGGCAAGGCGACCCGCATCACCAGCGGAATCGCCTACGACGCCCAGCCGCGCTGGAGCCCGGATGGACGCCAGATCACGTTCATCTCCGACCGGACCGGCGGCGACAACGTGTGGGTCGCTGCGAGCGACGGCAGCAACGCGCGGCCGCTCACCAACGGGAACTTCAGCAGCTACGTGTCCCCGGAGTGGATGCCGGACGGGAAGTACATCGTGGCGAGCCGGGCGCCGGTTGCGTTCGGCGTCCCCAAGCTCTGGATGTACGACGTGGAGGGCGGGAACGGCGTGGCGCTCACCCGGGCTGCCGGACCCGCGGCTTTCTACGGCGCCTCGCCGACCAGCGACGGCCGCTACATCTACTACGGGACCCGGAACGGGCTCTGGGAATACAACGCCGAGATGCCGCAGTTCCAGGTCGGCGTCTACGATCGCGAGACCGGCACCACGACCATCCTGACCAGCCGCTACGGCTCAGGCTTCCGCCCCGCGATCTCTCCCGACGGCAAGACCCTGATCTACGGCACTCGTGAAGGCGCCGAGACCGGACTCAGGCTCCGCGACATTGCGAGCGGCGTCGAGCGCTGGCTCGCCTTCCCGGTGCAGCGCGACAACATGGAGGCGGTGCCCGATCTCGATGTGCTGCCAGGATACTCCTTCACCCCGGATGGCAGCGCGGTCGTGGTGTCCTACGGCGGCGAGATCTGGCGCGTCCCGGTGTCGGGCGGCCCCGCGGCCAAGATTCCCTTCTCGGTCGACGCCGATGTTGCGATCGGTCCCGAGGTCCGTTTCGACTATCCGCTCGAGGACACGCCGACCTTCGTGGCGCGGCAGATTCGCGACCCGGTCACGTCGCCCGACGGACGGCGCGTCGCGTTCACGGTGCTCGACCGGCTCTACGTCGCCGACCTCCCGGGCGGCGCGCCGAAGCGGCTGACCAGCGACGAAGTGGGCGAATATTTCCCCGCCTGGTCTCCGGACGGCGCGTCGATCGTCTATGTGTCGTGGACCGGTGACGCGGGCAACATCATGAAGGTGAGCGCGTCGGGCGGCGCGGCGACCAAGGTGAGCAGCGAGGCCGCGCTCTACTTCCAGCCGGTCTATTCGCCGGACGGACAGCGCATCCTCGCGACCCGCTCGCCCGCGCGCGAAGGCGCCGAGGCGATCGATCCCTTCGTGTTCCAGGGCATGGGCCCGCAGTTCGTCTGGTTCCCGGCCGCCGGCGGTTCCGCGACGGTCATCGGTCCCACGCTCGGGCGCGGCAATCCGCATTTCTCGGCGGACAATCCCAACCGGATCTTCCTCTACGGCGTGCTGCCCGGTCCCGCCGGCACGACGGCGCCAGCGGGATTCGGCCTGCTTTCGATGCGGTGGGACGGAACCGACATCCGCGAGCATGTGCGGGCCACGGGCACGCTGCCCCTCGGGTTCACGGCCCTCAAGTCGGATCCCAAGTACGGCGACATCGTGATGCCGCCCGACAACTGGGACCAGGAGCCGGGACTCGCCGGACCTCCGGCCGACGTGATCATGATGGCGCCGCGCGGTGACCTGGCGCTGGCAGTCTCAGGCAACGACGTGTGGGTGATGCGGGTGCCGAAGGTCGGCGGTCAGGGCGCCACGGTGACGCTGGCGAAGCCCGACAGCGCGGCGACGCGGACGCTCAAGCTCACCGATATCGGCGGCGAGTTCCCGTCCTGGAGCGCCGACGGTTCGAAGATCTACTGGTC